>Ga0154345_130_pt2 | contig 30088 bp, 33 predicted proteins | sample RifGroA2_FD_115873 | JGI IMG/M metagenome (GOLD analysis project Ga0154345, IMG submission 115873) | Gallionellales bacterium GWA2_55_18 | reverse complement strand
GCCCGCTCCTACGCCGGATTCAGGGTTATGAGAAGGATATTCAAGCTATTGATTTTGCTAGTGCTGCTCGCTGCGGCTGGGCTGGGCTATTACGCTTACCGCCCATTGCCGTTGCCCGCCACGCCGTTTGAATTTGAACTGAAGCAGGGCAGCAGCCTGAAGAGCATGGCGCGGGATATGCATCAGGCTGGTTTGCTGAAACAAGACCAATTGTTCGTCTGGCTGGGGCGGTTACTGGGTAAATCGACGCAACTCAAGGCAGGCAATTACGCACTGGAGCATCCGGTTTCGCCGCTCGAACTGCTGGAGATGTTTACCAAAGGCGATGTTAGCCAAAATCAGATGAGCGTGATTGAAGGCTGGACGTTCAAGCAGTTACGCGCCGCACTGAATGCCAGCCCGGACATTGCGCATGACACCTTGACCCTGACCGATGCGGAAATATTGCAGCGCATCGGTGCGACAGAAACCCATCCCGAGGGTTTGTTTTTCCCGGATACCTACTACTTCGCCGCAGGCAGCAGCGATCTGGCAATCTTCAAGCGTGCTTATCGGGTCATGCAGCAGCATCTGCAGGAAGCATGGGCGGGGCGTGAAATGGGTCTACCCCTGCAAACCCCTTATCAGGCGCTGATCCTGGCTTCCATCGTCGAGAAGGAAACCGGCGCGCCCGGTGACCGCGCGATGATCGCCGGGGTGTTCGTGAACCGCCTGCGCAAGGGCATGCTGCTGCAAACCGATCCGACCGTGATTTACGGCTTGGGTGACCAGTTTGACGGCAATCTGCGCAAGCGCGACTTGCTGGCCGACACCGCTTACAATACCTATACGCGCGGCGGGCTAACGCCCACGCCGATTGCCTTGCCGGGCATGGCCGCGTTGCAGGCAACCTTGCATCCGGCCAAGACCGACGCGCTATACTTCGTGGCACGCGGCGATGGCAGCTCGCAATTTTCCAGCAGCTTGGCTGCGCATAATCGGGCGGTGAATCAATACCAGAAATGAATAAATTTATTACTTTTGAGGGTGTCGACGGAGCCGGCAAAAGCACCCATCTGGCGTGGTTTGCCGATGCGTTGCGACAGCGCGGCTTCGATGTGGTGGTGACGCGCGAGCCGGGCGGTACCCCGCTCGGCGAGCAGTTGCGCGAGATACTGCTGAATCAGCCGATGAACATCGGCACCGAGGCGTTGCTGATGTTTGCGGCGCGCCTGGAACATATCGAGCAGGTCATCAAGCCTGCATTGAGCGCAGGCAAGTGGGTGATTTCGGATCGTTTCAGCGATGCCAGCTTCGCCTATCAGGGCGGCGGCAGGGGGCTGGATTGGGATAAGTTGAGCCAGCTTGAGCAATGGGTACACCCAGACCTGCAACCCGACCTGACGCTATTTTTCGATGTGCCGATCGAGGTGGCGCGGCAGCGTCTGGAGAATAATGCTTCGCTGGACCGCTTCGAGCAGGAGCAGGCAGATTTCTTCGAACGGGTACGCGCCGGATACCACAAACGCGTGCGGCAAAACCCGCAGCGCTATATCGTCATTGATGCGGCGCAGTCCATGGATGCAGTTAAACTAAAACTCGAAAAAATCATTACATCTATTCGATATGAATAATATATATCCTTGGCAAAATAATGACTGGATGCGCTTGCGGGAACTGCGCAAGCGCCCGTTGCACGGCTTGTTGTTCAAGGGAGCCAAGGGGATCGGCAAATTTGATCTGGCGATGAATTTTGCCCGGAGCCTGCTGTGCCAGCATCCCGATGAAGCCGGTTTCGCCTGCGGGCAATGTCCTTCGTGCCACTGGTTTAACCAAGGCTCACACCCGGATTTTTGCTTGTTGCAACCGGAGGCGTTGAGCCTGGATGCCGAGGAAAGCGATGATGTTAAGCCCTCATCCGGCAAAAAACCCAGCAAGCAGATTTCCGTCGACCAGGTGCGCGGGCTGGCCGATTTTTCCGGCATGTCCGCCCATCAGGGCGGCAGGCGTGTGGTCGTCATCCACCCCGCCGAGGCGATGAACACCAATGCCGCGAACGCGTTGCTGAAAAACCTCGAAGAGCCGCCGCCAGGCATGCTGTTCATTCTGGTGTCGCACAAGCCGCAGCAATTGCTGCCGACGATTTTGAGCCGCTGCCTTTCGTTCGCGCTGCCCGCTCCTGATACCGAAAGTGCTGCGCTCTGGCTGGCGCAGCAGGGTGTTAAAAATCCCGCCGATGCACTCGCAGCCTCCGGTTTCTCGCCATTACAGGCTGTCCAACTGGGCGAGCAATTGGGCGGCGAGGAGCGCGATAAATTGCTGCGCGCCGTGCGCCAGCCCGCCGCGCTGGATGTTTTTGCACTGGCCGAGGCGTTGCAGAAAACCGAGCAGGTGGTAGTCGTACAATGGCTGCAACAATGGAGTTATGACCTGAGCGCGATGAAGCTGGCGGGCAAGCTGCGCTATCACCCCGGCGAGGAAGCGGCCATCGGCAAGCTGATTGAATCCATCGCACCATTAAACCTGGCACGGCTGCAAAGCTACCTGCAAGGTGCGAAGCGCGAAGCGCAGCATACGCTCAACTCCAAGCTGTTTCTGGAGTCGCTGTTGTTTTCCTATCGCCAGCTCATGCTCGGGTAACCCTATAATCTGTAGATTAAACAGTACGTAGGTTGGGCAAAGTGCAGCGTGCCCAACGAGCGAAGGTATCGTTATCAATGTTGGGCACGCTACACTTTGCCCAACCTACGAGAATACAACTTCCATTTTTGGTTCCGGCTCGTCCGGCTTAGGATAATAGCCATGTCATTTGTCGATTCCCACTGCCACCTCAATTTTCCCGAACTGGCCGAAAATATTACCGATGTGTTGGCGCAAATGCGTCAGAACGACGTGTCCACCGCACTGTGCGTTTCGGTTAACCTGGCGGATTTTCCACAGGTGCTGGCGCTCGCCGAACAGCATCCGAACATTTACGCTTCGGTGGGTGTGCATCCCGATTATGAAGGAGTCGAAGAGCCCGATGTTGCCCGTTTGGTCGAGTTGGCAAAGCATCCCAAAGTGATCGCCATCGGCGAGACCGGCCTGGATTATTTTCGACTGAAGGGCGATCTGGAATGGCAGCGTGCGCGCTTTCGCAACCATATTCGCGCCGCGCGCGAATGCGGCAAGCCGCTCATCATCCATACCCGCGAAGCGGCGGCGGACACCCTGCGCATCATGGCGGAAGAAAATGCAGCCGGGGCGGGCGGGGTGATGCATTGCTTCACCGAAACCTGGGAGGTGGCCGAGGCCGCGCTGGCGATGGGTTTCTACATTTCCTTTTCCGGTATCGTTACCTTTAAGAACGCCAAACAAATCAAAGAGGTGGCGCAGCGCGTGCCGCTGGAGCGTATCCTGCTCGAAACCGACGCGCCCTATCTGGCGCCTGCGCCGCACCGTGGCAAGCTCAATCAACCGGCGTATGTGAAACATGTCGCCGAAGAGGTCGGCTTGTTGCGCGGCATCAGCGTTGACGAAGCAGGGCAGCGCACCACGGAGAATTTCATGCGCTTATTCGGATTGCGGGCGATTTAACTTCATTTCTCGATTAATAGTGCATTATCGTAGGGCGGGCTCTGCCCGCCGGATGGGTATTGTTGTCGGGCAAAGCCCGACGGGATTATTTTCCGTTTGAAGGGGAAACGGAATAAGGGGTACTCTGAAAAGATAATTCCAGTCAGTGGGGCAGCCTTACCAGATTGAGCGCTGTTCCTAATCCCTCTTGGGTCATCCTGTCCAGCATCGGGATAAAGTTGGGCATGGATAGCATCAACACAAAAAATCCAATCGCCAGCGTGATGGGGAATCCGATTGCGAACAGGTTAAGCTGCGGCGCGGCGCGGGTTAGTATCCCCAACGCAATATTGGTGATTAATAACGCTGCCAGTATTGGCAGTGAAATCTGCAAGGCGTAGGCAAAAATACTTCCTCCCCAACGCGCCACATCATGGAACCCCTGGTTTGGCATCATGTCGCCGACGGGTAGTGTCCGAAAACTTTCTGCCAATGCGGATAGCATGTACAGGTGGCCGTTTATGGCCAAAAAAGCCAGTGCCGCTACCATTCCCAGCCACTGGGCAACGATTGGAGATTGAGACGCATTTACCGGATCATAAAAACTCGCAAACCCCAGCCCCATCTGCAAACCGGCCAGCTCGCCCGCCATTTCGACAGCGGTGAAAATCAGGCGCATGGTGAAACCCATTGCCACGCCTATGATAATTTGCTGAACCATGATTAGCAGCCCTTGCGGGGAACCGATGGCAACCGTTGGCATTTCACCGACGGTTGGCGCGATGATGATGGTGAGCAGAACAGATAAACCGAGTTTGACTCGTGCCGGAATTTGCTTGTTGCCGAGTATCGGCGAACTGGCAATCATGGACAGGATGCGCGTTAGCGGGAAAATCAGCGTGGCAAGCCAGATGTCGAGTTGCGCGCTGGTAATGCTGATCACGATGCGGACTCGCAAGTCAGAGGGCAGAGGGCCGAGGACAGAGGACAGAGGCGTTGTCGCGGCTGTGCCGCGTTATTTATATAAACGTGCCGCTTCGCGGCACACAAAACTTCTGTTTTCTGTTTTCTGTCCTCTGTCATCTGGTGTTACCCGACCATCCAGGGGATATTGCCAAATAGCCGCTGAATATAATCCACCAATGTGTTTATCATCCATGGCCCGGCAAAAATCAACACCAAAAAAGTCCCCAGCAGTTTTGGAATGAAAGATAGGGTCATTTCATTGATTTGTGTGGCGGCCTGAAAAATGCTTACCACCAAGCCGATGACCAGCGCGCTGAGCAGCAGCGGAGCGGAAATCATCAGTGTCATTTCGATAGCTTGTTGACCGATGGTGAGGACAGTTTCGGGGGTCATGGCAGAATATAAAATCCAGTTGCTTGCAAGTTAATTTGTTTTGAAAGTCTTCTCGTAGGTTGGGCAAAGCGTAGCGTGCCCAACATTAAAGCTCAAAAACTTTTGGCCGGGCACCCGAATGGTACATTCGTTTGTTGGGCACGCTACGCTTTGCCCAACCTACGCACTAAGCGCTCGCGTAGCGAGGCAACTCCTAGTCCCCAACCTCCAGCCCCAAACCCCTAGGTATAAAAACTTTGCGCCAATGAACCGATTATTAAGTTCCAACCATCGGCCAATACAAACAGCATTATCTTGAAAGGCAGCGAAATGATCGCAGGAGACACCATCATCATACCCATGGACATCAGTACGCTGGCTACTACCATGTCGATGATAAGGAACGGGATGAACACCACGAAGCCGATCTGAAAAGCCGTTTTTAATTCACTGGTTACATAGGCGGGCACCAGGATGCGTAGCGGCACCTGATCCGCATTTTGCAGCGGTTCGCTGTTGGAGATTTTCACGAATAGTGCAAGATCCGCCTCGCGGGTCTGGCGCAACATAAAGGTTTTCAGCGGCACACTGCCTTTTTCTACCGCATGCTGGAAATCAAGTTTATTCTCGCTGAAGGGCAAATAGGCTTCGGTGTAAATTTTGTCGAATACCGGCGACATGACGAAAAATGTGAGAAACAATGCAAGGCCGACCAGCACCTGATTGGGCGGCGAAGATGGTGTGCCGATGGCGGAACGCAGCAGGCTTAATACGATGATGATGCGGGTGAATCCTGTCATCATCAGCAGAACTGCCGGTAGAAAACTCAGCGAGGTAAGCAGCAGCAGAGTTTGCAGGCTCAAGCTGTATGTCTGTCCTCCACCCGGCGAAGGCGTGCTGGTTAATGCGGGCAATCCAATTTCAGCATAAGCGGGCGGGCTAATCAGAAGACAAAAAACAGAAGACAGAAGACATATCCACAAAACCGCCCATCGCTGTTTGGCTAGTAGAGGAGATATGTTTTGTTCCCAGTTTTTTGCTTGCTGAAATGCTGTCATTTGTCTGTTGCTTTTTGCTTGCGATGGTTGAGGACTGAAGACAAAAGGTCGGCGAATTTGTTCGCAGAGGGCCGGGTTTCAGCGGGCAGAAGATCGGTTGCCGAGCCTTCTGTTTTCTGGAGCGAATGCAGGGTGCGTATTTGCCCCGGACCTACGCCTACTACCAGCCAGGTATCTTTTATTTCGACCAGTACAATTCGCTCGCGTTGCCCTATAGGCACAGCACCCAATACCTTGAGCAGATTGCCATGGCTCTGCTGCACCATATTCATACGCTTGAGCATCCATGCCACCAGCACGATGGCGGCCAGCACCAGAAGCAAACTGAAGACAATTTGCGCGATATTGCCGGAACTGACAGCGGGTGGCGGTGGAGTATAGGCGGGGCGCGTTACCTCGGCGGCATGGGTTACAGAAGACAGAAGACAGAAGACATAACCAATGATTTGGCTGGAGTTGTTTGCCAGCTTATAACCAGCCACTTGGCTGTCGTTTTTTGACAGCCTAGTGGAATGGCTAGGAGTTTCATCAGTCAGATGGCTAGTTGTTCTATCAGAAGACAGAGGTTTTGTGTGCCGCAAAGCGGCACGCTTATAGAAATGGCGCGGCACAGCCGCGACAGCGCATCTGTTCTCTGTTCTCTGTCCTCTGTCCTTTGCCAGTGTCATCTGTTCAGGCGCCTCAACCGTTCCGATGGCGTGATAACGTCCGTCAGGCGAATACCGAGTTTGTCGTTCACCACCACGACTTCGCCCTGCGCGATCAAAAAACCATTGATCAACACGTCCAATGGCTCGCCAGCCATGCCCGCCAGTTCGACTACCGAACCCTGCGCCAGTTGCAGTAAATTTCTGATCGGCATTTTGGTGCGTCCCAGTTCAACGGTCAGTTGCACTGGAATATCCAGAATCATGTCGAGATCGTTCGTTGCGGTTGAAGCGCCACCCGCGCCGAATTGCTCCAATATATGCGGCTTGGCGGATGAGGTCGGCTTGCTTGCGGCGCTGGTCTGTTCGGCCATGGCTGCGCCCCAATCGTCGGTAGCCGTGGTCTGTTCGGCCATAGCTGCGCCCCAATCGTCGGCAGTGATCGCTTCTTCGTTGGTTGCGGTTTCGTCAGGCATGATCTTCTCCTTTATCGATTGAGAGCATTTTTTCAACCTTCAATGCATATTGATTGTTGAATGCGCCATATTTACATTCCATCACCGGTATGCCATCCACCGAAGCGGTAATGTTTTCATCAACTGCCAGCGGGACAATGTCACCGACCCGCATTTTTAATACTTGGTCAAATGTCAAATTGGCCTTGCCGAGTGTGGCAATCAATTCGATATTGGCTGATTGCACTTGCTTGGATAAAAGCTGCAACCAGCGGTGATCCATGGTCGTGTGCTCGCCCTGCACGTTGTTGAACAGCAAATCCTTGATCGGTTCGAGCATGGAGTAGGGCATGCAAATGTGAAATGCGCCGCCATTGCCACTCAATTCGATATCAAAGGTAGTGGCGATGACTACTTCATTTGGAGTGGCAATGTTGGCAAACTGCGGGTTCATTTCCGAACGCACGAATTCGAATACGAGCGGGTGAACCGGTTCCCAGGATTTTCCATATGTTTCAAACACCACATCAAGCAACTTCAGGATAATGCGCTGCTCGGTCTGGGTAAATTCGCGGCCTTCCACGCGAGTATGGAAACGGCCATCGCCGCCGAACATGTTGTCCACCACCAAAAACACTAGGTTTGGATCGAAGATGAACAAGCCATTGCCGCGCATCGGTGGGGCTTGAATGATGTTCAGGTTGGCGGGGACGTGCAGATTGCGCACGAATTCACCAAACTTTAATACGCGCACCGGCCCGACCGAGATTTCCGGGGTGCGGCGGATAAAATTGAATAGTCCAATACGGAACAAACGGGCAAAACGCTCGTTGATGATTTCCATGGTGGGCATACGCCCACGCACGATACGTTCTTGCGAAGCAAGGTTGTATGCGCGGACCTCTCCGGTACCCGCTTCCGATTCGGCAGGCGCCTCATCATCTTCGCCGGTTACCCCCTTGAGCAGGGAATCGACCTCGTCCTGTGAGAGGAATTCGCTCATTTTTTGCTATTGCTCATTTCAGCCATGGCCATTTGTTGTTACTGAATAATGAATGACGTAAATAACACTTCAGACACCCCGGTTCTACTGTTGCCGGTTTCAGCAGATGCCGCTTCATCCTGATTGGAGCTAATGACGGGGGCTGTCTTGCGCAAGCGCAGAACATACTCGACTTGCTCCTTGATTTGCTTGGATAACTTTATTTTATCCTCATAAGTGACGAGTTCTGAAGCGCGTTTGCTTTGCAGTAGCATATTCACCCGGTGCATTATTTCCGGGCTGCTGGACTTGACCCTTTCTTCCAGATCAGGCTTGATCAATTTTAGTGAAATCGCGACTTGCAGATATTGGTCGCTGTTTTCCCGCACCAGATTGGCGGTAAATGTCCCAAGATCGACGTAGATCGGTTTGTTCTTGGAGAGGGCTTCGTCCTCGGCTTTTTCTGCCGCCGCTTTCCCCGTAGCCGTTTCCGATTCATGTGACGGTTTCTTGAGCAAGAATGCTGTCACCCCTCCGCCAATTACCAGCACCGCAACTGCGATTATGATAATAATGAGCTTTTTCTTGCCCATTTTTTTTGGGGCATCGGTTGCTTCATCTTCTTCGGCAGGTTTTGCCGATTTTTCTGGTTTAGCCATATTTGCCTCTTTAGTTGAGGGCTGAAAGTTTGGTGCTAATGATAACTCGATTAACGCTGAAAATTTTCATTAAATTGGGTTCCTCATTCATAAAGACAGTGACGCTAACCATGCTCCGCTCTTGGTGGAGCGGAATGTGCAGTGGCACACAAACACCAGTCTTTCGCCCCTCCGATTGAGCGCAAATACCATTCGGGCGAGCCAGAACCAATGTAGGTCGGGCTATGCCTGTCCTGAACATGTCGAAGCGGCACGACATGGTGGGTGCAGCCCACCATGCGATTACTGACCCATTGCCCGGCATAGCGTTCTTATCGTCCAATATTGCATAAAGTTTAGGCAGCGCACGGTGCTCGATATGGGCATAAGAGCGTGCCTACTCTACGCGCTGTTATTATGAAGCATGGGCACGGCGCGCCATGCCCATGCTTCCGGTCAAACAAAAGTATCCACCATTCCATTGTGGCGGCGCATCGGTATGGCCTGTGTGGTCGTGGAGGCTAATTCTGCCGCCTTGAGTGCATCATCCACAGTTTCGCGCCGCGCCATCGCGGCGGAGCCTTGGCTTGCAAATCCGTCTGTACCACGGTCGCGCGGTGATTGGTCGCTAACCATCGTATTGCCCAGCGTAATACCATTATCCGCCAACATTTCACGAAGCTTGGGCAAGGCGTTTTCCACCGCATCGCGTACCGCGCTATGCGGCGACGTGAACAAGGCGGTAGCCTGATTGTCGGATATTTTCAAGACTACATCGAGCGGCCCCAAATTTGGCGGATTCAAGTGCAGTTCGGCAACTTGATTTTGCTGTGTGCCCATCCAGGTGATTTTTTGCGAAAATTCTTCTGACCAGCCGCTGCTGCCTAATGGCGAAGAGATGGTTTGCAAGTTGTTGGCTGTTTTGTTATTTGCCAACATATTGGACTGAATACCGGAAGCCATTAACGAAGCGACCGATTGTGCAATACCTTGAGCGGACCGTGCGGTATCCAGAGGAAATTCAGAGGGCGCGGTAATTTCCATATCAGATACGTTGCGTAGAACCGTTTTGTCGGCAGCCGTCAAGCTATCGGCAACCATGGCCGCAGCATCCGCTTTGCCGGATGCCGCAGTCGCCATACCAAATTGGGCTCTGGTTTGTATTGCTCCCGTACCGGCTGCCGCTTGATTGGCATCGGCGTTATTGGCGCCTGTTTTATGGAGCATCGCTACGCCTGACGTTCCCCGGGATGCAGCCATTGCGTCGGCCATCCATGCCGCAGTACCGATGATGCTACGGGGCGCTGTAGTTGCTGCACCGGCCATCGCATCTTTGACAGCCGACGACTTGATTTCCTGGGGGAGTTGCAACATGGCTATCAAGGCACCGGGTGTGTCATTGGGTGTTGCGGCGTCAGCCGGTGCTTTATCTAATTCGGCTTCGGTCTGTGCTGCCGAATCAGCCAATGTTTTGGCATCGGTTACGGATGCGGGCGGCGTATTCGAGGCGGACGCGCTGGCTTCATCCGCTTGCAATTGCCGCGCCAGCACTGCGCCAAACGGATCCGCTGGTTGATCATTTGCGCTGTCATTTTTTCGTGCGGCACCTGCGGCGGCATTGGTCGAAGCTGCGGGAGAGCCGCTGCGGGATAGCTGTGAATCTGCTCCTCTTGCGGGTGGCTGCGAAGGGCTGATGGTGATCGGTAGGTTAGTCATGGCATTCTCCTGATTATCAGTTTGAATTCTCTGTATTAAGCATTTTGCGAGCGGAAAGCCTGTTGGTATGTTCGTCCAATGATTTTTGCTCGGACTTTTCGGCAATTTTTTTTTGCTCTTCAATGTGGCGCTGATGCAGCATATCGAACGATTTAAGTCTGCGCCGCGTCAAGTCAAATTCGACCCGGCCAGCTTGGGTTGATACCTTGCTCTGTTCGACAGCCTGTATCTGTTGCGCTATCGCCTCATCAATCTTGTTGATGAATTCCTGAAAATTGCGCAATTCGGCGGGATTCATGCCGTCCTGAGTGGATTCTTGCAGGCGCGCCTGATAGTCTCTGCGGTATTGCCGCAGGATTTCCAATTGTTGCTGTGTGCCCAGTTGCTGCTTGTTCAGATGACCGAGCTTGCGCGTTGCAGAATCGTTCTGGTGCTGCGCCAGATTCATCACGGATTGCAGGGAGAATGGCTTGGCCATATATTAAGGCTCGTTAATGTGCCGGCTCAAATAATGCTGTTAATTGGGCAATGCTTGACGCATAAGGTTCACGCTGGAACATGCCCTGTTTCAGGAAAAACTCCATTTTCGGATAGAGTGTGATGGCCTCATCCAATAATGGGTCGCTACCCCTGACGTACGCGCCGACGCTGATCAGATCGCGGTTGCGCTGGTAGTGTGCGTACATATGCTTGAAGCGCTGTACAACTGAAAAGTGTTCCGGTGATACCAAACGCGACATCACGCGGCTGATCGAGGCCTCGATATCAATCGCCGGATAATGCCCTTGTTCCACCAGCCGCCGCGACAGTACGATATGTCCGTCGAGGATGGCGCGCGCGCTTTCGGCAATCGGATCCTGCTGGTCATCGCCTTCGGTCAGCACGGTGTAAAAGGCGGTGATCGAGCCGCTACCTTCCAGGCCGTTACCGGCGCGCTCCACCAGTTGCGGTAGTTTGGCGAAAACGGAAGGCGGATAGCCTTTGGTGGCTGGAGGTTCGCCGACTGCCAGCGCGATTTCGCGTTGTGCCATGGCGAAGCGGGTCAGCGAATCCATTATCAGCAAAACATTTTTTCCCTGGTCGCGAAAATATTCGGCGATGGTGGTAGCGTAAGCTGCACCCTGCAAACGCATCAACGGCGATGTGTCCGCCGGCGTGGCAACAACCACCGAGTGAGCCAAGCCTTCCTTGCCGAGAATATCATTGATGAATTCCTTGACTTCGCGACCGCGTTCGCCGATCAGCCCGACCACTGTCACATCCGCGCTGGTATAACGCGCCATCATGCCGAGCAGCACGCTCTTGCCTACGCCGCTCCCGGCAAATAACCCCATGCGCTGCCCGCGGCCTACCGTCAACATGCTGTTGATGGCGCGCACCCCGACATCAAGCACCGAGTCAATCGAAGCGCGCTCCAGCGGGTTGAATGGGCGGCTTTGCAGCGGCGCATATCCGTGATCCGGTAACGGCCCTAATTGGTCGAGCGGTTTGCCGGCTCCATCCAGCACTCGGCCCAGCAACATATCGCCGACCGGCAAATGCTTGGCGCTATCGGATGTGCGGCGATGCCTCGACTTGCGTTTACTACCCAAGATTAATGCATGTGTTGTTTCAACCGGCATTACACGAGCGCCTGGTACCAGGCCATACACATCGTTTTCCGGCATCAGGAACAGCTTCTCCCCGGCAAAACCGACTACCTCCGCTTCAACGACCCCGTTTGGCAAATGAATCGAGCAAGTGCTGCCTATCGCCATTTGCAACCCGACCGCCTCCATCACCATACCGGTTACTTTGGTCAGGTGACCGCTCGGCAACAATGGGCTGCACTCGGCAATGCATTCGCGGCCTTCATTGAGAAAGCCCTGCCATTTAGCGCTATGGGACGATGCTAGGCTTGCCATGATTTATCCTGGCCTATTGATTCTACAATGCGTTTCCAGCGCGCTTCCAGTGTGGCGTCCACCTGGCTGTGCGAGGTTTCCACGCGGCAACCACCGCGCTTGATTTGCGCGTCAGTGAAAATTTTCCATCCGGCTTGCGACAGTTGCTCGCCCATTTGCTTGCGCACCAATTCGGCGTCATCGGGATGTAAAATCAAATGGGCATTCTGGTTGAAGTGTGGCAGACCGCCGATCGCGTCGCTGACAATTTTCAGAATCACTTCCGGTTTTACCTGCAAATTTTCACCCACCATTTTGCGGGCAATTTCGAGCGATAAATCGAGCAATGATTGCGCCAGTTGCTCGTCCACTTGATTGAGTGCATTTTGTAGATTTTGCAGCAGCGCGTGAATTTGCGCCGCCTCGGTGCGTGCCTGCTGGATACCGGCGGCATAGCCTGCATCGTGGCCTTGCGCGTGGCCTTCATCGCATGCCTGCTGACGGATGGCCTCCAGCTCTGCGACGCTGCTGCGGCGTTTGCTGTCCGGGTGCAAATCGAACGAAGCCAGCTCCCAGCGCTCGAACGCCGTCAGTTGTTCCTTGGTGATTATGGTGCTAGACATAAGCTTCTTCTGCGCCGCCGCCTATTGAAATTTGGCCTTCATCCGCCAGGCGGCGCACTATTTTCAGGATTTCCTTTTGATTGGCCTCGACTTCGCTGAGTTTGACCGGCCCTTTCATTTCCAAGTCTTCGCGCATCATCTCGGAAGCGCGTTTTGACATGTTCTTGAAAATCTTTTCGCGCAGCTCTTCGCTGGCGGCCTTGAGCGCGATAATTAACGACTCGGACTGAACTTCGCGAAGAACGAGTTGGATGCCGCGATCGTCGATATCCAGCAGATTCTCGAAGACAAACATTTTATCCTCGATCTTTTGCGCCAACTCGGGGTCGTAATTGCGCACATTGTCCATCATTTCTGTTTCCAGCGCGCCACCCATGAAATTGAGGATTTCTGCGGCAGTGCCCACTCCGCCTTGCAGGGTTTTTTTTCCGGTGCCTCCGCCGGCCATGAGCTTGCCCAGCACATCGTTGAGTTCGCGCAACGCAACAGGTTGCACACCATCCAGCGTGGAGATACGCAACAGCACATCATTGCGGGTGCGCTCGGTAAACATTTTCATGATTTCGGCGGCTTGGTCTGGTTCCAGATGCACCAGAATGGTCGCAATGATCTGCGGATGCTCATTGCCGATCATTTCGGCCACGGCGCCAGGATCCATCCACTTAAGGCTTTCGATGCCTTCGGTGTCGCTGTTGTGCATGATGCGGTCAAGCAGCCCGGCAGCCTTGTCGTCGCCGAGCGCCTTGATGAGCATGCTGCGGATATAGCTATTGGGGTCCATGCCGACGGTTGTCTTGGTTGCCGCAGTGACCATGAAATCGTGAAAGACATCCGAAATATCTTCCCGATTGAGGTTTTTCAGCGTCATCATGGCCGCGCTGATTTTTTGCACCTCCTTGGGCTCAAGGTGTTTCAGCACTTCAGCCGCCTCGTTTTCGCCAAGCGTCAGCAGGAAAATCGCGCTTTTTTCTACCCCGTCAGCCATGGCTCACCCATTCCTTGACTACGCTGGCGACAATCTTGGGCTCCTGCTTGGCAATTTGACGTGCTGTTTGCAGATTGGTATCGAAGGATGCTTTTTGTTTTATGGTTTCCATTGATTCTTCCTGCGCTGCATTATCAACGGCATCTTCGGCCTTGAATTCCGGGACGACAAACAACGGGTGCAAGGCGGGCTTGATGACGCGGAACACCACAAACAGCATGGCTGCGCCAATCAGCAGGTATTTGAGCAGATCCTTCACCAGTTCGATCAGGTTCGACTGTTTCCAGAACGGCAATTCCTCGACCGTTTCCTTGGTTTCGTTAAAGGCCGCAACCTGCACATTAAGGGTGTCGCCGCGATTCTGGTCGAAACCCACGGCATCCCTGACCAGATTGTTGATCTGTTCTTTTTCCGCGTCGCTCAAAGGCCTGCTCACGCTCTTGCCCTTGGCATCGGTCATCTTGCGGTTGCCGTTTACCACCACCGCAACCGACAGGTGTTTGATGGAACCGACCGGCAATATCGTGTGGCGTATGGTTCGATCCACCTCGTAATTCACCGTGGACTCTTTTTGCAGGTTGGATACGTTGGCGTTGCTGCTGGCTCCCGCTCCCCTTGGAGCGCCAGCCGCAGCGACTATCGGCGCTGTTGCCGGAACTGGCGGCTGGTTGGTCAGCGCGCCGGGAACTCCACTTGCGCCGAGCCCGGAACCGTTTATCACTTCGGTGCTTTGCTGGCTGCGTACCGAGCTATCGTTCGGGTTCTGGTTCGGTTTGTAAATCTCGGAAGTTTGTTCGGTGCGCGAAAAATCGATATCGGCAGATACTTGCGCGCGCACGTTGTTCGCGCCGAGCATCGGGGTCAGCAAAGCCTCAATGCGTTTGGTGTAATTTTGTTCGATTTGCTGCACATACTTGAGCTGGCTCGGATCCAACCCTTCGTTGGTGTTGCCATCATGGTTGGCGCTTAACAACGTGCCGTTCTGATCCACCACGGTCACGTTTTTGGCCGACATTTCAGGCACACTGCTGGAAATCAGGTGAATGATCGCACTGACCTGCGCGGAATCGAGCAGTCGCCCGCCCTGCAATGAGAGCACCACGGATGCGCTGGGTTTTTGCTGTTCCTTGACGAACACGCTGGGTTTGGGGATGGCCAAATGGACGCGCGCGGCGGCCACCGCGCCGATACTTTCGACCGAGCGCGCCAATTCGCCTTCCAGCGCGCGCTGATAATTGACCTGCTCGGCAAACTGGGTAATGCCGAACTTCTGGTTTTCCATCAGTTCGAAACCGACATTACCGCCCTTGGGTAACCCCTGTGAAGCCAGCTTTAACCGGGCCTCGTGCACTTTGTTGGAAGCTACCATCAACGCACCGCCGCCCTCGGCGAACTTGTAAGGGATATTCATCTGCTGCAGCGACTCGATGATCGCACCGCCGTCGCGGTCGGATAAATTGCTATACAGCAAGCGGTAATCCGGCGTCTGTCCCCACATCCATGCCCCGGCAATGAGCGCGAACAACGCCGCAACCCCAACAGCCAATCCCATTTTCTGTTGGATGTTGAGTTGTCCGAATTGATTTTTTGCCTTGTTTTCCTGTTCAGCCATATGATTCAACCACACCCCAAAGCCGCTCGGGCATTACGCGTATTATCAGCCGCAATAGGCCTTTTGAACATTTGAATAGGGGTGTAAACCCGCGTCTTTTCCCATTATAGGGATGGCGGTTGATCGGGTATTGTGCGTTTACCTAAAAAAGGAGGCGCGAATTGGATACCTCGGCAGTGAACAGTTTGTTGGCGCAAATGCGCGTCGCGGCAGCGGCTGCGGGATTGCGCGAACCAAGCCATGCAACGCAACCCGGCAAAGTGGATTTTGCCGATGTGCTGAAATCGTCGCTGGACGGAGTGGCTCAGGCTCAGGCCAAGTCTGAAGCCATGCGCAAGGCATTTGTGCTGGGCGACAACAGTGTCAGCCTGAGCGACACCATGATTTCGATGCAAAAAGCCAGCATCAGTCTGCAAACCACTATACAGGTGCGCAACAAGGTGGTGCAAGCTTATAACGATATCATGAACATGCAGGTCTGATTTTTGTTTCAAAACCCCGATTATCGTAGGCCGCGCCTCAATTCAGCACGGCACGGCTGTTGCGCCATCTTTGATTCGCTGAAAGCAATTTGCGGTTTGCCGTCTGCACAAAACCGGCATTGAACTTGCCCGGCACCCTCCGGGTGTGCGAAGCTAACGCCCGCCATGGCTTTTGCGTTCTTGAGGCCACAAAATACCATCCCGACCAGAAATGACTGTTACCGAACGTCTATCGCTATACATTCAGCTTACGCGCCTGCATCGCCCGATTGGCATCCTGCTGCTGCTGTGGCCGACGCTGTGGGGCTTGTGGATCGCGGGCGAAGGCTATCCGGCTTGGCACATCGCACTCATTTTCGTGCTTGGCACCGTGCTGATGCGCTCCGCCGGATGCGTTATCAACGACTACGCGGATCGTCATATCGACAAGCATGTCAAACGTACCCGGGAACGTCCGATCACCAGCGGGCGTATTGCGCCCAACGAGGCTTTGTGGCTGGCGGCGACGCTGTCCATCGCTGCCTTCCTGTTGATCCAGCCGCTCAATAATTTGACGCTGCTGCTCTCGGTTCCGGCGGTGCTGCTCGCCGCCAGCTACCCGTTCACCAAACGCTTTTTCGCTATCCCGCAGGCCTATCTCGGCATTGCGTTCGGCTTCGGCATTCCGATGGCTTTCGCCGCACAACTGGGCAGCGTACCGCCGGTAGCGTGGCTGTTGCTCGTGGCCAATGTGTTCTGGGCGATTGCCTATGACACCGAATATGCGATGGTGGATCGCGACGACGACATCTGGCTCGGCATCCATTCCTCGGCGCTGTTCTTCGGCAAATACGACGTGGCGGCGGTGATGGCCTGTTACGCCGCCACGCTGGCTTTGCTGGCGTGGGCGGGGCTGGTGACAGGATTGGGCTGGGTGTTTTATGCGGGGCTGCTGGTCGCGGCAGGCATCGCGCTGTATCACTACACCCTGATAAAAGACAGAAGCCGCGAAACTTGTTTCGCGGCTTTTTTGCACAACAACTGGTTCGGTGCGGCGGTGTTCGCGGGCATCGCGGCAGATTATTTTGCGCGCACCCTGTAGCGCATCATTCTTCCAGCAAACTGCGCAGCATCCACGCGTTTTGCTCATGCACCATCATGCGCGCCGAGAGCAGATCGACGGTCGGTTGGTCGCCGGCCTTTTCCGCGATGGGCAATAATTCGCGTGCGGTGCGCACCACGGTTTCCTGCCCGTCGACCAGTTGCTTAATCATCTCCTTCGCATTGGGCACACCGTTGGCATCCTTGATGCTGCTTAGCGCGGCGAACTCCTTGTAAGTGCCGGGTGCCGGGTAGCCCAAACCGCGAATGCGCTCCGCGACCATGTCGACCGCCAGCCAGATTTCGTTGTACTGGGTCATGAACATCAGGTGCAGGGTCTGAAACATTGGCCCGGTGACATTCCAGTGAAAGTTATGGGTCTTGAGGTACAGGGTGTAAGTATCGGCCAGCATGCGCGACAGGCCTTCGGCGATCTTCTTGCGGTCTTTTTCGGAAATACCGATATTGATGGCGGTTTTGCTCATGATGTTCTCCTTATGGTTGGTGAATAATGATGAAGCAATCCTTTGATGATACAGACAGGCTCTGGCACTCTATACCTTGTCGCTCAAAATTTCCACTACACTTGCACTATGGTTAATACCGATCAACCCTACCGCGAAAACCCGCTGCTCAGGCTGAGTTACAACCTGATCGCGCCGCTCTATGACTTGGTCATAGAACGGCCATTGTTGAAGGCACGCACCAAGTCGTTGTGCGCGTTGCCGTCTGATGTGGCTGAAAAAGTATTGTTAAGCGGTGCCGGTACCGGGCTTGATCTGCCTTTATTGCCGACGCTGCATCGTTACACCGCACTCGATTTCAACCTGGCGATGCTGTCGCGCGCCAGGCCGCGCGGCACGGGGTTGCAGGTGGATTGGGTGCTGGGCGACAGCATGGCATTGCCGTTCGCCGACGCACAATTCGACCATGCCGTGCTGCACCTCATTCTCGCCGTTGTGCCGCAACCCGCGCAGTGCCTGAGCGAGGCAGCGCGCACAATCAAGCCCGGCGGCACGATTATCATCTTCGATAAATTCCTGCGCCCGCAACAGCGCGCTTGGTTGCGCCGCGCGCTCAATCCGCTGTCGCGCCGCATTGCTACAAGGATGGATGTGGTGTTCGAAGATGTGCTGCGCGAAGTGCCGGGGTTGCAAACAGTCAGCGATGTGCCGTTGCTCGCCGGAGGCTGGTTTCGCGGGATCGTGCTGCGGAAAGATTAACGGTTTTCTGGAGCGCGGGCATCTTGCCCGCAGGTTTACATGATCCATCGTGTTTTGAGCGATGTTGAAGCTATGATTGCGATGCGGGCAAGATGCCCGCGCTCCCAGAGCAACCTTGAACAACACCTTCAAATGCACCCGAAGCTATTACATAGCAAAGGTATAAACGCCGCACGGTGTTAAAATCGCGCTCCAAAATTTTCCGCGATTGAATTTTAATGCTTTCCACTGCCAATATCACCATGCAATTCGGGGCGAAGCCCCTGTTTGAAAATGTATCCGTAAAATTCGGCGACGGCAACCGCTACGGGCTGATCGGCGCGAACGGTTGCGGCAAGACCACTTTCATGAAAATCCTCGGCGGCGATCTGGAGCCGTCTTCCGGCAACGTGATGCTGGACAAGGATGAGCGGCTCGGCAAGTTGCGCCAGGATCAGTTCGCCTTCGAGGATATACGCGTGCTGGATGTGGTGATGATGGGACACGCCGAGATGTGGGCGGCGATGTCGGAGCGCGACGCGATTTACGCCAACCCGGATGCCAGCGAGGAAGATTACATGCAGGCCGCCAACCTGGAAGCCGAGTTTGCCGAATACGACGGCTACACCGCCGAACCGCGCGCCGGGGAATTATTGCTCGGCGTGGGCATTCCGATCGGGTTGCATAACGGGCCGATGCGCGAAGTCGCTCCCGGCTTCAAGCTGCGTGTGCTGCTGGCGCAGGCACTGTTTTCCACTCCGGACATCTTGTTACTGGACGAACCGACCAACAACCTCGATATCAATACTATCCGCTGGTTGGAGGATATTCTCAACGCGCGCAATTGCACCATGGTCATTATTTCGCATGACCGCCATTTCCTGAACAGCGTGTGCACCCACATGGCCGATCTCGATTACGGCAAGATCACCGTTTACCCCGGTACTTATGACGATTACATGCTGGCCTCGACGCAGGCGCGCGAGCAGCAATCGACGGACAACGCGAAGGCCAAGGAAAAAGTGGCCGAGCTGAAAGCCTTCGTGGCGCGTTTTTCGGCGAACGCTTCCAAGGCCAAACAGGCCACCTCGCGCGCGCGCCAGATCGACAAGATCAAGATCGAAGATATCAAACCGTCCAGCCGCCAGTACCCGTTCATCCGTTTCGAATACGACGAGCGCGACAAGCTGCACCGCGTGGCGGTAGAGGTGCAGAAGTTATCCAAAGGCTTCGATCGGATGCTGTTTTCCAACGTGAATTTTCGCATCGACGCGGGCGAAAAAATCGCCATCATCGGCCCTAACGGCATCGGCAAAACCACGCTGCTGCGCTGTCTGGCGGGTGATCTCGCGCCGGACGCAGGCAGCATCAAATGGACGGACAAGGCCAAAATCGGCTACTACGCGCAGGACAACACCGCCGAATTTTCCCAAGACAAGCTCATGATGGACTGGATGACCTACTGGCGCGGCCCGAACGACGACGACCAGATGGTGCGCGGCACGCTGGGCCGTCTGCTGTTTTCCGGCGACGAAGCCAAAAAAAGGGTGCAGGTACTGTCCGGCGGCGAGAAGGGGCGCATGCTGTTCGGTAAGTTGATGCTGCAACGCCCCAACGTGCTGTTGATGGATGAGCCGACCAACCACATGGATATGGAATCCATCGAGTCGCTTAACACCGCGCTCGAACTATACAAAGGCACGCTGATTTTCGTCAGCCACGACCGCGAATTCGTGAGCTCGCTGGCGACGCGCATCTTCGAGATTTCCGACAAGGGTGTGACCGACTACCACGGCAACTACGAAGAATATCTGCGCGACCAGGGGATGGCGCTGTAAAGGCCTTCTGCACCTGTTTTATGCCTTGACCATCTGCTTTACGGCACGAATTTTCTGTTTGTGAAGGGCAGGTTACGATCCGAAGGAGTCAATCAATCCGGCATTCCTCTTACTCCAAAGCCGTCATTCAGATCACGAGACCTGAAGCAAATCACCTTTCACAAGAGCTTCAAATACGTTTGCGCAACAACAGATGGGTCGTCACGCCCGCAATCACAAACCACACCGCAGTACGCATGCTCATCGCGATAACCGTGCGTTGCTCATAAGCACCACCGGAATTGATGTGCATGCCGAACCCGATGAATGTGAGTGCGATTGCTGTGGCAATTGCCACGGCTAGCCAAACAGCCCAACGTTGTTGCAGCCACAATCCAACGCCGACGGCAATGTAGGCAAAGCCAGACAAGAAATTGAACCATAGCACGAATGGCACATAGTTCCCGGCCGCAGCGACTGCCGCCTCGTTTCCCAGCAATACCGCACCACCTTCTTTAATCGTCATCAAACCAAATAGGATCGCCACGATCGAGAGCGAACTTATCAGCCAGCCTCGTGGTTGTTTGAGTTTAGTCATAATTTATGGCACCTTTCTTTCAAATGAATGCCGAACCCGAACGGTTTGACTTGGTTTATTTGGCTTCTTCAACGAAGCGATACATCTCGTGGCATGCGATGCAGTTATTCATGGCAATACTCAGCTTGGTCACTACCTGATTGCTGTCTTTTGACTTTGTCGCTTCAGCGGCGATGTCATCAAGTTTCCCGCACGTATCAAAACCCAGTGTCTTCATTTCGACAGGAAGTTTCCTGAACAAGGAGCCGGAAGTATCTGCCTCGGCACCCATTCCAGATGCTTTGGCTGATTTGATGATCGCATCGAAATCTTTTGCGGAAGCCGCTGCCAATATGCCTTGCTAACTTTGCAACCACACACGCATCTCCAACAACAAAGCGTTGCGTTCATCTTTACTCAACATAACCGCCTGACGACCATCGTCCGAAGGCTTCACATTACCTACCGTAAATTTGTACCCCAAGGCGGCAACGATAACGGACAGCACGGCAACCAAAATCCAACTCAATTTGCAGCTCTTCATAATATTTTCTCCCTATGTGATTGCACACCAATGACTAATTTACTTGCTTGCAGTACCGTAAAAATGTTCAACAAACTTGCCACGAAAAGTCTGATGGCAATTCAAACAGGTGGTTTGCACCTTCTGGAACGCAGCGATGACTTTCTGCCCGTCCTTCTCATGTGCGACATGTTCAAGCTCATGTGCAGCCTCATGGGTGTCGCCGTCAAATGCTTTAAACTTTGACATCTCCGTACCCATGAAACTTATGATGCGCATTTTTTCGGACATCGGCGGTTGTGGATGCGCCGCTATCAGTGGCGCCGTCTTGGCAACCAATTCCCAGTCTTCGCGCGAGATGCCGTCGGTGATGAACTGCATGTTCTTGCCCAACTCCTTCATCACTTTTTGTAGCTCAAGCGGCTCTGCTGCTTGTGCATGAGAAACGGACACTGCGAAAGTGATAATGGATGCGGCTAAAATCGATTGCTTCTTCATGGCGACTCCTTGTGTGGGTAAAAAAATTGAAATAATCAACTACGTGTTTTGATGCCGTGCAAAAAGATCGGGAAGGTTTTTTCTGCCTGCTGCTGGAGGGCGCGCTTGCCTCCAAAAATAGATGACTGCATGACCAAGCCTTGAATCATACCGATGTAGAGCACTGCCGCGCTTTGGCTATCGAGATTGTCCGGTACCAAGGATTGCGACTTGGCGGCATCTAGCAAACCGGCGACCTTGGCTTCATATCCTGAGATGATTCCCTCGATGAGTTGGCGCAACTTGCCGTTCTTCTTGTGTAGCAACTCGGAGAACAGCAAACGAGGAATAGCAGGATGTTTGCTGATGAATGCAATGTGCGCAAAGAACATGCGCTCGATGGCGTTCAATGGATCGGTCGCGTCGGACGCAGCCTTGTCCAATACTTTCATCAGGCGTTCGCGCACCCAAACGATGACGGCGAACCAGATGTCGTTCTTGGTCGCAAAGTGTCGAAAGATCGCGCCTTGTGTGAGGTTCATGGCATCGGCCATGTCTTGTGTGGTGACGCTGTCCACGCCCTTATCGGCAGCCAACTCCACCGCCACACGGATGATCTCATCCTGACGCTCTTCTGAGCTCATGCGTTTCTTTGCTATTTCTTGATTCAAGATTTCTCTCCTTCGAATAAATCGTTAAACATGCCGGCCTTCGCCCGCTTCCTCATAAGTACGCCCATCACGAATGTGATAGATGCGCTTGAACGTGGGAATGATCTTCTCGTCATGGGTCACGACGATGATGGCGGTTTGATATTGCTCCGCCATCTGATTCAAAATTCGCGCCACGTTGAGCGCGCGTTCGCTATCCAGTGGCGCAGTGGGTTCATCAGCCAGAATGACGGGCGGATGGTTGGCCAATGCGCGCGCGATGGAGACACGCTGTTGTTCGCCACCCGATAGTTGAGAAACAGCCGCTTTGGAACGGTGACCCACACCCAGTGCCGCTAACAATTCTTGTGCGCGGATACGCGAGTCGGTATTCGACACGCCCGCCAACATCGGCAGCAAAGCCACGTTGTCGGTAACATCCAAGAACGGAATGAGGTAAGGAGCTTGGAATATGAACCCGATGCGGTCGCGACGCAGTGTGCGCAAATCTTCGATCTTCCATTCTTCGTCGAAAATAGTTTGCCCCCCCAACGTCATGCGCCCAGCGGTGGGCTCGATAACTGCCCCCAGGCATTTGAGAAGCGTGCTTTTGCCGGAACCGCTGGGGCCGACCAAGCCAACGACTTCCCCCGGCCAGATGGTCATGTCCACGCCTTTGAGTGCATCCACGGCGGTATCGCCCTCGCCGTAGCGTTTTTTCAGATTCTCGATATGAATGGCAGGTTCACTCATCTCAACCCCCGATCGCCGTTGCGGGGTCGATACGCAGCGCAGCGCGAATGGCGAAGACGCTGGCAAGCGCGCACATGAGCATCACCAGAAAGAATCCCAAAACGGCATCGCCCGACAGCAGCAAAACATATTTTGGAAACAAAGGCGCCCACAGCGTCGCCGACAATTTACCCACCAAAAATCCAATCAAACCCAATCCCAAGGCTTGTTGCAGGATCATGCCGCTGATGGTGTTGTTGGTCGCCCCGATCAGTTTGAGCACCGCAATCTCGCGCACCTTGTTCATGGTCATGGTGAAAATAATGAAGGCGACGATGGCCGCACTAACGATGGCGAGGATCACAAGGAACATGAATATCTGTTTGGACGAAGTGGCGATCAGGCGCGCCACCAAAATCTCGTCCATCTGATCTTTAGAGTAGGCTTGCAGGTGTTTCCAGCGCACGATCTGTTCGGATACTGTAGCTTCGCTACCCGGCACGGTGCGTACCAACACGGCATTCACGAAACGGCTAGAGGTCTGACTGGCTTGTATCGCCTCCAATAATCCGGGAACACCCGGACGGTTGAAAGCGGGATTGGCGGCAGTGCGCGCACGTTCGTTGACGAGCGCATCGTTGTCTTTGAGGAACTGTACTTCCTGCGCATCCTTTAGTGGGATAAAGATCATCGGATCGCCACTGGATGAGACCATGCGGCGCGTTAATCCAACAACAGTATATTCATGACGGCGGATGGTGACTGTGTCGCCTAGCGCAAGACCTGTTTTGATGTCGGCCAGTGCTTCGTAGTGAGAGCGCGTGATTGGACGACCTGCGACAAGATATGCAGGCTCGCCCGGCTTGCCCGTTTCATAGCCCACCAGCATTACGCGTATGTCTTTGCTGTTGTGGCGTATCTGCATCGTCAGATAGGTAACATTTCCCGCTTCTCGAATGCCCGGCAAGCCCAGCAAATCTTTGACCACATCATCATGCACACTGGAGGGTTCGGCATACGGCCCCAAGGTATCCTGCTGCACCACCCACAGATCGGCACCTGCATTCTCGATCAGCACACGCGCATCATCCACCATGCCGCGATAAACGCCTGCCATGGTCAGCGTCACACCGATCAGCAAACCCAAACCAACGCCGGTGAAAACGAATTTTCCCCAGCCATGCAAAATATCGCGCCCCGCCAGATTGATCATGGTTCAGCGTTGCATCAGTTCGGGCATGACTTTGATTTTGAGGTCAGCGCGCAATGCCTGCTGGCTATACACGATCACTTCATCGTCATCGCTCAGGCCATCCAGTATTTGGGTGCGGCCATCCAGGTTGGTGAGGCCGATCTTGACGGGCTTGAACGCGACCTTGCTACCCCGCAAGATCCATACGCCATCCTGTTTATCTACTCGTTTAAGGGCTGCACTGGGGATGCTGCGCGTGTCATTCAGTTCAGGCAGCTTGAGCGTGACTTCCGCATATTCGCCGATGCTGGCTTGTGCGCTATTGAGCGAAACGTTGACGATACGTTCTTCGGTTACCGCGTCGCTCACCATATCGATGCGTTCAACTTTGCCCACAAGTGAGGCATGCGGTTGTGAGCGCAACACGATTTCTGCCACTTGCCCGACACGAACCAATCCCGCTTGTTGTTGCGCAATGCGCGTTTCCACCCACAGACTATTTGGATCAATTACCAGAAAAGCAACCTGTCCGCCAACAAGAGTGCTGCCGGACTCAACCAACCGAGCGGCCACCATGCCATTGATCGGACTGAGCAAGCGTGTTTGCGCACGCGCCTTACCTATACCATGGGTATCAGCTTGAGCTCGTGCATATTCATCGCGGGCGATGGCTAGATTCGCAGAAGATGCCGCCAATGCAGATGAGGCGGCATTCTTCTCGTGCTGCTTCGCATCGAACATCTCTTGGCTGACAAAACCGCCTTCACGCAACTCCTGATACCGAGTCGCAGTTGCTGCGATAGTTTTGAAGCGGCTTTGAGCTTCACTGAGTTGCGCTTCTGCCGCTAGAATTGCATTGGCCGTTTTCTCGACCATGTGCTGGCTGCCTGCCAACTTATCATCCAGATCGACCGGATCCATCTCGGCCAGCACCTGATTCGCAACAACGCTATCCCCCTGATCGACCAGCACGCTTTTCACCCGACTCGTCATGGTGGGGGCCAAGTTGTAACTGCGCCTAGCCTTCAACGTGCCGATACCGAACACACCATTGGCAAGATTGCCGACTTGAACTTTCTCGACCGTGACTTTGACCGGAGCCAATGGCCCTTGGGTGACGACGACCCAAGAAAAAACAATTAGCAGCCCAACCCCAACCAACAGTATTTTGATTTTTTGAGAAGACACGAATCGACACCAAGATAGTAATTGATTGCTATCTTAATGGTGTGCGGTGAACAATACAACAATGCTAAGAATGTGGTTATGAGAAAATTGCGGCTGACCTAAAGCCGCCGCGCATCAATAACCGAAACTGATACGATCAGATGAGTCCTGAACGTCCGCATTCAGGCTGCGGATTGCAACCTCAAATGTCTCTTACGACACATTGCGGACGTACGAGGCTGGACCAGACTGGGAAGCTGTCTCCTCTGCGTTTCATGGTTGAAGTCAGAATTCGTAACGGACCTGGAGGTACGCGTTGTCGTCGCGCGCGAGTTGCCCGAACTGGCCCCATGGTTTGCCGCCGAAGAGGTTGGCGCCGACCGCACCCCAGACCTTATCGATAAAACTATAGCGCAACTCCGGGTTCACGTAGCGGTCGCCGTTGCTGGCGTTGTACGAGGCGTAGGCGGAAAGCCGTAGCGTCTGATGCAGAAAGAATTGCGTTAGACGCGCCGTGACGGTATGGCTCCAGTGCTCCTCGACCGGAAAGCCGGTGGGCAGCGTGGCGAGGTAGGCACCGTAGTCGTGCATGATCTCGGCGTAGTACTGAAAACCGAGCGAGGTATCTTCCGCTGGCTGTATCTGATAACCGGCGAGCAGCCGCGTCTGCGAGTTAGGCACGGCGAAGTCGTTCCCCGCGCGATCATCACGCGAATCGTAATAAGCCGCTTCCAGGCTCAACACCCCTTCGCCCGCACGTCCGGACAAGCTGGCACCATAGACTGAGAGCTTGGGGTAGAAATACGTGATTTTCGTCGGCGCCGTCATGCTGTCTGGCCGCATCGAGGGCGTGCGCTGGAAGCCGCGATACAAGTAGAGCGCCGTATCATAGCCCGCGACATCGCGGTAAGCGCGCAATCCGATGTCCCCTTGCCCCGGTTTGACGGTTTCACTGTTGACGACCGCTGGCATCGTGCCGTAAAGCCAGAATCGGCGCGCGTCCGGGATGCGGCTTTCACGGAAATTCGGCGACAGCACCAGCTCGAATGAAGCAAACTCGGGATAGGCGCCCAGCTTCACTGCATCCACGCCGCGCTTGAGGTATTCCAGCGGCCGCCCGGCGAAGATTGCCTCATGATCTTTGGAAAAGAAGTCGTTCACGAACACCAGGTCACCCAAGCCCCAGGTGATGACCTGCCGGCCAAAGCGAAAGTCCCAGTTGCCTCCCGCATAGTCGACGTAGCCCTCGCGCAGCTCACTCTCATCTTGGCGGCCAATATGATCGTAAGCCAGATCGCCTTTCGCCAGCAGCCGCCAGGCATCGCCGGTGGCATCGAGCTTGATCTGGGCGCGCTCCTCCAGCCACTTGTAATGGCGGCCATCCGGGTTTTGCCCGGCGGTGTTGAAGGCGGTGTTCTGCTGCAAAAAGCCGGAGAGCGCGACCTCCGCCCGTGCCGCCAGCGGTGCTAATAGAAGAGCCGCGATGAGCGTGGTCGTTCGCAGCATCAGTCAATCCACTTGCGCGGCGGCTGGCGCAGGAAGCGTTCGGAGAACAGGCTGTCCTCGATGCCGAGGCCATAGTCAGTCTTGAGGTAAGTAGCCTCTGTGCGATGGCCGGTCTGCAAATTCTTCATGGTGCGCTTGACCGCCGTGGGGATACCTTTCACATCGGCGATTTCATCGGCGGTGAATTGCTTGTAACGGGTACCCTTCCTGTCGTATTGCTCTTCCTTGAGTGGCAAAAAATTGGCTTTATCTACCCAGGTAAACTTGTAGCCGAAGTCTGAATCCGCGCCTTTCGGCGCGCTCTTCACCACATAGCAGTCGCGGTCGCCCACTTTCTCCTCGCGCTCGACGATGTGGCTATCGTCCTCGATATCGCGGCCGGAGACATCCTCGTAAGTGAAGTCGGAGCCGACGAAGCTGGAGCGTTTGTCCTGCGCGGCGATGCGCTTGACCATGTTGATGGCGGGAATGAACATCCAGCGGTCGTCATCCCTGGCCGGATACTTGTTAATCATGAAGGTCATGTCCTTGACATCGGACGGCTGAAAGAAATACATGAAATACTTCTGCTCGCCGCCCGGCTCGCCCATGTTCTTGCGCAGCATGGTAAGTTCTCGCACACGCTCCTGGCTGTTCTTATTGATGAGCTTCATCACCACCCGCGCCTTGAAATCCTTGCCCGGATAGAGGAAGGCGGCCTGCGACTTTTTCATCACCTCCTCGCCCGAGAGAGCTAGCGCCTGGCTCGTGAATGCCAAGGGCAGCAGTGCGGTGATTATCCATATCCACCAGTGTTTCATTTCAATCTCCTTTAGCAAGTGCCGGGGCGTGACTCGCCGCCAGCTTGGGTTCGTCAAACAGCCAATTTCGCCCAAGTATCACCAGAGCGGGCAGATAGAGGATGGTGAGCAGCGCGGAGAGCAGCATCATCGAGACGATGAAGGCGCCCACCGCGATGTAGGGCGTGAGGGGTGCGAACAGCATCACCGAGAAGGCAGAAGCGAACAGCAGCGCATTGCGCAGAATTCCTTTGCCCGGTCGCGCCGCTGCCCACAACAGCGCCTCCCGCAACGCCCCCTCATTCGTGCCGTCACCCGTCTCGGCCAGCCGCTGCCGGAAGCGGTTGATGAAGTGGATGGAGAAATCCACCGCCATGCCGAGCGACAGCGTACTCAGCACCGACAGCGGCATGTCGAAGTCCTTGCCGACAAAGCCGACCACGCCATAAATCAGCAGGATAGTGAACAGCAGCGGCATGTAGCCGACCAGTGCCCATCCGACCGAGCGAAAGTTAAGTGCAAGGATGACAAACACCACGGCCAGAGCCAGCGTGAAACCCAGCGCCATATCGCCCAGCACCTCATCGTTCCACACCAGGTTGAAGTAGGCGATACCCGCCGGTTTCACTGTCACCGCCAGCGGGTGGGCCTTCTGATAGGAGTCCGCTGCCTGAATCACCTGACGCATGGCTTCCGCATCCCAAGTTTTCAACTGCACCCACAGATTGGCTTTCTGGAACGTGGGGTCTACGACGTTATCCAGGTCGGCGGGTTTGGACGACATGCTGAACAGGAACAGATATTGACCGACCATGTCCTGTGTCTCAGGAACCGTGTCGAATTTCTGCTCGTCATCGTGCAGCACGCGGTTGATGCGTTTCACGTAATCGGCGACAGAGAAGGTCTTGCCCACTACCGGCATGGTTTCCAGGTGGTGTTGCAGCCCCTCCAGCCAGCGCATGGCTTCCGGCCGTTTCATGAAATCCGGCTCATTGGACTGCACCACCAGATAGCCGAGCGATGTGCCGCCCAAGGCCTGGTTCATCGCCGTGTCGGCTATGCGGATTTCGCTCGATTGCTTGAACCAGGCCACCAGGTTGTTGTTGACGTGAATCTTCGTGGTGCCGACGATGGCCACCGCCACCAGCACCGAGCCGACCAGCGCGGTGGCCAGCGGGCGCGTCGCGCCCACTTCGGCAATGCGGTGCAGGAAGCGCGCGGTACGGTTCAGTTCCACGCTCTCGCTCTCGGCGGCTTTGGCAATTTTCTCTTCCTTGACGAAAGTGAGGATGGCCGGGATCAGGCTGAAGGAGAACAGCCGCAACACGATGGTGCCGAAGGCGATCAGCCCGCCGAACACCTGCACCGGCACGATGTTCATGAACAGCAGCACGGCGAATCCCGCCGTCGTGGCGAGCGCCGTGAAGCGCACCGGTCGGCTCACCGCCGCCATGGTCTCGCGGATCGCCGCGAGCTTGTCGCGCTTCTCGCGGTAGCGAAAATAGAACTCGTTGAAGATGTGGATGCTGTCGGTGGCAATCGCCATCAAAAATACCGGTGCCATCGAGCTCATGATATGCACCGGGTAACCGGCGCCGATCAGCGCCCCCATGCTCCAGATGATCGCCGCCATGGACACGCCCATCATGGCGAAGGACAGCGCAAGGTTGCGGAACATGAGCTGGATCGCGGCGAACATGATCATGCCGGCGATGGGCGCGAAGATCGCCATCAGCTTGAACATCTCTGCGCCGAAGGTGTCACGCGCCACCGGGTCGCCCGCGACGTAGTAGCGCTCCGGCCCCTTCTCTTTGGCCACAATCTCGCGGATACTGGCGGCGATGACGGCGCCATTGGCGCCCTTTTCCAGCGGCACATAGATGGCCGTGGTCTTTCCGTCCTTCGAGATCACGCGGTCGACCAGCAGCGGGTTGCCGAACAGCGCCGCGCGCAGAGCTTCCACTTCCGCATCGGTCTGCGGCGCGTCCGGCATGAGCGGCCCGACTTTGAGAGTGCCTTCCTCGGCGGTGACATTGGTGATGGTGGTGAAGCTGTTCACGTCGCGGCTCGCCACCCCTTCCAGCTTGATGATTGCGTCGGTGACGCGGGCGATGCGTGTCAGGGTCTCGCGGTTCAGTACGCCCGCATTGTTTTCCACGCCCACGACGATAGTGTCCTCATAAAGTGAGAAAGTCTTGTCCACCTCGTCGTTCCAGATACGCACGCTGGAGTTTTCCGGCAGCATGTGCTTCGGGTTTGTGTCAGTCTTGATATGTGGGAATTGGGTGAGAAATAGCAGCGTGAGTGCCACTGTCGCCCAGACAACCAGCTTCGGGCGGCGGATGGAAAATTCGACGAGTGAAAACTTGAACATAGTTTTTTCCTTAAATTGTTCGCTGTCGAATGCGATGCGTTGCTTCAGAAACGGCGGTA
>Ga0154345_141_pt1 | contig 31003 bp, 32 predicted proteins | sample RifGroA2_FD_115873 | JGI IMG/M metagenome (GOLD analysis project Ga0154345, IMG submission 115873) | Gallionellales bacterium GWA2_55_18 | reverse complement strand
TCCGGCAACCAAACCAAAAGGCAAGCCGCAGGGCGGCGATGATGATGGTGAGTGGGAAGAGTTTTAAGAAGGCCGGGACTCGGGCCATGATAGTGCAATTATGCTTTGCCCAACTACGAAACTTGCCGAATAACCGGTGTGCTATGCCTGCCCTACAATGCAGATATAGCCGCCGTTGGCATAAACTCCAGACAGCGTGCAACATTACACTAGCATTTGTTTCTCACATATTATGTTGCGCACACCGTTGGGTTTGCCCAACTTGCGGGATTACGTTTTTATATAAAAAATCAGGATGCCATGAACGCTAACCTTCAACCCAGCGGTGGCCATGACCGTGAATTTGTTTTTACGCATAAGGATTTTGAGCGGGTACGGCAGTTGATTTATGACCATGCCGGCATCTCGCTTAACCCATCCAAACAGGACATGGTATACAGCCGTCTGGCACGCCGCCTGCGGGCAACCGGCATCAATAACTTCAAGGATTACCTGATATTGCTGGAAAGCAACAACGAGGCCGAATGGGAGGCATTCGTAAACTCGCTCACTACCAATCTGACCTCCTTTTTTCGTGAGCCGCACCATTTTCCGCTACTGGCCGAGCATGCTCTGAAACAAAAGGGGCGCCACCCCATTTCATTATGGTGCTCTGCAGCCTCGACCGGTGAAGAGCCGTATACAATGGCAATGACCATGGTGGATGCCTTTGGCACTTTTACTCCACCCGTTACCATCATTGCCACCGATCTGGATACCAATGTGCTGGCCAAGGCTGAAGCGGGCGTTTATCCGATTGAGCGCGTCGAGAAACTCTCCGATGATTTGGTAAAGCGTTTTTTCCTCAGGGGAACAGGCGCGCAGGCCGGCTTTGTGCGGGTAAGACCCGAGTTGCGCGCCATGATTACTTTTCGGCAGGTAAACCTGCTCAGCGATGAATGGCATATCCGCGGGCCGCTGGATGCGATTTTCTGCCGCAATGTGATGATCTATTTCGACAAGGCAACCCAACTCAAAATATTGGAACGGTTTGCGCCACTGCTACAACCGGATGGCCTGTTGTTTGCCGGGCATTCGGAGAGCTTCCATAATGCCGGGCATATATTCAGTTTGCGCGGCAAGACGGTGTATGAATTGGCGAAACATAGACCTCATGGTATTAATCATGCAAAGAAATAACCTGTTTGCCTTGTTGATGCGACAAAAATCGGCGCAACGGCAAAATGGAGTTGGGCAGCTAAATGGGGCTATCTGGCATGACTAATCATGGCTACGAAGAAGCGCTGGCACCCAATCTATATTTTGACCGACAGCATAATTCCGAAGCGGCCAAAATATTACCCGGCGAATATTACACGACAGCGCGCGATATGTTGCTGGTAACAGTGCTGGGCTCCTGCGTCAGCGCCTGCATACGCGATAAGGTAAGCGGGATCGGCGGCCTGAATCATTTCATGCTGCCCGATGGCGGACAGGACCAAAGCAATCCTTTGGGCGAGTCGGCGCGTTACGGCGTTTACGCCATGGAAATATTGATTAACCAGCTACTCAAAATGGGTGCTAACCGGAATAATTTCGAGGCAAAAGTCTTCGGTGGCGGTGCGGTATTGCGCGGTTTTACCGTCGCCAATGTCGGCGAGCGCAATGCGGAGTTTGTGCAAAAATTCCTCAAGACGGAAAAAATCCCCATCGTCGCGCAGGATTTGCTTGATATTTACCCGCGCAAAGTGTATTTCTTCCCCAGTACCGGATTGGTCAGGGTGAAGAAACTGAAGCAGGTGCATAACGATACGATTATCAGCCGTGAATCCGAGTATGTGACACGCCTGCATTACGCCAAAGTGGAAGGCGATGTGGAATTGTTCGGGTGAACCTGGATTGGGCGAGCCGGAACCAAAAATGGAAAATTGTCTTCCCGTAGGTTGGGCAAAGCGTAGCGTGCCCAACATTAAAAATGATGTCTTCGTTCGTTGGGCACGCTACGCTTTGCCCAACCTACCCGTTACGAATGCAGCAAAACCATTTGATTACGAGTGAACATGGGAAACCGAAAAATTAGAGTGCTGGTGATTGATGATTCCGCGCTGATCCGCAGCGTAATGAAGGAGATCATCGACCGGGAAAGCGACATGGAATGCGTGGGCGCGGCTCCCGACCCGATGGTGGCGCGCGAGATGATCAAGTCGCTTAATCCCGATGTGCTGACGCTGGATGTGGAAATGCCCAAGATGGACGGGATCGATTTTCTGGAACGGTTGATGCGCTTGCGCCCAATGCCGGTGGTGATGGTTTCCACCTTGACCGAACGCGGCTCCGACATCACTTTTCGCGCGCTGGCGCTGGGTGCGGTGGACTTTATTTCCAAGCCGAAAATGGACATCGCGCGCGGCATGGAAGAATACGCCATCGAGATCACCGACAAGATCAGGGCAGCGGCGCAATCGCATGTGCGTAAAACTTCCGCCGCACCCGTAATTCAGGAAAAGTTTTCTGCGGATGCGATTTTGCCCAGTATCGCAGGGCGGTTTTCTACCACGGAAAAACTGATCATCATCGGCGCTTCAACCGGCGGAACCGAGGCGATTAAAGATGTATTGACCAGGCTGCCTGCCGATGTGCCGGGTATTCTGGTAGCCCAGCATATGCCGGAAAATTTTACCAAGTCGTTTGCCGACCGCCTGAACAGCCTGTGCAAGATTGCGGTCAAGGAAGCGGAACATAATGAGCGCATCCTGCCGGGCCACGCGTATATCGCACCCGGGCATTCACACCTGCTGCTCAAGCGCAGCGGCGCAAACTATATGACCGAACTGAATCAGGGCACGCCGGTAAACCGCCATCGCCCGTCGGTAGATGTGCTGTTCCGCTCCGCAGCCAATGTGGCCGGTGCAAATGCGCTGGGCATCATTCTCACCGGTATGGGCAAGGATGGCGCGCAGGGCTTGCTGGAGATGAAACAGGTTGGCTCCCACACCATTGCGCAGGACGAGGCGAGTTGTGTGGTTTTCGGCATGCCCAAAGAGGCTATTGCGGTTGGCGGAGCATGCGAGGTGTTGCCGTTGCAGAATATCGCGCGCCGAACTTTGGAATATCTCTCATTGCACAACGGCAAGAATAACCGGGTTTAATCTATAATCCGCATATCAGGGTGGGCGTTCGGAATTTAATTCCGAACGTAACTCTTGTAAGTGAATTTAGACGGTGGCCTGAAAACAACCATTTTTCAAGGCTTAACAGATGTAGTCGGGCTATGCCCGACATGGTGGGCATAGCCCACCCTACGGTTTACTTATCCGCAACAGTCTGCGAACAACGGCTTCTCAATGCTCAATAGTTTTTAACAGGGAGTAATCATGGCTATCAATGTACAAATTTATGACCGCTCGGCACGCATTGCGATGTCTGGTCGTTTCGATTTTCAAGTGCACCGCGATTTCAAGGATGCATATACACCGCTGCTTGACAACGCAGCAGTACGCGAAATAGAGGTCGAAATGAGCAAGGTGGACTATCTGGACAGCTCTGCGCTGGGCATGTTGATGTTGCTGAATGAGCGCGCCAAAGCAGCCAACAAACCGGTCTCACTGCTGAATACTTCCGGCGTAGTGTCACAGGTACTGGAAGTCGCCAATTTCAGCAAGATTTTTGACATCAAACACAAGGCTTGATCAAGGTTTCGACGATTTCGTTTTTCCACTCAGTGCCTCCTGCCCGGGTGGGAGCACTATACGCTTGACCTTTTCTTTAGGTTCTCCAGCTTTAACAGCTTGCGACTCTTTGCTTGCTGCGGCGGGTTGCGCTTCTGGTTTGGTTTGATCTTTCTGCTCTGCCTTAATCTCTGTCGCTCCGGTTTTAATAGTTTGCTGCGCCTTGGCTTCGGCGGAAGCGCAAGCTGCCGCTTGGTTTTTGGCTTCCTGCTCCGCCTTGGCACATGACGTTTCGGTTTCGATTTTGGTTTGTTGTTTTTCTTTCAATTTAACCGATTTTGCTTTGGCAGCAGGCTGCGCTTTTGCTTTTTGCGCCGCTTTAATCCGAACGGCCAATGCGCGCGCACGCGCTTGTTGTGCCGCGCTGCCCCGTGCCGCTTTTGCTTCTTGCTGTGCCTTTAATTTTGCCGCTTTGGCTTCAGCGACTGCTTGTGCTTTTGCCTTTTTTTCCTCTTTAATTCGTGCTGCTTCCGCATGTGCGGCTTGTTCCGCCTTGACCCGCGCGGCTTCTGCCTGAGCAGCTTGCTCCGCTTTAAACCGTTCCGCTTCGGCTTTAGCTTCCTGTTGAGCTTTGGCAAGTTGCTGTTCAGCTATTTGCTTTGCGGCCAACTCTTGCTGGTCATACAAATTGGCCCTCGCGATGTTGCCAGCTTTGATTCCAAGTTTTGCTGAATCTTCGGATAATTCTCCGATGGAAATCTGCGGCTCCACCTTGGTCAATATCACCGTGTCTGCCGCGTGATCCGTAACGCCAAGCACCGAGCCATTCAGACTGACAACCGGGAGGTGCGGGGCGCTGGCATAAACGACGAGTTTGTCGCCTGGTTCCAGCAGTGAGTCGGCACCTGCATCAAGGAATACACTTCTCCCTTCGACGCGAATAATATGCGCGGAAAACGGCACATGTTCCAATGCCTCCTGAACATTTTTAACGGCAGAATCAACCAGCCGATTTGCCGCCTTGCCAAACTCTGTTTCAAGAAAAAAACTGCTGCCAAAAGGTTTGTTGTTTCCCACCGCCACATCACCCTCGGCTTGCTCATCCAAATGGCCAAAAAACAGGCGGAAACCCGTAAGCCCATCGTAGACAGAAAGTTCGACCTCAATATGCCTTTTTTTATACCCGCCGAACGGCACTTTCAAAGACCAGTCAAACGGCGTATCTACAACCCATCGTTCTTTGCTTGTTTCCGCATTGATAACCCTGCCGTAAACAAGAATTTGCGCCCCGCTATCTGCGGCAATTTGAATAATGGCGTCGCGTTGCAGCGCATCCGCCTCCATCGGGACCGAGCGCCCGGTATAGGTGGACAAAAATCTCCCGCTTGCTTCCAGGCGGCTGGCAAGTGCTGCTGGAAGTCCGTCATAAATATTGTTGATATCGTCCACATGCATCGTGTTGGCAACATCGAATTGGATAACTGCAATTTTCTTTTTCAGGAGTTTGATGAGGGTCGCACTTTCCGCGTCAAATTTACCTTTAACCATTTCCGCGCTCACCGCTACATAATATTTCCCTTGGCTCTCCCATTCCCGAAGTATCGAGTAACGATTGCCCTGCTGGATCTGTTGCCCATCCGGTTTTTTTTGGGGTGCCTGGTCAGTGCCCACAAATTTGCCCGCCATCGCGGGTATGCCTGGCGAAGCGGAGGCTTTCCGCAGTGCGTCGCTTATGGCCGCCTGGCGAGCCGCATTGCGCCCTTCAGCCCCGATTAAAGCCACCCCCTCCACCTGCACTCTCTCTGTATGAGCAGCCATGGTTTGCGGCGTTTCCGCACGAACTGCTTCCGGTTCGGCGGCAATAGTTGGCGCCACACCAAACAATGCGCTTGCGAGAAAAGCAGCGGCGAAGCAACGGCAGGCACTATTCTTACAAGCCGATGCCGCAAGCAAATTACCGAAGCAAAAATCAACATTTATCAGCATTACAGTTCCTTTTAGCTGAATTGCCCATCAGTCTCTTTAGCCGCACAATGAGCCACAGTATGAATATCAAAGCAAAGGCCGATAACGTTCGAGTTAATTGAGGGCATGCAACAATTTATGCTCCCAGGCCAGTGCGCAGTGTCTCTGTATTTCAACCCATGGTCAATATACAACCCTTGCTTGCATGCCTGCGTACAAAAAACAGAAGCTGGCAGTTGCCCATCATCCGGCATTTCAAGCCGCCTCTGGCATTTTTAACATCTGGCATGTTTAACCCCTACTTTTATAATCGGATAGGTTAAACTTCCGCGCTGTTTGCAATGCGATGCAACAGGGCATACTGCATGAAAGAATCGATAACCAATGAAAACCGCGCTCGGCTACGCACTTTGCTGGCATCAGGCTATGCGCTATTCATCGTGTATGCGAGCCTGTCGCCGTTTACCGGTTGGCGCGAGCAGGGCCTGAATTTTACCGAGGTGCTCGGCGCTCCTTTGCTGCTCACTTATACCGCATTCGACGCGATCGTCAATTTGCTGTCCTACCTGCCTTTCGGCTTCCTGGCCGGGATGTCGTTGCGCGCGCGTTTCGGCGCATTATCCAGCGTAATTCTCGGCTTGGGTTTGGGTGTGCTGTTATCGGCGAGCATGGAATATTCGCAAATGTATTTGCCCGCGCGCATCAGCTCGAATATGGATTTGCTATCCAACAGCACTGGTGCGCTGTTGGGTGCTTTGCTGGCCGTGAGCGTCACATCATGGGCATGGTTTTATACCCGCCTGACTCGCTGGCGAAGCGACTTTTTCCACCAGGGCAAGGAAATGGACTTCGGCCTGGCCCTGCTCGCGCTGTGGATGTTCGGCCAGATCAACCCATCCTTGCCGATGCTGGGTAATGTATTCATCAGTGAAGTAGCGCGCCAGCCTTTTGCCACGCTGCCGCAGACTCCGTTTGATTGGTGGGAAAGCAACGCTGTTACGCTGAACCTGTTGATGCTGGGGGCGCTGATGCTGACTTTGCTGCGCTCACCGCGCAACGTAATCACCGCACTGCTGGCAGTATTGAGTGCGGTGGCACTGGCTAAATTCATGACTGCTGCGGTATTGTTGAAGTCTTGGGCGTTGCTGTTGTGGATCAATAGCGAGGCGGTGCTGGGAATACTGCTGGGAATGCTGTTGCTGCTTTCGGTATTATGGCTACCGCGCGCCGCTGTAATCGTTTCCGGTGCGGCAGTGGCCATGACCTATTTTGTCATTGTTAATTTCGTGTTAGACAGCAACACTCCTGCCGCCGCAATGTCCGTCTATCACTGGCATTACAGGCATTTGCTCAACTACAACGGCTTGGCGCGCACTATTACACTTATCTTTCCCTTGCTGCTGATGTTGCATTTGTGGCGAGTGCGAAAAATATAATTTCGCAGGATTTAATTTTTGGGAGTCTGGCCATGGGTTTTTATGACAAGCATGTTTTTTTCTGCACCAATCAACGCGAGGATGGCAGCGATTGTTGCAATAATCATGGCGCGCAAAAGGCGCGTGATTATATGAAAAACAGGATGAAAGAACTGGATATTGACAAGCACCAGAACAATATCCGCATCAACTCGGCAGGCTGCATGAACCGTTGCGATAAAGGGCCGGTTATCGTGGTATATCCCGAAGGCACCTGGTACACCTATATCGATGAAAGCGACCTCGATGAAATCATCGAAGAGCATCTCAAGAATGGCCGCGTTGTGGAGCGGCTTAAAATTTAATCCGAAGCCTTGATGAATCAGAACTTCTGGGGCAAAGGGTGGCAACGCAAAACAAAATAATTTTTGCCGGAGCTACCGGCCAACTTGAAGGCGCGCTGCATTTACCCATAGACGCCCCGTGCGCTGTCGCCGTGGTTGCACATCCGCTGCCCGTCATGGGCGGAACAATGGATAACAAGGTTGTTACCACGCTGGCCAAGGCCTTTGTCGAACTGGGGTTTGCCGCGCTGCGCTTCAACTTTCGCGGGGTTGGGGAAAGCGGCGGCAGCTATGACAAAGGTAACGGCGAAACGCTGGATGCGATTGCCGCCGCCAATTTTATGCGCGGCAAATTTCCCGGCCTGCCGCTGGTCGGCGCGGGATTTTCTTTCGGCGGCTATGTACAGGCGCGTGCTGCCGAAGTGTTGCAGCCGCAACATCTGGTGCTGGTCGCGCCCGCTGTGGGACGATTCTCAATGCCGCCTGTGCCAGCCGACACCCTGCTGGTGCATGGCGAACTGGATGAGGTGATAGAACTCGATGCCGTGCTGCGCTGGGCGCGCCCGCAGCATCTGCCGGTCGTGGTGCTAGTGGGAGCGGGGCATTTTTTTCACGGGCACCTGACGCAGCTCAGGCAAATCGTGTTGCAGCATTTCAGGGGATAGCGTGAATGCAATAATCAGTGCCCGCAATTTGCGCAAATGCTATGGGAGCCAGGTAGTGGTGGACGGCCTGAACCTGTCGATCCGGCGCGGCGAATGCTTCGGCCTGCTGGGGCCGAATGGCGCGGGCAAAACCACCACGCTGCGCCTGATGCTGGGTCTGATCGCGCCGGATGCGGGCGAATTGCAGTTGCTGGATCATATGGTGCCCGCAGAATCCCGCGCCGCACGGCTGCGCGTTGGCGTAGTGCCGCAAATGGACAATCTTGATCCGGATTTTACCGTAGCAGAAAACCTGCTGGTTTATGGTCGCTATTTCGGCATGAGCGACGCATCCATCGAGGCGCGTTTGCCGGAGCTGTTGGAGTTCGCAAACCTCGTGCACAAGCGCGATGCCAGGGTGCCGACCCTGTCCGGCGGAATGAAACGGCGCCTGACGCTGGCACGCGCCTTGGTGAACGACCCGGAAGTCATTTTCCTCGACGAACCGACTACCGGTCTTGACCCGCAGGCGCGCCACCTGATCTGGCAACGCCTGCGCGAGTTGACCGCGCGCGGCAAGACGCTGCTGCTCACCACGCACTTCATGGACGAGGCGGAACGGCTCTGCCACCGTCTCGCGGTGATGGACAACGGGCGCATCATCAGCGAAGGATCGCCGCGCGAGTTGATCGAACGCAACATCGAACCTCAGGTGGTCGAGGTGTTCGGCGAACAGGTGGCAGAGTGGGCGCACAATCATGCGGCACATCACGCGCAGCGTTTCGAAGTGAGTGGCGAAACGGTATTCTGCTATGTGCAGAATGCGCAGCCGCTGCTGCAGGATTTGCAGCAACGCCCCCATTTGCGCTACCTGCATCGCCCGGCCAATCTGGAAGATGTGTTCCTGAAACTGACCGGGCGGGAGATGCGGGAGTGACAAAAATTATTCAAAAACCTTTGCCCACGAAAGACACAAAAATCACGAAATGAGCGCGTACCCGTCTAACCCAGATAATCCATTAGACTGTCGTTCCGGCGAAGGCCGGAATCCAGCAATCAAAAACACTCCGCGAAGCGGACAAAACCACGATGTAGCTCCACTTACGTGGGGAATTCTTAAACATCTGGATACCGGCCTGCGCCGGTATGACACAGTTTTTTCTAATGGATTATTGGGGTTGAACTTTCTTTTTCGTGCATTTCGTATCTTTCGTGGACACGCTTTCTTTGCAAGTTGAAATGAAACTCTCTTACTTTTCCCTGCCGCGCCCGAGCCTGCGCTTCGTCCCGATCTGGCGGCGCAACTTCCTGGTGTGGAAAAAAATGGCGGGCTCCTCGATACTCGGCCATCTCGCCGACCCGGTGATTTACATGCTAGGGCTGGGTTACGGGCTGGGCGGGATGCTGCCGGAAATAAACGGCATGCCCTATATTGCCTTTCTTGCCGCCGGGACGGTGTGCTACAGCGCCATGAACAGCGCCAGCTTCGAAGCGTTGTATTCCTGTTTTGCCCGTATGCATGAGCAGCGCACCTGGGATGCGATCCTCAATACGCCAGTCACGCTGGACGATATCGTGTTCTCGGAAATTGTCTGGGCGGCAAGCAAGAGCCTGCTGGCCGGCATGGCAGTGCTGGCAGTCATCTGGCTGCTCGGGCTATCGCATTCGCCGCTGACGCTGTGGCTCATCCCGCTGTCGCTGCTGGTCGGCCTGTGCTTTGCGTCGCTCGGGTTGATCGTGACTGCCCTGGCACCCGGTTATGATTTTTTCATGTATTACTTTACGCTGGTGATCACGCCGATGGTGCTCTTGTGCGGCGTGTTTTTTCCGGTCGATCAATTGCCGCCGTTGCTACAAAATATATCGTCGATCCTGCCGCTGACGCACGCGATTAGTTTGGCGCGACCGCTGTTGATTGGCGTGATTCCGGCGTATTTTCTGTGGCATATTGCGGCGCTGCTGGGTTATGCGCTGCTGGGTTTTTATGTGTCGCTGGTGCTGTTCAGAAAAAGGTTGTCACAATAACGAACCTGAAAGTGTCCGGTGAACATTCAGGGAGCGATAACACAACCGATTTTCTAAGCGGCACGAATTGAGCGCAGCTTCGAATGACCATGCCGTAAAACTGCACTTCGTGAATAACGGGGTAGTGCCATAAGCCGTTATTCGCCTGTTAACCAAATTCCCAGCCCACACTAAATAACTAGGCCGAAATATATAGATATTTCGGCATATACTAAATTTAGCGATTTCTGGATAGAGTACAGCTTGACTGTACTCAATTCTGTTTTTATGACATTTCAATTGCGTGACTGCCGAAAAACGCGGCAGCTCCTTAACTTCGCTGCAACCTAGGGACGGGGAAGTCCCTTTCATTCGTTAGGTGCCTCTATGCTCATTTTTCGCTCACCACTTTTGCTTTTTCTGTTTGCGGTTGGCTCTATGTGCCAAGTCGCATTGGCGCAAGACATAAATCTCCAACCAAAGTATGGTTTGGTGCTGAAGAACGAAACGCAAAAGGCGGCGGATGTGAAATTTCTCGCTGGTATCGATGATTACTACAAAGGTAATCGAAAGAAAGCAGCCAAAGATATTGCAGCCCGAGGCTGGCAGTTACTTCATCAGGGCAACATTCCAGATGCAATGCGGCGGTTCAATCAGGCGTGGCTTATCGACAATGCAAGCGGAAGCGCGCTTTGGGGGATGGCCGCAATCCAATCTGACGCTAGAAAAATCGCCGAATCATTGAAGCTCTTTGCCGAGGCAGAAAGCATCATTGGCGGCGACATAGATTTTTCCGTTGACTATGCGAAAGCACTTGGGGTTGCCGGTGCAGAAACAAAGAATGACGCGCTCCTAAAGGATGCGTTTGCCCGTTTTGGGCGTCTTTACGAAAGGGCTCCTCAGCACACGTTAAACTTGCAGAACTGGGCAATTACGCTGTTCTACGTTGGCAACTACGTTGAGGCGTGGAAGAGAGTTAAACTGGCTGAAGCAACACCGCGTCACGCTGAGCTTGACCCGAACTTTCTCGCTGATCTGCAAAGAAAAATGCCCCGGCCATGACTATAAAAACTTTTAATCCTACGCGCTCAAGTAGGACTGCGCAAAAGCGTGTAGCCCCTAAGCTGCACGTTGAATTCTCGCCTCGAAGAAATTTTAAAGACTGCAAAGTGTTGCGTCGATCAGTTGAACCCACAGTTGAAAGCAGCAGATCGAAACTGAAAACTGAGTGCTTTGCTGCAAGAACGTGGTCGCGAAACAATAGGCGCTGGAAATGCCCTGACGGTACAGAACTTCGCCAAGAATATCGCGATGCTGCTATTTGTGGGCGGGTATTCGTTTGCAACGCCCATTGGAACTCTAATCAATAATTAGCTATTGGATTTTTTGGGGGGTTGATGCGCGCGATTTCCGTAATTGCAGTGACACAAAAATACGTAAGGGAGTGCAAAGGGTACTGATTATTGTTGAATTCATCGCTTGGTAACTGTGCAAAATAAACGAAGGAGATATATATGTGGTTCCTCGGACTGCTGATCGGTTTGGTGCTTGGAAATATCGCTGGCGCAGGAAAAGGAGCATTCATCGGGAGTATCTTGGGGCTGTTTTGCGGTTTGATTTATGAACAGGTTCGCAACCGGAAACAGTCACTTGAAGAACGCGTGGCCGTGCTGGAAAAGTTGGTCCAGCAAGTCTCTACACAAATCGCTACGCTCAATTCTGCGCAGCAACCAGCCGCACAAGCAAAGGCAGAGAGCATGTCTTTATCGGCTACCCAGCAGCCTGAGACCGTCACTCCCATCGCATCAATGCCTATCGATTCTCCCAGTACTCCACCACTAATTGAACCAGCCAATCCATCCAATAGGCCAGCATTCAGCCATCCGATTCGGCCAATAGATTCGCTAGACAAGACGCAATATCAGCCTGATATCACATCTGCGAGAAGTTTCCTTGAAGAGCATGAGTGGCTAGCCAAACTTTTCAAGGGCAACATCCTCGCCAAGATTGGCGTCATTATTTTGTTCTTTGGTATCGCCTCCGGCTTGAAACTGGCGATAGATATGGGGCTATTCCCAATATCCGTGCGACTGATGCTAGGAGCGCTCGCTGCCATCTCAATGAGCATCTTTGGTTTTCACCATGCCCAAAAGCCTGAGCATCGCATGTTCGGTCAGACTTTGCAGGGTGGTGGTTTGGGCATCCTGTATCTGTTGGTGTATTTCATGTTGGCACGCTACCAGATCATTGGCGAGACGCTGGCCTTCATATTATTCACCTTGATTGGCGTCACTTGCGTGCTACTGGCAGCGCGCCAGAATGTCCGCTCGCTTGCCATGCTTGGAATCTCCGGCGCATTCCTATCGCCAGTCATGGCAACCAGTTCCGGCGGCAGCCAGATCACTTTGTTCAGCTATTTTCTGCTGCTAAACACTTTCATCATTAGTGTGAACTGGTTCAAAGGCTGGCGTGAACTCAACATATCCGGATTCATCTTCACTTTGGTGATCGGCATGAATTGGGCGTTTCATTCCTACCAGCCGAGCGACTTCCCCATTTCGGAAACGTTCCTCATCCTGTTCTTTTTGCTCTATTCCGCCACGCCCGTGTTGTTCAATCTGTTCAAAGCACCCGGTCGTCTCAGTTGGGGCGACGGCATGTTGCTGTACGGCACGCCACTTGCCGCCGCTACGCTGCAAAATCACCTGCTGCGAGGCCAGGACACGACGCTGGCCTGGAATGCCTGTGCCGCAGGTGCTTACTACATGATGCTGTGGTGGACGATCTGGCGCAGACCGAATGAAGAAACCATTTGGCTGGAAAAAAGCCTGCTTGGCATCGCCATCGGGTTCTTCACGCTGGCTATTCCGCTGGCATTCGACGCGCAACTAACCTCGGCTTTCTGGACACTGGAAGGGTTCGGCGTGCTGTACCTCGGTGTCAAACAGGATCGCTTCCTGGCACGCCTGTCCGGCTCCGCGCTGCAAGTATTGGCCGGGTTGTATTTCTTTGCGCATCTTCATGAATTGTCACGTGCCCTACCTGTATTGAACGACAGGTATGTGGGCTGTTTGATCGTTGTGATCGCGGCACTTGCCAGTAGCTTGCTGTTGCAGCGAACTGCGAATGAAAACGCAAATAGCGAAAAAACCGTCGCACTTGCAACACGGCTTAAAACCTCGGATTTCGCCGTCCCCTTCCTATATTGGGGATTACTCTGGTGGTTCGCTGCCGGCTTTTCAGAGATCAATCACTTCGAGTCTTCTGGCTACAAGATGGCGGTTTGGCTCGGTCCGGAAGGTGCTCATTATTTAGAAAAGGCCATTCCTTATACCTACAAAATGGCAGAGTGGCTGGCACTATGTGTTTTCAGTTTCATTTTTCTGGAATGGCTAGGCACCCGACGCGGCTGGCATGCCATGCGCCAACCGTCCGCATTGCTGTTACCTGTCATTCTGGTCGCCGCACTTGATGGATACCAGACACGAGACCATGCACTGTACGGCATCATGTCCATGCTAATACCGCTGGCAGCATTCATCCATTACTGGCTGCTGTATCGGCATGACCGCGACAGTGTTTCCGCCGCAGATCCGCTCCGCCATGCTGTTGCATATTGGATACTGATCGCCTTGGTGGGCAGCGAACTTGCCTGGGTCTCCGAGCAACTTGCAACCGACCATACCCTGTGGCCTTGGCTGGCTTGGGGGGCAGCCGGTGCGCTCGGCATCCTCGCCTCCTTGCGCGGTTTGCAACAGGATTGCTGGCCATTCGCCCAACATCGCGCGCTTTATCTCGACACCCTGCAAGCTCCTGTCTTGCTTCTGCTGTGCGTTTGGCTGATCTACGGCAATCTGACCCACTCCGGACAAGGCAGCGTATTACCCTATCTCCCGTTGCTTAACCCGTTCGATCTGATTCAGTTACTGTCGATGTTCGCTATCTGGAAATGGCTGCGCACAACCCAAAGCACTATGCTACCCATCGTGTATGGCATAGCGTTCCTGTGGATAAGCGCCGAGGCCGCGCGACTCACCCATCACTGGGGCGGTGTTCCTTTTGAAGGGCACCTCCTGCTCGTCTCTTCGACCCTGCAAGCGGGACTCTCCATGCTGTGGACTAGCATTGCAATGGGCATCATGATGTACGCTTCGCACAGCAAACAACGCGTGCTGTGGTTCAATGGATTTGGCTTGCTGGCTATAGTTGGTATAAAACTGATGGTGATTGATTTATCCAACAAGGGAACGGCACTTTGGACGTTATCCTTGATCTGCATTTCGCTGCTGATTATCGCAACCAGCTACTTTTCGCCCGCACCACCGAAAAAAGAATCGCTGAGTTAGTCGTGAAGATGCCAGTACCACAAAAATGTGTGCTTGCAGCCGCTGTTGAATACAATATTGAACGTCTGCAATGTGTCGGTTGCTGAAATCCACCCAAGGGAATCGGGGGACGCAAAGCTGCCACTCATGCAGAAGGGATAGAGCAATATGCCCTATTTTGGTTTTTAGATTCGCGGATTCCCTGATGTGCGGCGCTACCCGTATAATTCGGCCATCGCAAATTCAAGTGGCTGCAGACCATGTTATGGGTTAAATCGTTTCATATTATTTTTGTAGTGAGCTGGTTCGCCGGACTGTTCTATTTGCCGCGCATTTTCGTGAACCATGCGATGGCGACCGAGCCTGCCGAAATCGCCCGACTGAAACTGATGGAGGGCAAACTGTACCGCTTCGTCACACCGATCGCCGGTCTGGCATTGGGTTCCGGCATCTGGCTGTGGCTGGGATACGGATTCAGCGGCGGCTGGCTACATGCCAAACTCGGACTGGTACTATTGCTGGTCGGCTATCACTACTATTGCGGCAGGCTGCTGAAGCAATTCGCCACCGACCGGAATACGCGCAGTCATGTGTTTTATCGCTGGTTCAACGAGATTCCTGTATTCATCCTGATGTTTGTAGTCATTTTAGTCACCGTAAAACCCTTCTAAAATTTATGCCTGATTTTTTTGCCCCCTGTCCGCGCGGCCTGGAAGCCATCCTGCTCAGCGACCTCGAAGCGCTCGGCGCGCAGGGCGTGCGCAGTGCCGAGGGCGGTGTGCATTTCTCCGGTGACTGGCCGCTGTGTTACCGTGCCAATCTAGAGAGCCGCATCGCCAGCCGTATCCTGTGGCGCGTCGCGGAAACGCAATACCGCAATGAGCAAGACATTTACAAGGCGGCATTCGATCTGCAATGGCAGCGCTGGTTCGACGTGAACCACACCATCCGCGTGAATACCACGGCGATACGCTGCCCGTTGAAAAGCCTGGAATTCATCACGCTGCTGGTCAAGGATGCGGTATGCGATCGCTTCCGCGCGCACTGCAATGAACGCCCCAGCGTGGACACGCTCACACCCGATGTGCGCATCCATGTGTTCATCGAAGACAACCAACTGATGCTGTATCTGGACACATCGGGCGATGCACTGTTTAAGCGCGGCGTGCGCCAGCACACCAACATCGCGCCGATCCGCGAAAATCTGGCGGCGGGCATTCTGCGCCTGAGCGGCTGGCAACCCGGCACGCCGCTGCTCGACCCGATGTGCGGCAGCGGCACGTTCCTGATCGAGGCAGCGCAGATATCGCTGAATATTCAGCCCGGTATCGCGCGCGGCTTTGCCTTCGAGAAGCTGAAAAATCTCGATGCCGCGAAGTGGCAGGCGATGCGCGAACAGGCGATTGCCGCACAACGGCCCGCCAGGCCTCTGGAAATTTACGGCAGCGACTTGTACGGCGATGCGCTGAAAGCCTCATGGCGCAACCTGGAAGAGGCAGGGCTGGCGGAATGCGTGCAACTCAAGCAGGCCAATATCCTGGAAATCTCGGCGCCTGCAGAACACGGTGTGCTGGTGGCAAACCTGCCCTATGGAGAACGCATGGGAGAACTGGATGAACTGGCGGAGTTGTACCCGAAACTGGGCGATACGCTAAAGAAGAAATTTGGTGGCTGGACGGCGTATCTGTTCACTGCGGACAAGGCGATTTTAAAACTGATGCGCCTATCCCCATCCAAACGTACCCCGCTGTTCAACGGCGCAATCGAATGCCGCCTGCTGGAATACAAGATCGTGTCGGGCAGCAATCGCCGATAAATATCAAACTCGCGTAGCGATTCGTTTGCTCCCTCTCACGCTTGTGGGAGAGGGTTGGGGAGAGGGCGGCGGGTATGGCTGGTTTCATCAAGGACGGCCTCTTGCGCCATCCCCGCTAGGTGAGCTTCAAGCCTTCCGTACCACTCAATAGGTTCCGATCCGTCACCAGCTTGCTTTCCAGTTTGATGCGCAGACGCAAATCGTTGACCGAGTCGGCATTCTTCAACGCTTCCTCATAAGAAATTTTGTCGGCTTCATACAGATTGAATAATGCGCCATCAAAAGTTTCCATGCCAAGTTCGCGCGATTTGGCCATCACGCTCTTGATCGAATTGACCTCACCCTTGAAGATCAGATCGGCGATCAGTGGTGAGTTGAGCAAAATTTCGATTGCGGCAGCACGCCCCTTGCCGTCTTTTTTCGGGATCAGGCGCTGGGAAATAAGCGACTTGACGTTCAGCGACAAATCCATCAGCAACTGTGTGCGCCGCTCTTCCGGAAAAAAGTTGATGATACGGTCAAGCGCCTGATTGGCGCTGTTGGCGTGCAAAGTGGCCAAACATAGGTGGCCGGTTTCGGCAAAAGCCACGGCATGCTCCATGGTTTCGTGGTCACGGATTTCGCCGATCAAAATCACATCAGGCGCTTGGCGCAGGGTGTTTTTTAGCGCGTTATGCCAAGACTCGGTATCCACGCCGACTTCGCGGTGCGTGATGATGCAGTTGCCGTGGTCATGCACATACTCAACAGGATCTTCGATAGTGATGATATGGCCGTAGCTGTTTTTATTGCGATACCCGATCATCGCGGCCAGCGTGGTGGATTTGCCCGAACCGGTTCCGCCGACCAGAATCACCAGGCCACGCTTGGTCATCACGATGTCCTTGAGCACTTCCGGCAGCCCCATCTCGTCGAGATCTGGAATTTTGGTGGTAATGGTACGCAGCACCATTCCGACGCGTTGTTGCTGCATGAAAATATTGACACGAAACCGCCCGATGCCGGATGGGCTGATCGCAAAGTTGCACTCATGGGTGGCTTCGAATTCGGCGGCCTGCTTGTCGTTCATGATGCTGCGCGCCAGCTCCTGGGTATGCTGGTGAGTGAGCACCTGATTGGACATAGGCGTCATTTTTCCGTCCATCTTGAACGCAGGCGGGAAGCCCGACGTGATGAACAGATCGGAGGCTTTCTTGCTGAGCATACCGCGCAGCAAGTTGTGTATCAGCTCGGTGGCCTGGTCTCTTTCCATAATAAAAACTCCTAAGCCGGGCGAGCCGGGATCAAAAATGGGAAGTTGCCTTCTCGTAGGTTGGGCAAAGCGCAGCGTGCCCAACAAGCCAAGGCATAATTATTAATGTTGGGCACGCTGCGCTTTGCCCAACCTACGCACCTGTCCTTTGGATCAACCGGGGAACATATCCTTGTTCATCGCCTTGCCGCGCGCTTCTGCCGGGGTAATCATGTTCGATTTGACCAAACCGGACAGACATTGATCCAGCGTCTGCATGCCGAGCGCTTGGCCGGTTTGGATCGCCGAATACATCTGCGGCACTTTTGCCTCGCGGATTAGATTGCGGATGGCCGGGGTGCAAACCATGATCTCATGCGCGGCTACCCGGCCTGTTCCGTCCTTGGTCTTGAGTAGCGCCTGCGAAATTACCGCGCGCAACGATTCAGACAACATCGCGCGCACCATTTCCTTTTCATCGGCGGGAAACACGTCGATAATACGGTCGATGGTTTTTGCCGCCGAACTGGTGTGCAGCGTACCGAACACCAGATGGCCGGTTTCCGCCGCCGACATTGCCAGCCTAATGGTTTCCAGATCGCGCATTTCGCCGACCAGGATGATGTCCGGGTCTTCACGCAGAGCCGAACGCAACGCGTTCTGGAAAGACAGCGTATCTCTTCCAACTTCGCGCTGGTTGATCAGGCATTTCTTGCTTTCATGCACGAATTCGATCGGATCTTCCACCGTCAGGATATGTCCCATTTCATGTTCGTTGCGGTGATTGATCATCGCCGCCAGCGTGGTGGATTTGCCGGAGCCGGTCGGCCCGGTCACCAGCACCATGCCGCGCGGATAATCGGAGATAGTCTCGAAACTCTTCGGTGCCTTGAGATCTTCCAGCGACAAAATCTTGGATGGAATGGTGCGCATTACCGCGCCCGCTCCGCGGTTCTGGATGAACGCATTGACGCGAAAGCGCGCCAGCCCTGGAACCTCGAAGGAAAAGTCGACCTCCTTGTTCTCCTCGTAGAATTTTCGCTGCTGGTCGTTCATGATGTCATACACCAGGCCATGCACCTCTTTATGATCCATCGGCGGAAGGTTGATGCGGCGCATGTCGCCATGCACGCGGATCATCGGTGGCAAGCCGGCGGAGAGATGCAGGTCGGAGGCCTTGTTCTTGACACCAAAGGCAAGCAGTTCAGTGATATCCATTTTATAATCGTCCCTGTTTGATGATGCGGTCATGAACCGCGCGAAAAGGATTTGTGGCGCATGTGATTATGACAACAATCGCTTCCAACTTGCAAGCCGTGCGCAACGCGATAGCGAAGGCGGCTGCCGTGGCAGGTCGCGTCCCGGATGATATTGCCTTGCTGGCAGTCAGCAAAACCTTTCCACCCGCCGCGATGCGCGAAGCATATCATGCCGGGCAAACGGCTTTTGGCGAGAGTTATGCTCAGGAAGCCCTGGAGAAGATCGTAGCGCTGCATGATCTGCCGATTGAGTGGCATTTTATCGGACCGGTTCAAAGCAATAAAACGCGCGCCATCGCGGAAAATTTTGTGTGGGTACACAGCGTGGACAGATTAAAAATCGCCGAGCGCCTGTCCGCGCAGCGCCCGCAGAATTTGCCGCCGCTCAATGTGTGCATGCAGGTTAATGTGAGCGGTGAAGACAGCAAAAGCGGCGTGGCTCCCGACGAGGTTGCCGGGCTGGCTCAAGCAGTGGCGCGGTTGCCGCAGCTCAGGCTGCGCGGGCTGATGGCGATTCCAGCGCCCAGTGACGATGTCGCCACACAGCGCCTGCCCTTTGCGCAGTTGCGGCAGTTGCGCGACAAGCTCAATAGTCAAGGATTGGCTTTGGATACGCTGTCGATGGGCATGTCGCATGATTTTGCGGCAGCCATCGTAGAAGGTGCAACAATGGTGCGCGTCGGTTCGGCGATTTTCGGGTTAAGAGATTATGGAGGGAAATAAATGAATATCTGCTTCATCGGCGGCGGCAATATGGCTGCGGCACTCATCGGCGGCTTGCTGGGCAAAGGCTTTGTTGCCGGGCAGATCAGCGTGGTGGAAATCAATGCAGACAACCGCGCGCGGCTGAAACACGATTTTGCGGTACATGCCGTGGAAGACCTCGCCAAAGGTGTGCCAGGCAGCGATGTCATCGTCTGCGCGGTCAAGCCGCAGCAGTTACGCGAAGTGGCACAGCAGCTTGCTCCCCTGCTCGGCAAGCAACTGCTGATTTCCATCGCCGCCGGGATACGCGCGGCGGATCTGGCGCGCTGGTCGGGCAGCCAGGCAATCGTTCGCGCCATGCCCAACACCCCGGCGCTGATCCACAGCGGCATCACCGGCTTGTACGCCATGCCTGATGTCAATGACGCGCAACGCGAACAGGCGCAAAACATTCTGGCGGCAGTGGGCGAAATTCTGTGGCTGCAGGACGAAGCGATGCTGGATGCCGTCACGGCGATTTCCGGCAGCGGCCCGGCTTATGTTTTCTATTTTATCGAGGCGCTGCAGCAAGCGGCATTGGAACTGGGTCTGGATGCCGAAGATGCGCACCGTCTGAGCCTGGCGACTTTTCTGGGCGCCAGCAAATTGGCCGCCTACAGCGATGAGGAGGTCGGCGTGTTGCGCGCGCGCGTTACCTCCAAAAACGGCACCACCGAACGCGCCTTGCTGAGCATGGACGCCAACCATGTCGCCAAACACATCGCGCGTGCCGCACATGCCGCTGCGGCACGCTCCCGTGAAATGGGCGACGAACTGGGCGTGGACTAACGGTCATGGCAAATATGCTATCTTTAGTAATGAAATTAGCCATGCCCGTTTCCCTCTCCTCAATCCTCTCCCGCAAGCGGGAGAGGAGGCAAACGAATCGCTCCGCGAGCTTGACGTTACCATGCTGAACGAAGCCCTGCTGTTCCTGCTCGATATACTGCTGCAACCGTTCGCGGCGATCCTGCTGCTGCGCTTTCACCTGCAATGGCTGCGCGCGCCGTTGCGCAACCCGATCGGCGAATTCATTATGGTACTCACCGATTTTCTGGTGTTGCGCACGCGCCGTTTCGTTCCTGCCATACGCGGCCTGGACAGCGCGTCGCTGCTGCTCGCGCTGCTGGTCGAAATGCTCTACCTGACCGGATTTTTGTGGGCGCAGGGTTTCCCGTTGCACGGCTTCCCGCTGCCGGGTCTGTTGGCGCTGGCAGCAGTCAAGCTGCTCAAAATCAGCCTGTATCTGCTGATGACAGCCGTATTCGCGCAAGCGATCCTGTCCTGGGTGAACCCCCACTCGCCCATCGCACCGCTGTTGACCGCCGCCACCCGGCGGTTCATGCAGCCATTGAGCCGCATCGTGCCGGTGTTGGGCAGCGTGGACCTGTCGCCGTTGCTGTTGTTCATCATCTGCCAGCTTATCGTTATCGTTCCGATTGGCGCACTGGAGCGCATCGCCTCCGGCCTACTTTGAAATGGTTGACTGGTATCGCCGCAACGCAGATGTCCTTACGCTTACATTGCATGTGCAACCCGGCGCGAAGCGCAGCGAAATCGGCGGATTGCACGGTGAAGCGCTCAAGATACGGCTGGCCGCACCACCCGTTGAAGGGCGCGCCAACGACGCATTATTGAAATTCATTGCGAAATTGTTTGATGTGCCGTTGCGTCAGGTGGAACTCAGGCAAGGCGGGCAATCGCGCCACAAGGTGGTGGCGATTGTTGGCAGTAGAATCGAGCCGGAAGAGCTGCTAAAAACGGTGCTGCCAAAAACAAATTTGTTGGATATGCCAACCCAATAGCTCGAGCGCGACAGGTTTACAGGCCGGGGTTCGCGTAGCTCGCCGCCAGCCTGCATCACCATGACAATGGTGGCTCAACAGTGAAACATGATGAGCGTGCCGATTAAGCGACTGGCGGTTTCTCTTTTTTGGGTTTCTTTGCTTCCTTGGTTTTACGTTGCTGTCCTTTAGCCATGATCGTTTTCCTTATAGTGTCAACATGAAATATGCGGCAACTAGTGCGGCGCGGTTAAAGAAGTATCACTGCGATTGCATCAACCCGAATTCCGGCAAGAGGCAACCCGCGCAAATGATAATCCGTTACGGAAAAATGTGAAACTTTTTTATGGCGACTAGTATATGACTGGCATCACATACCCAGGCACTATCTAATACAACTTTTGCGCAAGTAACCGATATTTCACCAAGGTCATTTTGAATGCGCATGTGGAGAAACAATGAAAAAAGATTTTTGGCTGGAGCGTTGGGAGCGTCAAGAGATCGGTTTTCACCAGAACGGGATCAATCCTTATTTGTGCCAGTACTGGCAGGAACTGCATCTTGCCCGCGACAGCGAAGTATTTGTGCCACTGTGCGGCAAAAGCAGCGACCTGCTATGGCTGCGCCAGCAAGGGCATCCGGTGCTGGGCGTGGAATTAAGCGCCATCGCGGCGCAAGCGTTCTTCGAGGAAAATGGCTATACCCCGCACCACGCCGCCGACGGAAAATTCGAATGCTACGAAGCGGATCGCATCCGCATCCTGTGCGGCGATTTTTTTGACCTGTGCAAGGGCGACCTCGCAAATGCAGGCGCGGTGTATGACCGCGCATCGCTGGTCGCCTTACCGCCGGACATGCGCGAACGCTATGTGCGCCACCTTGTGGGCACCCTGCCGCCAGCAACACAAATTCTGCTCATCACTTTCGATTATCCCCAACCGGAAATGCCGGGGCCGCCTTTTGCGGTTTCTCCCGCCGAGGTAGAAACTCTCTACCGACCGCACGCCGAAATACGCCAGCTGGCGCAGCTGGACGTGCTGGCACAAAACCCGCGCTTTCAGGAGCGTGGCCTGAGCCGGTTACAGGAAAATATCTTCCATCTGACGCTGCACCAGCCAGCGTAAAACCGCCAGACATCATTGGCTGGTTAAACCCCCATCCGACCCGAATTGCAGCTGATTGCCGACCAAAACCAGTCGGCAGATTCACCGCGCGCAACTGCTATCACATCGCATTTTCTGCTTGCTCATCCACATATTCAAAAAACAGATAACCAATCAAGAACTAATTATTTCACGGCATAAATGATTCTCCCTAGGATGCACTCATTGCGAATTTACATTCGTGATCAATCTGAAAAATTACCAAAGGAGCTTCATCATGCAAAAGAAAATTATCGCGGTTGCTATTGCAACAGTCTTTTCCGCACCGTCCTTCGCGGACAATAGCAATATCACCGTTTACGGCAAGCTGAATGCAGATTTTGAGTCTGTCAGGAATGACAAAGCTACTCTTGCCACAAACGCAACCAGCCTGACTCGTGTCGTTTCAAACGCATCGTATCTCGGCTTCAAGGGTGGCAAGGATTTGGGTGATGATCTGCAAGCGATCTTCCAGATCGAAGCACTGGTTGACCTGAATAGCACCTCTGGAAATGGTTTTAGCGGCGCGCTTCGCAATAGCAATGTCGGCCTTAAAGGAAACCTCGGCACCGTGTTCTACGGCAACTGGGACACGCCTTACAAAGTGGTGCATAACAAGATCGAGTTGTTCGACAACACCCACGCCGCCTCTGCACTGAATATCACGGGACGAGCGCCTTATACCTCCACCACCGGCGCAAACTTCAATACCCGTCAGAAAAATGTGGTGCAGTACTGGACGCCGGATTACAGCGGTTTTCAGGCCAAGCTGGCCTACTCACCGGACAACGCCGAGAAAGGAACACTTGTTGCGGGCGGCAACAAGGCCGTCTGGTCTTTAGGCGCAATTTATGAAAATGATTTGTTCTACGGCGCTTATGGCTATGAAGCCCACAAGGATACGCTTGCCGCTGCGGGTTCCACAGTCAGCCTGACTGACACGGCTAACCGACTGGTCGGCGCGTATAAGTTCAAGGATGGGCAGATCGGGCTAACCTATGAGCACTTGTCCATCGCGCAAGCGGCTGCAAGCACACAAACCGTTTCGCGAAACGGATGGGAATTGTCCGGCAAGTACAAGTTTGGCGACAGCAACATCGGTGCGTTTTACTCGCGCGCCAACGATCTAGAAGGCGCTGCCAACGCGAATACAGGAGCGAACCAGTTTTCCTTGCGTTATGGCTATAAATTTCATAAGGACACCGAGGTATATGGTTTCTATACGGAGCTAAGAAACAAAACAGCCGGCCTCTACAACCTGTCCGCAGGCAACACCATTACCGGTGCGGTTGGCGCAAAACTGTCCGGCTTGGGTCTGGGCATCATCCATACTTTTTGATTGACGAAAATTTACTAAGGAGAAAATCACATGAACAAATTTAAAATTTCAGGCGCAGCATTAGCCTTGTCATTGGCCTTTGGCCTATCCGCCGCACATGCCGCTGAAATCAAGCTACTCAACGTATCCTACGACCCGACCCGCGAGCTGTACCAGGAATACAACGCCGCTTTTGCCAAATACTGGAAAGGCAAAACCGGCAACGACGTGGTGGTCAAACAATCGCATGGTGGCTCCGGCAAACAGGCGCGCGCCATCATCGACGGGCTGGAGGCCGACGTGGCAACGCTGGCGCTGTCCGGTGACATCGATGCGCTGGCCTCCAAAGCCTGGCTGATTCCGGATAATTGGCAAGCCCGCCTGAAGCACAACAGCTCGCCCTACACCTCGACTATCGTGTTTCTGGTGCGCAAGGGCAATCCCAAAGCCATCAAGGATTGGAACGATCTGGTCAAACCAGGCGTGCAGGTGATTACACCGAATCCCAAGACTTCCGGCGGCGCGCGCTGGAACTATCTGGCTGCTTATGGTTATGCGCTGAAGCACAACGGTAACGATGCGACCAAAGGCAGGGAATTTCTCGGCAAACTGTTTGCCAACGTGCCGGTACTGGATTCAGGTGCGCGCGGCTCTACCACTACTTTTGTCGAGCGCGGCATCGGTGATGTGCTTTTGGCTTGGGAAAACGAAGCCTTCCTCGCGGTGAAAGAACTCGGCCCAGACAAGTTCGACATCGTGATTCCGTCATTGTCCATTCTGGCCGAACCACCGGTCACCGTGGTAGACAAAAACGTGGATAAACACGGCACGCGCAAGGTGGCGGAAGCCTATCTGGAATATCTGTATTCGCCCGAAGGCCAGGACATCGCGGCACGTAATTACTACCGTCCGACCGATGCCAAGGTGGTGGCCAAGTATGCGAACCAGTTCCCCAAAGTCGAATTGATTACCATCGACAAAGTGTTCGGCGGCTGGGCCAAGGCGCAGAAGGCGCACTTTGGCGATGGCGGTACGTTCGACCAGATTTACAGCAGAAAGTAAGGGCGGTCGGCTGTTCCTGTTTTTTTGCGATCTCATAATGAATGCTGAAAGCACTTATATAGGCTATTGCTTGCCGGCAATATATTGCTAGAATGCCATATATGAAAGCGCAACTCGTCATTAAAGACAGGATACGCAAAGGCAACGCATTGATTGAGCGGGTTGTCTGGGCTGTGCCGACACCCGTAAATGGCTGTTCGCACCACTTCAAGTATCGGCTGTATTGCGGGCAGAATGGCGCAACGGTGGTGCGCTATGACAACGAATCAGGCAAGTGCGACCATCGGCATCTGGGCAAAAATGAACGTCAACAGCACTACTTGTTCATCACGCTGGAACAACTAATTATGGATTTTGAGGCGGATGTCATCCGCCTGTTAGGAGACAAAAATGAAAGCGATCATTGAACTGACCAGTTGGAAAACTTCCCAGGCACGCGCTCTACGCGCAGCCAAAAGAGCCGATGCGGGCAAGCCTGTCTCCGCAGACTACCACCTCGATTTCGATTCAATGGCAAGCCTCTTCTCGGATATCACCCCGGCGCGGATGCAAGTGATCGAAACCTCCAAACAACTCGGCGCGCTCAGTGTGTATGCCTTGGCCAAGGCAATGGGACGCAACTACTCGAATGTGCATCGCGACGTGCGCAAACTGCTGGAGCTTGAACTGTTGGCGCGCGATGAGGATGGAAAGGTTTATGTGCCGTGGAAAGATGTGGTGCTGAATGTTTCGCTGACGGGGGATTCGCTGGCGGCGTGAAGCGCGTCCACCCTCACTGCCCGCAAGCCATGCTCTTTGTAAAACTATTGTGAGGACTGACCCCAATGGCACTTATGCCTCTCAGCATCGAAGCCGAGCAAACCCTCGCAGCCACCATTGCCGGATGGTTCCAGAACTTCGGGGGTACCAGCGCCCTAGATGTCGCCCGTGACCTCTCAATCGATCATGTAGCGGTGATGCTGATCTTTGAACAGTTGGTAACGGATGGCTATGGTTCAATGAACAAAAGCGTCCAGCTTTACCAAATGAGCTTCGATCTAGACAACACCGCCGCTGGCTTCAAGCACGAGCTGGTGACTACTCATATTTTCTTTCCGTCGAAGGAGGTTCTGCGAAAAGCGTTCTTTGCCTCTGGCCTGTCACAGCAGCGATTTCCTGAGTACACGACGCGTTTATACCTCGGTGCTCATCAGATAGGGCTGGTGTACTTTAGCGAGGAAGTTTTGTCGCGTTATCTGGTTCATCCAGAGCACTACAAGATCAACGACTCGCTAGCCGGTGGTGATGTTTCGTCCTTATCGGCAGCGCCTGAAGATCGGTATTTATACGTTCGCTACGGCAAATGTCGCCTCATGTCAGATCAGATTGTCGTCACAGCTATTTACAAAGACCTCTCGGATATGAGTCCTTCGGAACAGAGCTACTGGCACTCGCACGAGATCGAGTCACCCGAACTGGATAGAACTGACCAACACTTCCACAACTTCCTCAAACGAACCTACGAGGGTAATTTCGTCAACTTCCACGACCCGATTTCTACGCTGCTGGAAGCAGTTACCGAAGTCAACAATGCGTGTGGCTCTGCCCCTCTCTTCGTCAAGATCAGCAATATCCACCTTCGGTTGCCAGTCGAACAAACGTACAAGTCGTACTGTGATTCCGCGAGTGAACTGTACAAGGTACTCGGCCCGGACAATATTTCGCAGTCACTACTGAGTGCAGTACTGATAAGCGACTTCGGACTACAAGATGACGATCTCAAACATGCTGAGTCTGGACGCCTGCTGAGTAAGCTTCAGCTCCTTGCGATTGTCGAGCAGAAACTTGGGAGCGCAGGCCTGTACACGAAACCCCTTCGCAAACTGGCGGGCCTGCGAGTTGATGCAGACCACAAGGTTTTGGAGTCGGACGTAGGCACTAAAAGCTACTCCCGGGAGTTTGCCGCCATGTGCGATGACTTAACCAGAGCGCTGCACCAACTGACCAATTTGATTGCAAAATTTAAGGCAGCACGCATTTGACGTTAACGTATCGGCGTCGAATTGTTGTTGCTACCTGTGCTAATACACCACATCATGATCGCCCACATTTACGGGAATGATCTCTTCATTCTGAATCAACAACTCCATTGTGATGCGGTAAGAAAGATTGATGGAAACCGAGTGCAACCCTTGCAATCTGCCACTCAAGGCATGCAAGCGTAGCGAGGGGTGGTGCAGGTTTAGCTCCAGCAGTTGCAGGGTCTTGAGGTACTGTTTTTCCAACTCGGGATGGCGCTTGAGAAAACGCGCGGCACGTTTCTCATATTGCGCGGTGAATATCAGTTGAAAGCTCATGCAGCGGATTTCTTCACACGCTTGATGTGCGCCGCTGGTGACTCCTTCGCAAAGCGCCCCGCTTTGATATCGGCATGCGTTTCGGCTAGCGCCGCTTCCAGTTCACATTCGCGCAGATAGTGATATTGCGCAATATCCATCACCACAAAACGATCTTTGCCGCGTACCGAGACGATGGCTTCCGGGCGTTCCGCCAGCACGGCCTCGATAGCGGCGATGCCTTTGGTTTTCAGGTCATTGGCGGTCAAATTAGACATGGGATATTTCCTTATGGGTTTGTTGCAAGCATGGTAAATAGTACGCTTTAGAGTACGATTAATCAACTATCAAAGAGTGGTCTTGGTTGGATAGAGCAAGGTTAGCCAAACCAATCCTTATTCAAAAAACAGATAATCAATGAAGAATTTATTATTTTCCTATGTAGCAATGCATCACTAGACTGCGCGCTTATCCAATCACAGGAATAAGCGATGTCTCGTTTTCGTACCCACAGCGTGCTGCCCGGTTTCAATTTGGCACTGGGTTTTACGTTACTTTATCTCTCGCTGATCGTGCTGATCCCGCTGTCCGCGCTGTTCTTCAAGACGGCGACGTTGGGCTGGGGCGGATTTTGGGAGGTCGCAACCGGCGAGCGCGTGCTGGCTTCGTTGCGCGTAACCTTTTTAACTTCCTTTGTGGCGGCGGTTATCAATGCATTTTTTGGGCTGGTGGTGGCATGGGTGCTGGTGCGTTACAGCTTCCCCGGCAAGCGCATCGTGGATGCGCTGGTGGATTTGCCGTTTGCGCTGCCGACCGCCGTCGCGGGCATTGTGCTGGCGACGCTGTATGCACCCAACGGCTGGCTCGGCCAGTATTTCGCCGCGCATGACATCAAAGTGGCGTACACGCCGTTGGGCATCGTGGTCGCGCTGACTTTCATCGGCCTGCCGTTCGTGGTGCGCACGGTGCAGCCGGTGCTGGCGGATGTCGAGGCCGAGGTGGAAGAGGCGGCTGCAAGCCTCGGCGCGGGGCGCTGGGATGTGTTCCGCCGCGTGATCTTCCCCGCCGTCTATCCGGCGCTGCTGACCGGCTTCGCATTGGCCTTTGCACGCGCCATCGGCGAATACGGCTCGGTGATTTTCATCGCGGGCAACATGCCGTACATCTCCGAAATCGCACCGCTGCTGATCGTCGCCAAACTGGAGCAATACGATTATGCGGGCGCGACGGCGATTGCGGTGCTGATGCTGCTGATCTCGTTTGCGTTGCTGTTGTCCATCAATGGTCTGCAATGGTGGAGCAGCCGCAGGGGAGTCAGGTGATGTTGCTACACTTTTTGTCATTCCCGCGTAGGCGGGAATGACGACCACTAAATTCGGATTGGAATAACGATGCCCCAAGTTTCAATAGCTAGAAGAATCTCCACCCATGAATCCAAAGGCGTGACGCTGCTGCTGATCGGTGTGGCGCTGATTTACCTGCTGCTGTTCCTCGGCCTGCCGCTGTTCGCGGTGTTCTACGAGGCATTCAGCAAGGGCTGGGGGCTGTACTGGGCGGCGTTGCAGGAGCCTGACGCGTGGTCGGCAATCGAGCTGACGCTCATCGTCGCCGCCATCGCGGTGCCCGCCAATCTGGTGTTCGGCATCGCGGCGGCCTGGGCCATCGCCAAGTTCGAGTTCAAGGGCAAGAGCCTGCTGATCACGCTGATCGACCTGCCGTTCGCGGTCAGCCCGGTGGTGTCCGGACTGGTCTACGTGCTGCTGTTCGGCGCGCAGGGCTGGTTCGGCCCGTGGTTGCAGGCACACGATATCAAGCTGATCTTCGCGGTGCCGGGCATCGTGCTTGCCACTATCTTCGTCACCTTTCCGTTCATCGCGCGAGAGCTGATCCCGCTGATGCAGGCGCAAGGCAAAGAAGAGGAGGAAGCGGCGGTGTCGCTCGGCGCATCCGGCTGGCAGACCTTCCGGCGCGTGACCTTGCCGAACATCAAGTGGGGGCTGCTGTACGGCGTGATTCTGTGCAACGCGCGGGCGATGGGCGAATTCGGCGCGGTGTCGGTGGTATCCGGCCACATTCGCGGCATGACCAATACCATGCCGCTGCATGTCGAGATACTTTACAACGAATACAACTTCGTCGCGGCCTTCGCGGTGGCCTCGCTGCTGGCCTTGCTGGCGCTGGTTACGCTGCTGGTGAAGTCGCTGGTCGAATGGCAGGCGAAGCGCAGCGGCGAGCCTTTGCATCACGGGGCGTAACAACAACCCATTTGTCCACGAAAAACACGAAAGGCACGAAAAAAACCGCACGCACCTCTTTCGTGATTTTCGTGGACATGGTTTTTAAGAAATATGGAGCACATGATGAGCATCACTATTGAAAACCTGAGCAAGCAATTCGGCAACCACAAGGCGCTGGACAACATCAGCCTGGAGGTGAACAGCGGCGAGCTGCTCGCGTTGCTCGGCCCTTCAGGTTGCGGCAAGACCACGCTGTTGCGCATTATCGGCGGCATGGAGCTGGCGGACTCCGGCAGGCTGCTGTTTCACGGCGAGAATGTCGAACAGCGCGATGCGCGCGAGCGCAACGTCGGTTTCGTGTTCCAGCATTACGCGCTGTTCCGCCACATGACGGTGTTCGAGAACGTCGCATTCGGCCTGCGCGTAAAACCTAAGAAGGAACGCCACAACGAGGCTGAGATCAGACGCCGCGTGCATGAGTTGCTGGATCTGGTGCAGCTCGACTGGTTGGAGGATCGTTATCCGGCACAGCTCTCCGGCGGGCAGCGGCAGCGCATCGCGCTGGCGCGCGCCCTCGCGGTCGAGCCGAAGATATTGCTGCTGGACGAGCCGTTCGGCGCGCTCGACGCGCAGGTGCGCAAGGAGTTGCGCCGCTGGCTGCGCCGTCTGCACGACGAGCTGCATATCACCAGCGTGTTCGTTACGCACGATCAGGAAGAGGCGCTGGAAGTGGCGGACCGCGTGGTAGTGATGAACAAGGGCCGGATCGAGCAGACCGGCACGCCGGACGAAGTGTATGCCGCGCCCGCCACGCCGTTCGTCTACCAGTTCATCGGCAACGTGAACCTGTTCCACAGCCGCGATCACGCACCGTGGTCCGAACAGCACGGCGACGCGGTGGCCTATGTGCGCCCGCACGACATCGACATCAGCCACACACCACAGGATGGCACAGCCTTGCCGGTTGAGGTTAAACTGGTGCGCGCTATCGGTTCAGTGGTGCGCGTGGAGGTGGCGGCGGACAGCAGCAGCGAACTCATCGAGATCGAGCTGAGCCGCGAACGCTTCGATGCCGCACCGTTGAGTACCGGTGATAAAGTATTCATCCGTCCACGCCAGTTCCGCGTATTTGAGATAGGAGAGCAGCATGAACTTTCAGCAGCTTAGAATTATCCGCGAGGCGGCGCGCTGCAACTTCAATCTCACCGAGGTGGGCAATGCGCTGTTTACCTCACAGTCCGGGGTATCCAAACATATCAAGGATCTCGAAGACGAGCTGGGTGTGGAGTTGTTCGTGCGCAAGGGCAAGCGTCTGCTCGGCCTGACCGATCCGGGGCGCGAATTGCTGGAGGTCATCGAGCGCATCCTGCTCGACGCAAACAACATCAAGAATCTGGTCGAGCAATACAGCAAGCGCGACGAAGGCCAGCTCACCGTGATTGCCACACATACTCAGGCGCGCTACGCGTTACCGAAAGTCATCACCGAGTTCAAGAAGGCGTTCCCCAAGGTACACCTCAAGCTGCATCAGGCCGGGCCAAACGAGATCGTCGCCATGCTGCTGAGCGGCGAAGCGGACATCGGCGTGGCGACCGAGGCATTGCATGACGTCCCCAAGCTGGATACGTTCCCGTATTACTCTTGGCATCACGCGGTGATCGTCCCTGCCGGGCATCCGCTAACGAATAGCGTTTATCTGCCGCCCCGCCCAAACTTGTTGCACCCACATCCCGTGTTGGCGGCAGATAAAC
>Ga0154345_151_pt1 | contig 31204 bp, 26 predicted proteins | sample RifGroA2_FD_115873 | JGI IMG/M metagenome (GOLD analysis project Ga0154345, IMG submission 115873) | Gallionellales bacterium GWA2_55_18 | reverse complement strand
TTCGGCGCGCTGCACCAGGTGAAGGCGCATAGCCGCGGTATTGGCGTCACGTTGTTCGTCAATTGGGCGGTGAAGCCTTTTTCGATGGCTTTTCTCGGCTGGTTGTTCATCCGCCATGTGTTTGCCGACTATCTGCCGCAGGAGCAGCTCGACAGCTATGTCGCAGGTTTGATTCTGCTGGCTGCAGCACCCTGTACCGCGATGGTGTTCGTATGGAGCAATCTGGTGAAAGGCGATCCCTACTTCACGCTGTCGCAAGTGGCGCTCAACGACGCCATCATGATCTTCGCCTTCGCGCCGCTGGTGGCGTTATTGCTCGGCGTCGCCAGCATTGCCGTGCCGTGGAATACGCTGTTTATCTCGGTGGTGTTTTACATCGTGATCCCGGTCATCATCGCGCAGTTGTTACGTCGCCACTTGTTGGCAAAAGGCGAAAGCGGGTTCGGGCACACGATGGAGCGCATCGCACCGTTCTCGATGGGTGCGCTGCTGGTGACACTGGTGCTACTGTTCGCATTGCAGGGCAATGCCATCGTCGCGCAACCGCTGGTGATCGCCATGCTCGCCGTGCCGATTCTGATTCAGGTGTTGTTCAACTCCGGCCTGGCCTATTGGCTGAACCGCCGCCTGGGCGTGGCGCACTGCGTCGCCGCACCGTCGGCACTGATCGGTGCGAGCAACTTCTTCGAACTGGCCGTGGCCACAGCCATCAGCCTGTTCGGCTTCCAGTCCGGCGCGGCACTGGCCACGGTAGTCGGCGTATTGATCGAAGTACCGGTGATGTTGCTGGTGGTAAAGATCGCCAATGCCACGCAGGGTTGGTACGGGCGAACAGCAAGGCAATCAAACTGAACCCTATGCTATTACATAAGCCGTAGCAACCTTTCCGGCGTTAAGCGCGCCTCGATATGCAGCCGCAAAACCAGGCTGCAAATATTACAGTTTTATTCCTGGCGGGTATTGCATATACTGTTCGCGCCACTTTACATAATTGAGAGGGAAAAATGACTACCGATAAGACTGAAGCAAAAAAAACTGCAATCGATAAGGCTCCCGCTACGGCAAAAAAAGTGGCAAAACCTGCCGCAAAGCCAACAGCCAAAAAAGCTGTGGTGATGCCGAAACCGGCGGCGAAAAAAACTGAAAAGGCATCTAAAGTGAAAGTGGTGCACGATAGTTTCTCCATGCCTAAAGCCGAGTATCAGAAGATTGCTGAAATCAAGGAAACATGCCTTAAGGCCGGGCTGCAAGTCAAGAAAAGCGAGGTGCTGCGTGCCGGTTTGAAAGCTTTGGGTGAAATGAATGAGGCGCAATTAAAGGGTGCAATGGCGGGGCTGGGAAAGGTTAAAGCCACCCATTCGAAGAAACAGTAGGGAATACATATCGGGCAAGCCCGTCCGGTCGGAAATTAAATTGGCAGGTATGGATTTCGCGCCATGTCACCGGCGGGAGGATTAACAGCGCAGGAAGCTGCCTGCTTTTCCTGCCGCTAATCTTCGCTCAACGCACTGACTATATCGCTACGCAATTCGCCGAATTCCTGTTCGGAAAATTGCAGGTGTTTCAACACTAGCGGTTGCCATGTCGCCCACCCATCGTTACGCAAGTCCAAATGCGAATCCACAATATATCCCGCCGCCTGGACAATGCTTGTCCAATTGCAAATCTCAATCGAATTCTGGTCGGTAGCTGAGGAAAAAACCGTAAGGTCGTGGTGGCACAGGATCGCGCGGCACATGTTCGGGGGTAACAGCCAATTACGCGCCAGCAGATTGCCTACCACCGCGTGAGTGGTCGAATAACAGGCGTTTTCGGTTTCACAAATATTGCCGCTGATGCGCGACATGTCATCGACATTCTTGAGGTAATCGGGATATTTCTGCATGAGCACCGGAACGCCGCAATCGTGGAACAGGCCTACGGTATAAGCATCGTCGCAAGATACGCCGGGAACCTGTGCAGCGATACGGGATGCGGCCAAAGCGGTCATGCTGGAGCGATCCCAGAATTCATCCATGCCAGCCAGTTTGGGTACTACATTGGCGCGTAACGCAACATTACTGAGCAGGTTGACCGTATTCCTGAGCCCCAGCACCGCGACCGCCTGCTGCACCGAAGACGCTTTGTTGCGCAGGCCGAAATACGGCGAATTGGCGAGTTTGAGCATCGGTGCGGACAAGCCGACATCCTGCCCGATCAGGCGCACTATCCGCCCCATATCCGCGTCGGGCGATCGCGCTTCTTTCATCGCCGCCAGCAATGAAGCCGGGCAGGGCGGTAAATGGATTCCATTTAACACTTGTTCGGCAGCTTTTATATCTGACTCGGCATGCATACTTTCTGTCCTTGTTTAATGGCGGGGCGGAGATATTTTTTGTCGAGAGGGAAAAGTGACTCTACACGTTTAGCCGATAAATGTGTATAGGTCGAAATATCTATATATTTCGGCTTGTTGGTACTTGATATTGCAAATTGCGAGTAACGCAACATTCCGTTCAATGCTGCCCAGCAGCCAAGAGTACGTAAAATTCAGGTTGAACATTCCCGATTCTTTCGGTAGAATCCGCGCTCTTTTGAAAACTGGTTGGAGTAGAACTATGGCACGTGTCTGTCAAGTGACGGGAAAAGGCCCGATGGTCGGAAACAATGTTTCCCATGCCAATAACAAAACCAAGCGGCGTTTTTTGCCGAACCTGCAACGTCGCCGCTTCTGGGTTGAAAGTGAAAATCGCTGGGTCAGCTTGCGCTTGACCAATGCGGCGCTTCGCACCATCGACAAGAATGGCATCGATGCGGTGTTGTTTGAAATTCGCGCCCGTGGCGTAAACGTTTAAGGAGCCGGCAATGCGCGAAAAGATCAAACTCGAATCCAGTGCCGGTACGGGGCATTTTTACACCACGACCAAGAACAAGCGCACTACGCCGGAAAAGATCGAAATGAAGAAGTTCGATCCGGTGGCACGCAAGCATGTTGCATACAAGGAAACCAAGCTGAAGTAATTTAGCCGGGTTTCGCTGGTCGGCAAAAAACCGCTCAAACAAAAAACCCGCTCAGGCGGGTTTTTTGTTGGCTTATCATAAAACTGTAACCAGGCCTGCGATCCGCAAGGTGCGGCAGACGACTTATAAGTAAATCAGGGCACAGGCGTACCGAAAAGCTCCAGATAAAGGCTTGCCATAGATCCGGCTGTGTAGTTGGTATCGCCCTCGTTCCCGCCGGGCCAGAATTTATAGTCGTATGTTTGCAGCACTGGTTTCATCAGCATATCTTCCCTCATGATGTGGCCAGTTAACCAGTCGCTCAGGAAATTGGAATAATGTGTTGCCGCGCTGTCAGTCCATTTGCCATTTTGGGCCAGCAACTCGCCTTTCATGCGCTGGAATTCCTTCAGCACAAATTTGTGTTCCTGTTTATTTTTGTCAAAAGGGAAATTAACCGCCTTCGCAAGCCTTTCCTCATTTATAAAATGGACACATAAGCCATGTTCCAAACGCTCAAGTTCTTGTGAAAGGGCGGAGGCTTCATTCGCTTTAATCATGGATTCTATGCGGTCGATCATGACTATCAAATTCTGGTGTTCGGAATCGATAACCGCATTCCCGACACTCAGTTGCTTTGTCCATGCTGTTTCCATCATGCCCTCTTGCAAAAGTTTCGACCAGTCCATTATACATTCTTAAACTGAAGAATATATGGACTGCGGTCGCTTCTGTTTTGCTCCCTACCTTTCAAGGGGGGGCTAGGGTTAACCAGCTGCTTGGCTGCTCGCTATCTACGACGTATCAGAAATCGGTATTTCCCGATCACAGATATAACTCATTATGTACAACAGGTATTTGCCCTTTCCTGCAAAACCTCGCGAAGCGAGAACGCTGGGCAGATGACCCCTTTACGGGGTCGGCTGTCCCAGCGTTGTAGCTCCCTCTCTCACCCCGGATGCTCTACAATCAGTTCCACGGTACATACGGTGTCGTTGTGGTTGTAGCTCCCTCTCTCACCCCGGATGCTCTACAATCGCCAGCGTGCCGTCGGCGATGTTGGTCAGGTTGTAGCTCCCTCTCTCACCCCGGATGCTCTACAATACAATGTTGATGTCTTGCTTCATTTTTGCCGTTGTAGCTCCCTCTCTCACCCCGGATGCTCTACAATTGCAATAGCACTCGATACCCCGCCGAATGCGTTGTAGCTCCCTCTCTCACCCCGGATGCTCTACAATAACTGTCGCCGCAGTACATCGACGTCGCCGGTTGTAGCTCCCTCTCTCACCCCGGATGCTCTACAATAGGGCCGACCAGACTTGTTCCGGCAGGCCAGTTGTAGCTCCCTCTCTCACCCCGGATGCTCTACAATCATCGCAGAGAGCGGGTATTCGTTTTGGCCGTTGTAGCTCCCTCTCTCACCCCGGATGCTCTACAATATCACTTCGACCTCTGATGCGAATCCGTCCGTTGTAGCTCCCTCTCTCACCCCGGATGCTCTACAATGAAATCAGGCACGAAGCGGCCGGCGCGCACGTTGTAGCTCCCTCTCTCACCCCGGATGCTCTACAATCCAAGCGCCAGTCCGCCCATTCCAAGATGCGTTGTAGCTCCCTCTCTCACCCCGGATGCTCTACAATCCGACCGGTGCCGGGCTGGCGTTGATCGCCGTTGTAGCTCCCTCTCTCACCCCGGATGCTCTACAATCGCTTTGGCAGTTTGGAACTACAGTTTTCGGTTGTAGCTCCCTCTCTCACCCCGGATGCTCTACAATATCGCGCTTGCCCGGCTTGGTGATTTCCCAGTTGTAGCTCCCTCTCTCACCCCGGATGCTCTACAATCTTGCCTACCTTGAGGTATACTAATAATGTGTTGTAGCTCCCTCTCTCACCCCGGATGCTCTACAATGCATGTCCACCAACCCGGCGATCTTCCCGAGTTGTAGCTCCCTCTCTCACCCCGGATGCTCTACAATGTCGAGAACACGCTGACACCAGAGTTTGGTGTTGTAGCTCCCTCTCTCACCCCGGATGCTCTACAATTAATAGCAGCACTTCGCCCCAACGCTGCGAGTTGTAGCTCCCTCTCTCACCCCGGATGCTCTACAATTCCGGCATCACAGCAAAGATGTCGGCGAGCGTTGTAGCTCCCTCTCTCACCCCGGATGCTCTACAATAGCGCAAGCCATCGAGCTTCAATTTAAACCGTTGTAGCTCCCTCTCTCACCCCGGATGCTCTACAATAAGTTAGATATAACGATTCATTGTTTTGACGTTGTAGCTCCCTCTCTCACCCCGGATGCTCTACAATCTACAGGTCGGCGAAGAGATCGGGATGATCGTTGTAGCTCCCTCTCTCACCCCGGATGCTCTACAATTGCGCCGGTACCACTTCCACCACCTGAACTGTTGTAGCTCCCTCTCTCACCCCGGATGCTCTACAATACCGGGATGGTTGACTCCATCATACTGCGCGTTGTAGCTCCCTCTCTCACCCCGGATGCTCTACAATGCGAACTAGTGAACCTGTACCGCGTGGTCAGTTGTAGCTCCCTCTCTCACCCCGGATGCTCTACAATCCCCGAGCGCGCGCGATGGCAGCTCGTCGAGTTGTAGCTCCCTCTCTCACCCCGGATGCTCTACAATGAAGAAGAGCTGCGCACCCGTGCCGAAAAAGTTGTAGCTCCCTCTCTCACCCCGGATGCTCTACAATATGACGCTGTGCCTCATCAACTACAATCAAGTTGTAGCTCCCTCTCTCACCCCGGATGCTCTACAATTCAAGAGCCAGAGGTTGCTCTGGTTCTTGCGTTGTAGCTCCCTCTCTCACCCCGGATGCTCTACAATGCTTTGCTCAGGTGATGGGCGATGCGATCAGTTGTAGCTCCCTCTCTCACCCCGGATGCTCTACAATATGCCAAGGTGACAGGTTCCATCAGGCGATGTTGTAGCTCCCTCTCTCACCCCGGATGCTCTACAATTCACACAATGACGGAGAATACAACGTTAGCGTTGTAGCTCCCTCTCTCACCCCGGATGCTCTACAATCTCGGTTCCGTACAGCTTCTCGAATCCAGCGTTGTAGCTCCCTCTCTCACCCCGGATGCTCTACAATGCCGCCACCAGCAGGGTTGGTTGGGGCATAGTTGTAGCTCCCTCTCTCACCCCGGATGCTCTACAATTTGAGTTACACGCTGGCCGTTAATGACTAGGTTGTAGCTCCCTCTCTCACCCCGGATGCTCTACAATCGTTTCATCTGGATGGATGCCAATTTCAACGTTGTAGCTCCCTCTCTCACCCCGGATGCTCTACAATCCATTCATCCGCCGCCGTCGCTCGCTACCCGTTGTAGCTCCCTCTCTCACCCCGGATGCTCTACAATGCTACGCCCTTCCTGCAAGTAGGTCTGCGCGTTGTAGCTCCCTCTCTCACCCCGGATGCTCTACAATTCGCTATCGAACTGGCAGTATCGGCAACCTGTTGTAGCTCCCTCTCTCACCCCGGATGCTCTACAATTCTTTGGTTGTCATAGCGTCGCTCCCACACGTTGTAGCTCCCTCTCTCACCCCGGATGCTCTACAATATACCGTGGTAATCCGTCCCTCGTCGTTCTGTTGTAGCTCCCTCTCTCACCCCGGATGCTCTACAATGGAATCCGCCGCTGACAACCCGCACCTGTCGTTGTAGCTCCCTCTCTCACCCCGGATGCTCTACAATAATGAGTTTGGCCTTTACGTTTCCACGAGTGTTGTAGCTCCCTCTCTCACCCCGGATGCTCTACAATCCTGAAGCCGAAGCCTCTACCGATGCGGAAGTTGTAGCTCCCTCTCTCACCCCGGATGCTCTACAATATGACCCGCCGACTTGAGCAGCGCATTCTGGTTGTAGCTCCCTCTCTCACCCCGGATGCTCTACAATCAAAATCCTCTCTATCCCAGCCAGTCTTTTGTTGTAGCTCCCTCTCTCACCCCGGATGCTCTACAATCGGCGTTTACCATGCCACACCAGAAGCAGGGTTGTAGCTCCCTCTCTCACCCCGGATGCTCTACAATTCATGGAACGAGAAGAAGGCCGCAGCGGTAGTTGTAGCTCCCTCTCTCACCCCGGATGCTCTACAATCCAACTTTCAGACATTCTTCTGCAATTTCTGTTGTAGCTCCCTCTCTCACCCCGGATGCTCTACAATAGCTTTTACGCAAACGCCCGCCCAGCTTAATCTGGGCGGGCGTTCTGCTTGAAAAATCACTGTCTAAAACAGCAGCATTTGATTAACTTTGAGTGCTTTTTCCTGAAAAAGCGGCAGGCCAACCAATAGTTTCATGCTGGCGTATTGTTTCTCGGTCACGGTTAGGCATCTTACCGAGCCTTCTGGCGGCAGGCTGTTCACCAGCCGTTTCATGTGTTTTTCCAGCGCGTCATTGCCATTCAGGATGCGGCCATACACCGAGAACTGGATCATGTCGTAGCCATCGTTGATGAGAAAGCGGCGGAATACCGTATAGGCACGGCGTTCGGCCTTGGTGACAACGGGCAGGTCGAAGAGAACAAGCAGGCGCATGAACCGTCGTGTCTCCTCGCTCATTTTTACCCCGTCATTCCGGGCTTGACCCGGAATCCAGCGCTTTTATTCAGACTGGATTCCCGCTTTCGCGGGAATGACAAAACCGGGATGGGCGGCTGTCTTCTCATGGTTCAGCACTCTAAGCGGTGCTGTTCCAGCCCAATGAGTGTGGGCAATTCCAGCAGCGTATCGCTGCCGCCGTCATACACACGGGCAAGGCTTTCTATGGTGTGTTCGATAGCGGAAAGCACAGACATCTTTCCGCGTGGCATGCCAATATCCGTGTTGAGCAAACCGACCAGAGCTACCTTGTTTTCCGGGTGCAATTCGTCGTCGGGTTGCGGCATCATTTTGGTTACGAATAAATCCACCAGCGGGCGGAACGGCTCGATTACATCATCGGCCAGATTGAAGGCATTTTGTTCGCTGGCATGAAACAGCCCCAGCGTAGGCAGCAGCCCGTGCGCCACTAGGCCGCGCGCGATGGTTCCGCGCAAAATCGCATAGCCGTAATCCAGCGCGGCATTGGCGAAGCGTGCCTGTTCACGGTGAAATCCCTTGCCGAAAAGTTGGACGAAATAAAAAGCGGCGGCTTGTCCTTCCAGATTGCCTGCATCGCCGGAGCGCACCCGCCGTGCGTAAGAGTCCAGCCGATCCGCCCCATCGCGCCCAACCAGCCGCAGGCAGGCGGCTTGATTGCCGATCTTCTTGCGGATGATGGATGCCCAAGCCTGCTTGGCAACAGGGCGCGGCAAATCCAGTTGCAAGCGTAGCCAGCGCGTGGCGCGTGAGTGCGGCAGGAAAGGTAGAAATACTCCGCTGGGATGATGCGTGTCGCCTGTGGCGAACAGGCTGATGCCGTATTCGCCGCAGGCAGATAGCACCGGATGGGTCAGCGTGATCTCGCGATGATTGAGCACAATCACCGCAATGTCCTCGAACGGCACGAAGGCAGTTTGCTCCTGTTCGACGGCAAGCCGGAATTGTTCGCGCCGCAGCTTGGCGGGGCGCGAAATGACTACGCTACGCCAGACCATGAGGCATTGAGTCAGCGATTAGAGTCAAGTCGCCCAGCACACCGACTTTGAATTTACTGATTTTTACGATCTGGCTTTCAGGAATGCGCCATGCGAGAACCACTTTCTTTTTCTTATTTCCATTCGTCGGCTCGATGGTTTCCCCAGATTCTTCCTCACCTTCTGATGGCTCCTCAGTTTCATGTGCTACATAGTCAATGATCTTCGGCAAGTCGTGCCGACGAACTTGCATACGACCATCTTCGGGGTAGAAGACAAAATATCCTTCTTTAATCCCGCCGTCCTTTAAGACGATACGCACATAATCGTTCTTGGTCAGGATGAAAAGTATCTTGCTATCCGAGGGTGGTTCTGAAATCCCGCGAACTTGTTCATCATCCAGACCGTATCGGTTTCGGAAAAAATAGTTGGTGCCAGTCCAATACACTTCTGTTTTCTGGCTTGCACCAAGCTTTGCAATCCCGTTCCTGATGTCTGTGCCCAATCCGCATGATTCCGGCAAACGGATAGAACGAATAATCGGACCAGGCTTTCCATAGTCGCTTGGATCGAACGGGCGATCTTTGCGTGTTTTCGGTTTGTTTTCGACATTGGCTTCGCCATCCTTGCGTCTCTCAGTAGAGAATGCCTTCTTTGCATTTCCGCCGAATTCATTTAACCGCTCTCTGAGTGCGTCAATGACTTTTTTGTTGCGGTGATAGTAAGTTGCCCCCAATTTCTTCGGATCAAGTTTATCCAAGCTCAAGCTCGTTAGAGGGGCTGATTTGTGGGCTTGGACGGAAACTTCATCAGACCACAACGGCAACCGAATGGATCGAATCGCTTTCCCATCTCCGCCATCAATAACAAAACCATCTGAGAATGCTTTACGGCTGTCGCCGTCGAAGTGTTTTAGACAGGCTTTAAGCGCATCAATAACTTTCTTATTACGGTTAAGGTAGCCACTGCCAAGCCGTGCATCGTCCAGCATCTCAAGGGTGAGATTGCACAGCAGTACGCGCTGGTGATTGCGACGATTATCTTCCAGCAGGGCGGACTGCTTTTGTTTCTTGGTAAGTGGTTTTAGCCGTGCTTCAAGATATGGCGCTGGTAGTCCGACTATAGGTAACGAAATTGAGCGTATATGTTGGATGTTTCCCTTGCGATCAATGATCTCGTGCGGTTGATCGAACGCTATTTTGGCATCGCCGCCGTGGTGGATCAATTTTTTCGCGAGATCATCCAAAATCTCCTGGTGCTTAATTCGAAATTCTTTGGGTATGGATAACGAAGTCAGCATATCTTCGCTAAGATCAACAAGTGGAATGGAGAGTTTTCGGAAGGCTAATGGATTGGCATCGTGTAACTCCCCGCTTCGTTTCTTGCGCACGACCCGCGAAACCATAATGGCTTCATATTTTTCAAAAAAATCTGCTCTGAAGTGATCCCATGGCGGCGGCAGGTAGAGGCCGCGCTCGCGAGCTTCCTGTTTGCTGATGATTTCGCCACCATTACCTTTATCTGCATACTTCCCATCAGCGAGTCTTTTGAATCGGCTTGGTACTTGCTCTTCATTGGCGAAATAACTGTTGACTTCGTTGATGACTTTTGGTGTGCATGTCGCAACGATGCATGCATCCAGCGCATGGTGTTTGTCGCTTGATTCGCGGTCTTTAATGTCGTTTAGCCAGCCGCGCCGTAAAAAAGCAGTTAGGCCACCTTGCGGTGTGCGGACGCGAGTTTTGTGAAATTTCTCAAGCCTAGATTTTCCACTTTCCGATGGGTCAATGTCTTCAATTTTGTCTTCAACCTGACCATCGAATAGCAAATGATCGCGCACCATGCGCGCGAACAACCGAGTGGCGTAGCGGGTATCCACCAAGTTGCGCGCACTGAATTCGTCGGCATCCAGTTCTTTGGTAATCAAGCGATTTTGTTTGTTACCGCCTATGCCTTTGCAGCCCAAAATATACGCCATCACTCTGCGCCAATGCTCTTTACCATATTTCTGATTGATGAAATCGTATGGAATGCGATTACCTTTGTCTTGATTGGCGTGAGCATGAACGAGCACAAGATTTTCCATGCTGCTGTCAAAGGTGAGTGAGCGAGGCCAGATGTGGTCAATCTGCGCATAGTTAGGGTCGTCAACTACGCGGTTTAAATCAAGTTCTTCTAGCGTGTAAATGCACTTGCAACCCTGCTCATGGTAAAGCCGTTCCTTGAGTATTTGCGTTGAAGTCGGCTCGTCGATCTTGTAGGTCGCTATAAAATTTCCCCGAATGGATTCTCGTTTGCTGCGATTTTCGTCCTGCCGTTTTTTGTCTTCTATGCGCTTTTCTTTTGACTTTGCGAGGTCACGTGCGAGTTCTACATGCACGTAGGCAGGTGACTGGTCGTATCGGTCTATCAGCGCATTGAGTATCAGCCGCGCTTGATTGAATGCGCGAGCCACCACAGGATTGGTTAAATCCTTGTAGCGCAGTTCCGTGTATTTGGTTTTTTTGCCGTGGCGGACGCGCTCGTAAAGATAAGTTTCCAGCGGCGGTAAATGTTTGCTGCGCTGGTGAGTTTCAGTTTTGTAGCCTGCATCTTTGCAAGCCTCTGTGCGGCTCTTCCCAGCTTCAAGACTAGGTAGAATTTTGCGCAATGCTATGAGGCTGAGGTTGCGATATTGCTTGAAGCGCACTCGCTCCAATGCCTGAATCTGGCTTGCGGTAAGAGCCAACGCGGCAAACCCTTTTTCTACATCGGCATCGGTCTGCGCTTTGGTCAGCAATTCGGCGATTGCATCTAGTTGTATGGCCGCAGCTTGCCCGGCATCGGACTGCGGATCGAGATATGCGACTTGCAGGTTTGCCCACCAGTCAGAACACTCAGTTTCCAGAGCGCGCTTAAAGGTGTGCCATCCCTTGAGTTCAATGAGAGTTTCTTCTTCTGCCTTCTGTGCGTCTTCGTATTCAATTGGAACTTGAGTTGTCGCCTCATTTTCTAGTTTGATGGGCGTTGAATCCTTGCGGCTGTATTCAAATTGCCAGCCCGCTTCCAAACGATCTGCTTGTTCGATTGCCAGCCTGAGATCGGCAAGCGTGGCATTCAGATTTTCACTGCTTAAATCCGCGAGTGCCTTCATCGCTCTGCCTTTAAGGGTGATAGGCTTCTTGCTTTTGGCGGGTAGTAATTTGATGAATGTCTTTTTGCCATCAGGAATGGTGTAGGTGGTTTCCAACGAAGCGGGAACAATTTCAGCTTCGTTACATATGTGCTCGAAAGCCTCGCCTTCTTTCAACTCGAATAATTGGCGCAGTTCTGCGAAAGTCATCGTGCCTGTTTCAAGTCGCTTCTTGAGTTCCTTATTTGCTTTTTTACGAACATCGTCTTGCCCGTACTTGCCTAATGAAATATTTGATCCGTCGGCAGCTACGACATTGATCCAGCTTCCATCGTCTTTGCGCTTATTGCGATATGTAACTTTGGTGAAGCTTGCTTCACGCCAATGTGCTGGGAATCCCAAACTCGCTCTCAGTGCGTCTCTTGCTTGTTTGAAGGTTAATTTGGCTTGTGTGTATGGGAGGTTGATGAGAAGGGCGCGTTCGTCTGGTGAGAGAGTATCTTCCTTGCCGTTGCGTTTGATGCGCAGGTTGTTGATGGTTTGTAACCAAGTTGCGCGCTCATTCGAGAAGGTGTTTTTTGCGGCGCGCAGTTCGTTTTTTTCCAGTTCGCATTTTCCGATTAGCGCATCCATTTGTGACGTGTAAATCGGCGGATGTTGCAATTCGAGCAGGGCGAATACTTGATCGTGGAACGTAGGGCCAACAGTCCTTGTTTCCGAGCTGATTTGCACTTCGCGTAATCGGTCTATATCTTCGCGAAGAACGAGGTTGGCAAAGGGGTTGGAAAATTGTGGCTGTTGTTGTGCCTCAAACAGCTTGTTCAGCTCGTCCATCAAGTCATCCCGATGGAATGCGTGGCGATAACTCTTGCTCTTGTTGCGAAATGATTCTTGGAATTCCTCGCAGTCTGTGGCTTCGAGAAGTTTGCCATCTTTGTCTCGGTAAATGCCGTCGCTTCCTTGCTGTGCGTTGGCGAGGTGGTGGGCGGCGTTACCGATGGTTTCAAACTGCGGATATTTTTTGAGAATTTTCCCGGTGTATTCCAAGCCATCGCGCAGTCCATCACGCTCTTTTTGCTCAACGGAAGTGGCTTCGTTGTCAGCAGATGAACTTCGTGGGTCTTCGGTTTTGCTGAAAAACTTGAAGCCGCGATGTTTGACGAAGTAGTAAATAACTTGCGCCCATTCTTGCTGAGTGAGCTTTCGTGTTAAGCCTTCTGCGCGCAATGACCATGGGCTGACTAGCTGAGGCTGATTTTTCTGGCGTGTGGCAGAGAATAACTGCTTGATTTCTTCTTTTGAAAGCAAGCCAACATCTCGAAATAAACGAGTTAGCCGCTTCAGCCGCCAAGTGCGCATGTGAAAGCGATTGCGTGATACTCGCGCGCCTCTTCGGGTTTGATTGTTCGGTTTGCCATCTTTATCTTCGGCTGCATCGAAGCATCGCACCCCAAGGTCGATAATGCGGTTTTCACCCAGCACCGCCCAGCCAACTGAAGCAATACCGATGTCCAATCCGAAAGTCAGTGCACCGAGATTTTCTTGCTTGCTTGTCATTGTGTTCTCCGCGATAATGAAGCCGTTGTAGTAGATCATCCGGGGTGAGAGCCGTTGCTACAATAAAGATCAACCGAAAGGTTGAGTCTGTATCCGAAAACCCAGTGGAGCAATCTGCTGGGTTTTCTCTTTTACGAAAGTATTTTCAGGAATTCGAACAGTAGAAGCCAAACATCGCATGTGGGCTGTTATGGGCAGTCGCCCATGCGTCACGAACGGGCATACCCGTTTTCCCTCACCCCAGCCCTCTCCCGCAAGCGGGAGAGGGGGATGTGGGCTCGCTGCGCGAGTATCACAATTACGAGAAGGATGGAGGCTTGCAGTTGTTATTCCCTTAATAACAAACCCGCTGTGCGCGGAAAAACGCCCTCTCCCTAACCCTGATGGAACTACTAGCCATTCGACTAGGTCGCCAACAACCGCGACCAAGTCGCTGGTTATCTCCCGCAAGCGGGAGAGGGGATTGGTAAGGGGTTTACGCCAGCCTCCTATGCTGATTATCCGCCGTGTCCGCGCCGTGCTTTGCGGCGCAGTTTTGTTGCGGCGGTTGCGCAAGTGGCGTGAACTCTAGGGGATGGGTGATGAGGTGTCAAGGGGAGTGGCAATAGCCGCTTGCGGCGCAATGTTTTTTGTAGGGTGGATTAAGTGCGTAGCGCGAACCCACCGAAACAGGCGGTGGATACACGCCTTTGGCGTTTTATCCACCCTACCCAATACCCCGCTGCTTGCGGCGGGGTGGTTTATTAGTTATCCGACAGACTTTATTGTTTCCGATCAGGGAATTTACCAGCCCGATTCGCGTTCCGGCGTGGCAGTGATCTTGTGGATGCTCAAATCTGCACCATTGAATTCTTCTTCCGCATCGAGGCGGATGCCGGTTAGTTTCTTTAATGCACCATACACCAGATAGCCTCCCGCGAAGGCGATAGCCACGCCCAGCATCGTGCCGCATAGTTGCGCCATGAAGCTGACGCCGCCGATGCCGCCGAATGCCTTGAGGCCAAAGATACCGGCGGCGATTCCTCCCCATGCGCCGCACAGGCCATGCAGCGGCCACACGCCGAGCACGTCGTCGATCTTCCAGCGGTTCTGTGTCAGGGTGAACATCACCACGAACAATACGCCTGCCACACCGCCAACCAGCAATGCGCCGATCGGGTGCATCAAGTCGGAACCGGCACAGATCGCCACCAGCCCGGCCAGCGGGCCGTTATGCACGAAGCCGGGATCATTCTTGCCTGCCCATAGCGCAGCCAGTGTGCCGCCCACCATCGCCATCAGAGAATTGACTGCGACCAGGCCGCTGATCTTGCCGATTTCCTGCGCAGACATCACGTTAAAGCCGAACCACCCAACCGTGAGTATCCACGCGCCCAAGGCGAGGAACGGGATGCTGGAAGGAGGGTGCGCGGCGATGCGCCCTTCTTTGTTGTAACGCCCGCGCCGCGCGCCGAGCAACAGTACCGCCGCCAACCCGATCCAGCCGCCCACCGCATGCACCACCACCGAACCGGCGAAGTCGTGAAACGGTGAGCCGAATGTCGCAGTCAGCCATTCTTGCACGCCGAAGCGGCCATTCCAGGCGATGCCCTCAAAAATCGGGTAGATAAAGCCGACCAGCAGGAAGGTGGCGGCCAGTTGCGGGTTGAAGCGGGCGCGCTCGGCGATGCCGCCGGAAACGATGGCGGGGATGGCGGCGGCAAAGGTAAGCAGAAAGAAAAACTTCACCAGGTCGTAGCCGCTCTTTTGCGCAAGCTGTTCCGCACCGGTGAAAAAATGCACACCATAAGCAAGACTATAGCCGATGAAGAAATACGCCAGGGTGGAAACCGCAAAATCGGTCAGGATTTTGACCAGTGCGTTGACTTGGTTTTTTTTGCGTACCGTGCCCAATTCCAGAAAAGCAAAGCCCGCGTGCATTGCCAATACCATGATCGCGCCGAGCAGTACAAATAGAACGTCATTGCTGAATTTCAAGTTTTCCATGCATATCTCCTTTGGTGTGATTCACAGGGGTGTATGCAATATGTGTTCCATAATTGTAATGTATTGATTATTATTAATAAAAATAATATGGTATTAACCATAAGCCATTTTGTGCAAGAAAAATTGGTGCGTATTATTGCCAGTGCATTGCTGTTTTGCACCAGTTCAGTGCATAAGCTTCAGGGGTTAGCGCCAGTTGTTGAGGTGTTTTTCCAGCCAGAACAGGCCGACGATGGTTTTACTGTCGTTAATTTTGCCTTGCCTGATCCACTCTATCCCTTCGGCAAGTGATAGCTCGAACACTTCGAGAAATTCGCCGTCGTCGAGTCGATGGCCTTGATAAGTAAGGCCGCGCGCCAGGAAATACTCGATGTGTTCGTCGGCATAGCCGATGCAAGGCCAAGTGGTGGCAAGGTGGGTCCACTCGCCGGCTGCATAGCCGGTTTCTTCCAGCAGTTCGCGCTGTGCGGTGAGCAGGATATCTTCATCGGGGTCGATTTTGCCTGCAGGCAATTCGATGAACTCGCGCTGTGGTGCATAGCGGAACTGGCGCTCCATCACCAGCCTGCCATTATCCAGCAGCGCCAGCACTGCTACAGCTCCAGGATGGACGATGTATTCCCGGGTGTGCACCCGACCGTCCGGCACGCGCACATGATCCTTGCGCACCTTGATGAAGTTGCCTTCATACACCACGGCCGTATCCAAACAGGTTTCCTTCAAGTCCATCTCAGCTCTTTATTTGACTAAACACGGAAGTCTCCGCTGTTTGCAAATCAGGTATCTTTCGGTTCCTTATATTTCCATTCGATCGAGCCGTCATCTTTCGCAAAAATCCGCGCTTTCTGGCTGTCTACTTTTTGCAAAAACATCCTGATGTCGTTACCCGACATACCGCTGAAAATTTCCACCCCGTTAGCGGATTTCAATGTTTGCCCGGTGGTTAGGCCGACGACATTATCTATCGCGCAGGCAATGCCTTCTCCTGTTGCGTCGCGGTCGCGGGTGACATAAGCAAGCTCTTCCTCTGTTTCCCTGAGCGAGCGCTCAAACACTGTTGTTTGGCCGTTCAATCTGTTTATGTGATCGGTCATTTTGGCATTTTTTGTTACCAATTTCTGCCAATTTACGGCTTGCTCTTGTGTCAGCTTGATTGCACCGCTTTTGATTTTCTCGGCCAAGGACAGATATTTTGCAAATTCCGGTTCAGACTTTACCGTCTCGATTTCCCGCATCTTGGTTGCAATACTTGCATGATAATCGGCAATTTTCTTTTGCAAATTTGTAATGCACTGGTCGAATTCCGATAAATCGGGAATCAATATGGTTATCAAGGTCTCCCTGTTTTTGCTCTCGCCAGCGGATATTATCTTAGCGGACATCGCCGCAATTATGCATCCCTCCGCAGCGTCAATATATACCTCTTCACCGATAATTTCGCAATTCACCGCACGCTCGATGCGGATTATCTTGCCGATAATTGTGCTGCTTTCACAGAATTTAACTGTCACTTCGCCATCACGCGCACGAATTACGGCGCGGGAGGCGCGCCCCACGGTGATATTCCCCCCCAGCGATTCTGCGCGCCCGATAGCCAGGCATCCCTCAACGCGGATATTGCCACCCAACGAAATCAGGTCGCCAAAAACATCGGTTGTGAAAGTCATGTGTTTGCCTTCCACCACACGGCCTTCCTGCACTTCGCCATGCTCGACGAATTCATCTACGCCCAATGTCAAATCGCCGGTAGTTCTCATGCTGATGCCGGCATCAGTCTCGATTTTTTCGGCGACCGAAATAAGGTTCGATTTGGTGTCGATAGTCAGGAAACCATCCATCGTCGCGACGATATATTCGCCATCTTTTTCCTGCACTACCGCAGTTCCAAGCGATGCAAGCGCGGGAAGATCCAGGTCTCTCGGAATGGTTGGTTCGATGATCTCGCCTGTTACCTTGTACCCCTGTTTGCCCAACACCCTCGGAATTTTCTTGAGCAAGCGTCCGCCCCTGGCTATCTGGGGGAAGCGATTCTTGAAGGCACGCAAATCGGCCTTACCGTTCCACAGGATTTTAGGCGAATTATCGCGGTGCAGGCCGGGGCACACCTCCTGAATTTCTGCATCGCGCCCATTCGTGGGCTCAAGATAATTGGCAATTGTCATGCGGCTGGTTGTGCCATCCGCGATGACCTTGCGCACTGCTTCCGCATCGATGCCGTATTTCACTTCCTTTGTCCACATATCGGCGACGAATTCATCGAAGTCCAGCTTGGCCGGCTCCTTCCTGATCTTGCTTTCCTGCCGGATGATCGGCGCGACACCGTCTTCACCCGGTTCGCCGTAAACCGGCTCTTCGTAAGCTATCTCGATACTGACCGGTTCAAAAACATACTCGGCGTGCTTTCCGCCATCAAGCAACTTCACCGACTTGTAGAGCGCCCGGCGTTGCGGCAAAAAACGGACGATGCCATCAGCAATTTTTATCTCGACACACTTGCTCTGCATTTTCGCCAGCCATTCAGCATCATAAATCAGCTTTAAAAAAGCGTCATAATCCAGCCTCAAAAATCGCGAATCCCCGGTAAACATGCGGTTTACGAAAATATCGAAACCACCGGCCAAATACAAATTCGGCAAGTTAACAAACACTCCCTCCGACCGATTGGAAACATAGCCGGGGATCACCAGGCTATCCTGCAGATTATCGGTAGTTTCGTTTGTTATATCAGGTGAAGCCATTTTAATGTCTTTAACCCTATGGGCTTGTCGTTGCGAGAAGCATCGCAAGCCAACCTTTCCACCAGTGTCTACGCCAGTGTCTACGCATGGCGTACTGTGTGCGGGGGCATCCCCTGATACCCCAAGCGCGCTAAATATACCAGTTTTTTACATCTTCACAAACTGCATCAAAAAAACTATGTTTCTTGTTGTTCGTAGAAGCCTTTTATATTTTTATATTCCGGGTTCACGTTTGAGCTGAAAATGGAATAACGTCTGGCCCGGTTTTGCGCAAATTGGAAAGTCGTCATAAGCGTTGTCGGGCAGTATGTAGCGAGCACAACATGGGCGATTCACGGTTATTTCAATACTACACCGGTATGCCAACCGGTTTGGTCAATTGCGCGATGGGATCCGGTAAAGCCAGATTGCCATTGTCAGGCCGAAAACGGCCATGGCCAGTTGTAACCGGCCATCCTTGATGAAAAACAGGATCGAGCTGCCGAAGGTTACGATCATCGTGACCACCGCCACGAGTTTAATCCGCCAGGGGATGCTCCGGTAGGCGCGCCATTCGACGATCAGCGATCCGAAAACCGGGTGGTTCATCAGCCAGTTGTAGAAACGGCGCGACGAGCGGGCATAGCACGCGGTAGCCAGCAACAGGAATGGCGTGGTCGGCAGGATCGGCAGGAATACACCGGCGATGCCGAGCAGAAGAAAAAGAGTGCCCAGCGCGGCAAAGGCGAACCGTACCCACGGCAGCCGGTGTTTGCGCACCTCATGGCTGTAGTCCACATGTTCCATCGTTTTTACCCGGCTCAATCCGCGCCTCTTAACATGCCGATGAACTGCTCGATTTCTTGGCGCGACATGCGCCGCGAAGCTTCAAATGGAGCATGGATTTCCGCGCGTTGCAGATCGAGGCGGATGCCCCACAGCGGGCGGATGCTGGTGGGTAGCATGGCGTAACGCACATCGCCGAGCAGGCCCGGATCTTCCGGATGCAATGCCAGATAGCCGCTCGAAAAAAAGTCGAACCGCCGGATGTCCCGATACAGCACCGAGGAGGTGGAAAGGGTCGGCAGGTCACGGAGCGGATCGAAGGCGCGCACCGTAGTTCCCGGATAAATCCGCCCGGCTTCACCCATGCCGACCCGTACCGCATCCACGTAATAGATGTCGCCGGAACGGTAAATCGAACGCCACAGCAGCAGGTTGCCCATGGTTGGCTTGACGGTCAATTTTTCGGTCGCGTGGCCGCGCAGCAGGGCGGTTGCGCGGATCGCATCTTCGGCGCGCTGGTGCTGGAACCAGCCGAGGGACAGATACGCCGCCGCCAGCAACAGGCCGATGCGTGCTGGCAGCGTCTTGCGCCAGCGCAGGCCGACCAGCATCGCCGCACCGAGGGCCAGCGAGAATAGCGGATCGAAAATCGGGACGATGCTCCAGGCGATGCGCTCGCCGGTAAACGGCCACAGCAGGTGCGTGCCGTAGCTGGTGCAGGCATCGAGAAAACCGCTCGTGGCGCAGCCCAGAAAAGCGTACAGATAGATGCGCCGGAAACCGAGCGGACGCTTGAGTATCTTGAACGCAAGCCAGAGCACCAGCGCGACCAGCAGCGCCCCAACGGGAATGAAAATCAGGGAATGGGTGAACTGGCGATGATACTCCAGCGTCAGCAGCGGGTCGGTGGAAGACTGGATCAGGGCATCGGCATCCGCCAGCAGCGCGGCAATAAAGCCCACTGTGGCGGCATCGCGCGTTTCGCTTTTATTACTGCACGATTGCGCGAGGGTGCCGCCCAGCAGGCCGTGGGTCAGGATGTCCATCTATTCGCCCAATCATTTACGCATATGAAAACAAAATCAGAAATCATCAAATTTCCCAGCGAATTCTTTATTATCCAAAGATTTTGGCCAGCTCCGAACCTGGATTGTCCGCGCGCATGAACGCCTCGCCGACCAGAAATGCGTTCACCAGGTTGCCGCGCATCAGCTCTACGTCCTTTGCCTTGAGGATGCCACTTTCCGTGACGACAATGCGCTCGGGTGGGATTCGCGGCAATAAATCCAGCGTGGTTTGCAGGCTCACTTCAAAGGTGCGCAAGTTGCGGTTGTTTATGCCGATCAGCGGCGTGGACAGTTGCAGCGCGGCATCCAGTTCCACGGCGTCATGCACTTCCACCAGCACCGCCATGCCGAGGCTGTGTGCCAGCGCTTCGAATGCCTGCATTTGCACCACATCCAGCGCGGCGGCGATCAGCAGGACCGCATCCGCGCCCATCGCGCGCGCCTCGTAAATCTGGTATTCGTCCACGATGAAATCCTTGCGCAGCACCGGCAGCGCACAGGCGGCGCGCGCCTGCTTCAGGTATTCCGCGCTGCCCTGAAAGAATTGCTCGTCGGTTAGCACCGACAAACACGCCGCGCCATGTTGTGCGTAGCTGGCGGCGATTTCGGCAGGGCGAAAATCGGTGCGCAACACGCCCTTACTCGGGCTGGCCTTCTTGATTTCCGCGATCACGGCGGCCTGCCCCGCAGAAATTTTGGCCCGGATCGCACCGGCGAAATCACGCGCCGCTGTAGTCTGCTTCGCCTCGGCACACATTGCGGCAAGTGGCTTGGCGGCAAGAGCCTTTGCCACTTCCTGCGTCTTGACCGCAAGAATTTTGTTGAGGATGTCGGACATTGATGTTTCCGCAATTTAATTTAACGGTGTGCATTTTAGCGTAGGGGCGCGATTTATCGCGCCCTTTTTCTGGCGCATAAATAAACCAGGGCGCGATGAATCGCGCCCCTACAACTGCATACCGAGGTGATAAAATGCGCCCCATCAGCTTCAGGGAAACGTCATGGAAGACATCAAGCAATACATGAAAAACGTTGGCCAGGCGGCACGCGCGGCTTCGCGCATCATGGCGCAGGCCGACACCGCCACCAAGAACCGTGCGCTGGCGGAAATCGCCGCCGCGCTGCAGAACCAGTCCGCGCAACTCATCGCCGAGAACGCCAAAGATGTGGCTGCCGCGCAAGCCAACGGGTTGGATAGCGCCTCGGTGGATCGTCTGACACTGACCGAAAAGACCGTGCGCTCCATGGCCGAAGGACTGCTGCAAATCGCGCAACTGCCCGATTTGATCGGTGCAATCAGCGACCTGAGTTACCGTCCTTCCAGCATCCAGGTCGGCAGGATGCGCGTGCCGCTCGGCGTGATCGGCATCATTTACGAGTCGCGCCCCAACGTCACGGCGGATGCCGCCGGGCTGTGCCTGAAATCCGGCAATGCGGCGATCCTGCGCGGCGGCTCGGAAGCGCTCCATTCCAACCAGGCGATAGCGGCTTGCGTGCATGCCGGGCTGCGCGCCGCCGGGTTGCCGGAAACAGCAGTGCAGGTGATTGCCACCACCGACCGCGCCGCAGTCGGCGAACTGATTACCATGAAGGATTACGTCGATGTAATCGTGCCGCGCGGCGGCAAGAGTCTGATCGCGCGCATCTCCGAGGAGGCGCGTATCCCGGTGATCAAACATCTGGACGGCATCTGCCATGTGTACATCGATGACGAAGCCGATCTCGACAAGGCGATCCGTATCGCCGACAACGCCAAGACACACCGCTATGGCGTGTGCAACGCGATGGAGACGCTGCTGGTCGCGCAAGGCGTAGCCGCGAAAGTGCTGCCGCCGCTGTGCAAAATCTATCTCGACAAGAACGTCGAACTGCGCGGCGACGTGGCGGCGCGCGCGATCATTGCGCAAATGAAAACCGCCACCGAGGAAGACTGGCGCACCGAATATCTCGCGCCGATCCTCGCGGTGCGTGTGGTTGCCGGGCTGGACGAAGCGATCGAACACATCAACACCTACGGCTCGCTGCATACCGACAGCATCGTCACCGAAAATTACACCAGGGCGATGCGCTTCCTGCGCGAGGTGGATTCCAGTTCGGTGATGGTGAACGCCTCGACGCGCTTCGCCGACGGCTTCGAATACGGCCTCGGCGCGGAGATCGGCATTTCCACCGACAAGATCCACGCGCGCGGCCCGGTCGGGCTGGAAGGGCTGACCTCGCAGAAATTCATCGTGCTGGGCAGCGGGCAGATACGGACGTAGGGTGCGTTTTACGCACCAAAAATGGTGCGTGGAACGCACCACAAAATAATTTTGGAAGGGAAGCCATGAGCCAGACCATCGAAGCCAAAGTTGAAGCAGGCGATATGCACGTCGAAGTGCTGGTGCTCGGCGCAGGCCCCGGCGGTTATACTGCCGCGTTTCGCGCCGCCGATATGGGCAAGCAGGTGATGCTGGTGGAACGCCATGCCAGCCTCGGCGGCGTGTGCCTGAACGTCGGCTGCATCCCGTCCAAGGCGTTGCTGCATGTCGCCAAGGCCATCAACGAAGCGGAAGAGGTCGCGCAGCACGGCGTGATTTTCGGAGAACCGCAAATCGACATCGACCAAATTCGCGCATGGAAAGACAGTGTCGTCGTAAAACTCACCGGTGGCCTGAAGCAGCTCGCCAGGCAGCGCAAGGTACAGGTGGTGCAAGGCGAAGCGAAATTCGTTTCTCCCAACAGCCTCGTCGTCGCGACCGCAGAAGGCAGTAAGACCATCAGCTTCGATCACGCCATCATCGCGGCGGGCTCCAGCACAGCGCGCATTCCCGGTTTCCCCTACGACGACCCGCGCCTCATCGACTCCACCGGCGCATTGAAACTCCAGGATGTGCCGCAGCGCATGCTGATCGTTGGCGGCGGCATCATCGGGCTGGAGATGGCCACGGTGTACGACGCGCTTGGCAGCAAGATCAGCGTGGTGGAATTGGCCGACGGCCTGATCCCCGGCGCGGATCGCGACCTGGTGCGACCGCTGCACAAGCGCATTGAAAAACGCTATGAAGCGATTTATCTCAAGACCAAAGTCGGCAACATCGAAGCGCAACAGGGCGGCCTGAAAGTAACTTTCGAAGGCGAACAGGCACCCGAACCGCAACTGTACGACCGCGTGCTTATGGCGGTAGGCCGCCGCCCCAACGGGCGCGACATCGGCGCGGAAGCGGCGGGAGTGACGGTCAACGAGCGCGGTTTCATCCCGGTCAATAAACAGATGCGCACCAATGTACCGCATATTTTTGCGATCGGCGATATCGTCGGCGAACCGATGCTGGCGCATAAGGCGGTGCATGAAGGCAAGGTCGCGGCGGAAGTCATCGCCGGACACAAATCATTTTTCGAGCCGCTGACCATTCCGTCGGTGGCCTACACCGACCCGGAAATTGCCTGGATGGGTCTCACCGAAACACAGGCCAAGGCACAGGGCATCGAGTACGAGAAGGCTGCGTTCCCATGGGCTGCGTCCGGGCGCGCACTGTCGATTGGTCGCGAAGAAGGCGCCACCAAGCTGCTGCTTGATCCGCAGACACGCCGCATCCTCGGTGCGGGCATTGTCGGCGTCAACGCCGGCGAACTGATCGCCGAGGCGGTGCTGGCACTGGAAATGGGCGCCGACATGGAAGACATCGGCCTGACCATCCACCCACACCCAACTCTGTCGGAGACGCTCGGTTTCGCGGCGGAACTGGCCGAAGGCACGATCACCGATCTGTTGCCGCGCAAGAAGTAATTCCGGCACGGGAATACCGTAGGGTGCGCTCCACGCACCATCGACATTGGTGCGTGGAACGCACCTACAGAATCACTACCCAAGGAGTCTCGCCATGCAAGTGCTCAAACTGATTCGTGCTATTTTTGTGGCCTCGCTTTTATTTGCCGCCACCAGCGCATCCGCTCTCGATCTTTCCGGCTTCAGCAACAAGGATCAGGTGGCCAGTCTGAAGCAGGCACTCACTCAGGGTGCAGAGACTGCGGTAAAGAACCTGGCAAAAGAGAATGGCTATCTTGGCAACGACAAGGTGCGTATCCCGCTGCCGGAAAGCCTGAGAAAAGTCGACGGCGCGCTGCGCAAATTCGGCATGGGCAAATATGCCGATGAGTTGACCACTTCGATGAACCGCGCCGCCGAAGCTGCGGTGCCGGAAGCGAAGACCCTGCTGGTCGGCGCTGTCAAAAAAATGACCGTGGAAGATGCCAAAAGCATCCTCACCGGCGGCGATGATGCCGCCACGCAATACTTCCGCAAGAACACCGAAGCCGCGCTGGCAGGCAAGTTCAAACCGATCATCAACAAGGCGATGCTGAAGGTGAAGGTCGCGGAAAAATATGACCAGTTCGCCGGCAAAGGCGCGAAGTTCGGTTTGGTGGACGAGCGCGACGCCAGGCTCGACGACTACATCACGCGCAAGGCGATGGATGGATTATTTCTGACGATGGCGGAACAGGAGAAAGCGATCCGCGCAAATCCATTGGAAGCGACGGGAAGCCTGGCTAAAAAAGTTTTTTCGGCGGTCAAGTTTTAATTACACCTAACGCCCCCAAGCATTTTTTCAGCCCCGATCGACATTCCGAGCATGAGTGATACCGCCAGCCTTTACTCACTCTTTATCAGCAGCTTTCTTGCCGCCACCCTATTGCCCGGCGGCTCGGAAGCCATATTGTTCGGCGTGCTCAGGGCATACCCGGAAACGCTTTGGCTCGCGCTCATCATCGCCACCATCGGCAACACGCTGGGCGGTATGGTGACCTTTGGCATGGGCTGGTTGCTGCCGCAGACCCAACAACTCAAACACGTCGAGAAGTTGCGCCGCTATGGCACACCCGCATTGCTGCTGGCATGGGTTCCGCTGATCGGCGACGCACTGTGCCTCACGGCGGGATGGTTGCGCCTCAACTGGTGGCAAGCCGCGCTATTCATGGCGATAGGGAAGTTTGCGCGCTACTGGGTAATTGCAATGTCAATGCAGAGTGCGCTTATTTTCAGCTTTTGAAAGGCCGTATTCTTGCGGCAAGCTTTTACAACGCTGATTTTGCACCTTGGTAGGGGTGCTTTTAAGATTAAGCTTGCATTTTCGATATATCATATTAAAATAGTCGGGTATTCTTTTCGGCTCATGGATGCAGTAATGCGTAAATCATGCACCCCTATTTGTTATCACTAAATTGCGCAATTTTTCTGTTTGTGGCTCTGCCTTCTTTGGCGCAGGATCGCGATATCAGCGGCGTAAACCTGTATAAGTCTACTGTCTCTGCGGCAAAATTGCAGGCGCAACCGGAAGCGGCTACCCCTCAGGTTTTTGATGAGAAATCTGCGCTGAGCATCAGCCAGAATGCGATAGGTAATCAGCTTGGTGATTATACTTTTCTGGATCGTAGCGGGCGCACCGTACGTTTGTCGGATTACCGGGGCAAGCCGTTGGTTATCAGCATGATCTATACCCATTGCCCGATTATTTGCGCAACGGTAACGCGCAGCTTGAGTGCGATCAGGCTTTCCCAGGATGCGTTGGGGGCTAACAACTTTGGCGTATTGACGGTCGGCTTTGATACTGAAAACGACACCCCAAAGGCGATGGGAGATTTTGCCAAGCGGATGGATGTCGATCTCCCCAACTGGGAATTTGTTAGTGCCGACCCGGACACGATTAAAAAACTGAGCAAGGATTTAGGGTTCATTTATTTCCCAACCGATGAAGGCGGTTTTAATCATATAACGCAGACAACCTTTGTCGACAGGGATGGCAAGGTTTACCAGCATATTTATGGGGATGAATTTGCAAGCAAAACATTGCTTCAGCCATTGAGGGATATGATTTTCAATATCAAGACAGCAGAGTCAGGATTTGCTAGGCTGTCTAACAGAGTGCGGGCGTTATGCACGGTTTATGACTCAAAGGCCGGGAAATACAAAACAGATTACAGCTACTTTTATGGAATCGGCATGAGCATTCTTTGCTCCCTGCTTGTTATTTGGTGGCTTATGTCCGAGTATCGCCGCAGCCCGAAGCGGAATTATCCAGATCCTGAATAATTAAACCATATCAAATAATCAAAATGTCGTGCCGCCGCAAAATTAAAATTTCGACAGCCTGCTAGGAATTCACGGTGATTAAACTCATACATCGAATCGGCCAGAGCATTTTTTTGCGCCTGGAAAGCGCATTAAACGGCATTTTTGGTCCAACGCTGAACCCGCTTTATTATCTGGGCGGGATAACCTATTTAATGTTCTGGATTATCGTAGTCAGCGGTTTTTACATATACGCTTTTTACGATACCGGCGTGAATGATGCATTTAATTCGGTGGAGCAACTTACCCATAAGCAATGGTATCTGGGCGGCATAATGCGCAGCCTGCACCGTTATGCTTCCGACGGGATGTTATTGTTTGCCGTGTTGCACTTGGTGCGCAACTTTGTGTTTGACCGTTACCGCGGCTTCCGGTGGTTTTCGTGGTACACGGGAATACTGGTGTTGTGGCTGGTTTATATAGCCGGAATAAATGGCTATTGGCTGCCTTGGGACCATCTGGCGCAGTTCGCTGCGGTGGCAACGGCTGAATGGCTGGATGCGCTGCCGATTTTCAGCGCTCCCCTGGTGCGCAATTTCCTGGAGCAGGGCAGCGTAAATGATCGCTTTTTCTCCCTGCTTTCGTTTATTCACCTCGGTATTCCGCTGGGCGCTTTTGCCATCATCTGGGTTCATACACAGCGTGTGCCGCAGGCCAAAACTTCACCGCCAAGAGTTATTACGATCTGGCTAATCTTGGTCATGGTCGTGCTTTCACTGATCCAGCCGGCATTAAGCCAAGGGCAGGCGGATTTGGACTCCGAGCCATTTGTTTTGAAGCTGGACTGGTTTTATTTGTGGCTCTTTCCTTTGCTTTATTCCTGGAGTGCGGCCAAAGTCTGGATATTGGTGGGCGGTGTTACCGGTGTGTTTTTATTGTTGCCGTTCCTGGGAGGGAAGAGGCGCGGTAAAGGCGAATATGAGATCGCTACTGCTCCCGCCGGACATTTGGTGATGGCCAAAGAGGGCGAGACCATACTTGAGGCCGCGCTGCGCAACGGATTGAGCTTGCCCTATGTATGCCGCGACGGAGCCTGCGGAACCTGCAAGGGCAAGTTGCTGAGAGGCACGGTCGATTACGGCACTTACCAGAAGGGCGTGCTCACCGATGCGGAAAAAGAACAGGGCATGGCCTTGTTCTGTTGCGCCAAGCCGCTGTCTGACGTGCAAATAGAATGCCATGAGGTCGAAGAATTGGGAAGATTCCCAATCAAGACCATGAAGTTCCGCGTGCAAAAAATGGAACGCGCAGCGCCTGATGTCATGCTGCTCGAATTAAGCCCCGAAGGCGGCGAACCGATGAATTTTATTCCCGGCCAGTATATTGCCGTGCATCTGGAGGATGGCACTAAGCGCAGTTACTCCATTGCCAATGCACCGCATGAGGCGGATCACCTGCAACTGCACATTCGTCTGGTAAAAGGCGGCAAATTTACCGGCCATGTTTTCAATGAAATGAAAGTGGGCGACGTACTGCAAGCGGAAGGCCCACTGGGCACTTTCTTCCTGCGCGAAGAAAGCGACAAACCCATCATTTTCATGTCGGGAGGCTGCGGTTTCGGTTCCGTCAAGGGTATGGTGGAACATGCCTTCAAGGTCGGGTTGAAACGCCCCATGGTGCTGTATTGGGGTGCCCGGATACCGGAAGATTTTTATCTGGCAGATTTGCCGGAAAAATGGCAGCGGGAACATGACAATTTCAAATTCATACCGGTGCTTTCCGAACCCAAACCGGAACATGGCTGGCAGGGCAGAACCGGCTTGGTTCATGAGGCGATCCTGCAGGATCACCAAGAACTGGGCAGCTATCAGGTATACGCCTGCGGTTCGCCAGAAATGGTCGATGCTGGCCGTGCGCCATTCATGGCAAAGGGATTGCCGGAAGACCAGTATTTCTCCGATAAATTTTCAGTTGCTTGCCCTATGCCGCCGGTTGCGGAAGCGTTAGCATCCTCCGGGGAGGTTAAGCATGGCTAAGCCACTACAATATATCGGTCAAGGGTTGTTTTATGCCCTGTTTATGGGAGTGATCGGCTACTTTTCGACCCATCCTGCATATACTCATCTTCCGCCGGACGAAACATTGATCAAGCTGAGTCTCAGGCACGCCGGTCAGCATGTGGGCGAGTGCCGCGAGCGTTCCCCGGAAGAAATGGCCAAATTGCCTGCATACCAGCGCAAGGGGGGAACTTCGGTATGTCCGCGCGGGCGCGCCGATGTGGTTATCGAGCTGGAAATGGATGGCAAGCAACTCTATCACGAGGTATTGAGGCCGACCGGCTTGGCGCACAGCAGCAATTCCAATATTTACCGGCGTATTCCGGTGAAGGCGGGAGTTCATACCCTTAAGGCGCGCCTTAAAGATCATCCGGGCGCCGATTTCAACTATGTGCGCGAGGAAACGATCACCCTTGCCCCCGGGCGTGTGCTGGTGATCGACTTCAAAGCGGCGACCGGCGGGTTTATTTTCAAGAACAAAAATTTAAACACAACTATGCAACCTGAGGGAAAAGAATGAGTTCCACATATCGGCAAGAAGATGCCAACCGAGGTGCAGATGTGACCGGCGAAGAAAAACGCGGGGGGGGGTTTGCCTTTTCCATGCCGTCTGAGGCAAGCCGCAAACTGGCTTCCGGCTGGTTGTGGCTCGGCATCGCATCGCTGGTAGGGGCCGGGTTGTTTGCCATTCTTCTGGTGCTCTCGCGCACCCCTTATGTTCAGGACATTTTCCCCTGGGTCGATTTTTTCCACAGCGCGCTGGTAGTGCATGTGGATTTGTCGGTGCTGCTGTGGTTCATGGCGTTCGCCGGGGTATTGTGGAGCCTGAATTCGTCAGCCAGATTCATCGGCATGGGCTGGCTCGCGCTGCTGCTGGCTACCGGAGGAGCCACCGCAATTGTACTGTCACCCTTTGTGGGGGCGGGCAAGCCGCTGATGAGCAATTATGTGCCGGTTATCGAAAGCACTTTCTTCTTTACCGGATTGATCGTCTTCGCCGTGGGCATAGCGCTATTGGTGCTGCGCAGCCTGATAGCGGCGCCGGATGCCAAGCTGTGGCAAGGAGGGGAAGGTTCGATTCGTATCGGTTTCTATGCGGCATCCATCGCTACGGTGTTTGCATTGATTTCCTTCGGCTGGTCCTATGCACTTATATCCCGGAGCGCATTTGAAAGCACGGAATATTATGACTTGCTGTTCTGGGGCGGCGGGCATGTGTTGCAATTTACCTATTCGCTGTTGATGCTGGCCGGCTGGCTATGGCTGGCCGATGCCTGCGGCGCAAAAACTCCGCTGACCCCGAGAATAGCTTCAATGTTGCTCTTGCTGGGATTATTGCCGGTGTTCTATGTCCCGGTCATCTACCTGACTTATGGCGACAACCTGGGTAACTATATGGTGCAGTTCACCCAGCTGATGAAAATCGGCGGAGCCTTCGCACCGGTACCGCTCGGATTGGCGATTCTTTACGGAGTCGGCGCGGGGAAAGGCTCTGCGGCGACAAATCCTCAGCGTGCGGCATTGCTCTCATCGATCATACTGTTTGCCATCGGCGGTGGGATAAGCCTGATGATCGGGGAAAGCAACACGATCATCACCGCGCACTATCATGGAACCGGAGGTGCCATCAGCCTGGCCTTCATGGGGCTGGCCATTCATCTGTTGCCGCGTCTCGGTTACCGCACACCGGATTTGAAGTGGGCCACATTGATGTCCTACATATATGGCGCGGGGCAATTGCTCCACATTATCGGACTGCTGTGGTCCGGCGGATATGGCGTACAGCGCAAGGTCGCAGGAGCGGCGCAAGGGCTGCATGGCTTTGCCCAGACGGCAGGTATGGGATTGATGGGTTTGGGCGGGCTGGTAGCCGTGGTCGGCGGTGTCATGTTCCTGGTCGTGGTTTTCAAAGCCATGCGCAAGCCAGCGCAGGGTAACTAGGCCGGGCGAAACGCGGAATCGAATGTACGGGTGCTATTGAACCGGCACCCTTAACTCATTATTTGGAAGTTACTCCGAAGTAAGCAGAAGGAACTTGATGAAATTGAACGAGATAAATGCCAGCACCAGGATGATGGCAAAAAAGATGATACTGCGATTCTTGAAGCGCTCACCGCGCGAAACTTCAAGGCGGTCAAGTATCCAGTCGGACGTGAAGTAGAGGCCTGCGGCCACCACGGTGTAAATAATAACTTCCAAGTTATTTCCCCAATTAATATTTCACAACTTGACCATTATAATATCCCGTCGTGCTTTGAGCAGATAAATTTGACCGGTTATTTTCAGATGTACCGCTGACGGTATTGATGTAAAGGCTCCCTTGACGACTTCCAACCACACCGAATCTGTTGCACACAAGATGCTGCTCAGGTTTGAAGGTGTCCTGAATAAAATCTTCGGCAATGATCTCAACCCGTTTTACTATCTTGGTGCACTAGGCTTCTTTTTTTTCTGGGTGATCGCCGTTAGCGGCGCCTATCTTTATGCTTTTTATAAAACTGGCATAGAGCTTTCCTATCCCTCGGTCGAATATTTCACCAACGAGCAATGGTATTTTGGCGGCATCATGCGCAGCCTGCACCGTTATGCTTCCGATGCGCTGGTGGTGGTGATGGCGCTGCATTTGCTGCGTGAATATATTCTGGGGCGCTATCGCGGAGCGCGCTGGTTTGCCTGGATTACCGGGGTGCTGCTGATCTGGCTGATATATGCCACAGGCATCAACGGTTACTTCATGTCCTGGGATAAATTGGCCCAATATGCCACCGTGTCCACCATGGAATGGTTCGACTGGTTGCCGATATTCGGCAGCCCGTTGTCGCAAAGTTTTGTTTCACAGGACGCTCTCAATGACCGGTTTTTTTCGTTGATATCGTTTTCCCATGCGACCTTCCCGCTGTTCGTGCTGTTTTTTCTCTGGATACATATCCTGCGCATAAGCTACCCGGTGGTTAATCCGAAACGCGGGCTTGTGCTCGGGATGTTGCTGGCGATGTTGGTTCTGGCATTGGTCAAGCCGGCGCTGAGCCAGGGGGCGTCCGACATGGGCATCGAGCCGCGCAATATCGGGATCGACTGGTTTTATTTGTTTATTTATCCGCTGCTGGATGTTTGGTCGGCCGGGCAAGTATGGGCACTGGTAACCGGAATCACGCTGCTGCTCTGCGTGCTGCCGTGGCTACCGACCAGATTCAGGCAAATACCGGTTGCCGAAGTACACCTGAAGTATTGCAGCGGATGCAGGCTTTGTGTCGCCGATTGCCCGTATGAGGCGGTGGTGATGAGGCCGCGCAGCGACGGCATGCACTTTACGGAAC
>Ga0154345_139_pt1 | contig 31410 bp, 41 predicted proteins | sample RifGroA2_FD_115873 | JGI IMG/M metagenome (GOLD analysis project Ga0154345, IMG submission 115873) | Gallionellales bacterium GWA2_55_18 | reverse complement strand
GTATGGAGCCATTTATGACAAGGCTGGAAGCCAGGCTGAGCGAGGGTTTGAAACTGGTGCAATTGCGGGAAAAGAACCTCGCGCGCGACGAGTTGCGCGAGTTGGCGCGGCGGGTGGTGGTGCTGGTTCACGCTCATGGCGCGAGGGTGTTGCTTAACGGCGATGTCGCGCTGGCGCAGGAGGTCGGGGCGGATGGCGTGCAGTTGACGGCTGTGCAGCTCGCCGGATTGCGCGAGCGTCCGGCGGTGGATTGGTGCGCGGCATCGTGCCACAACGCGGAGGAGTTGCGCCGTGCCGAGGCGCTGGGTTGCGACTTTGTGTTGTTGAGTCCGGTGCTGCCGACACTATCCCATCCCGGCGCGCCGCATATGGGCTGGGAGAACTTCGCGGTCATGGCGGCTGGTTCATCCATTCCGGTGTATGCGCTGGGCGGGCTGACGCGCGACAACATGCAGGCCGCGTGGCAGCACGGTGCACACGGGATCGGCTTGCTGCGTCAGGCTTGGTGAGATGGGTCAAAACCGCAGTTGGAGTTTGGAGCTGGACATGTCTGATTACTCTTGTTGTTTCGGTAACCTTTAGCTTGAGGCAACGATCCATTCTTGCGACTACTCCCGGCAGCTTTTATCTTGAGTTAATCAGGTTAAATAATTCTGCTTGCTTCTTTTATTAAATTGCATATAATGCGCGGCTTCGTTGCAGACGGCCATCGCCTTGATCCTCTCCTGAGGTGGGTGGCGTGGTTGTACTTTCTCCATCCGGGGAATGAAGCAGGATGAGGATGGCTTACCCGCCGCTTGCGGCGACCTAACCCGAACGGGTTCCAAAACTGGCCGCCGTTAGCGGAAAAAGTTGGAGATTAAATAATGATACAAATGCAGTCTGTTTTGGATGTGGCTGACAATACTGGTGCGCGCTCCGTGATGTGTATCAAGGTGCTGGGCGGTTCCAGGCGCCGTTACGCTTCCGTTGGTGATGTTATCAAGGTCAGCATCAGGGATGCGGCTCCGCGTGGTCGCGTCAAAAAGGGCGAAGTGTACAACGCCGTAGTGGTGCGCACTGCCAAGGGTGTGCGTCGCTCCGATGGATCTTTGGTCAAGTTTGATGGCAATGCCGCGGTATTGTTGAATGCCAAGCTGGAGCCGATCGGCACACGCATCTTCGGGCCGGTCACGCGCGAATTGCGTAACGAGAAATTCATGAAGATCGTTTCGCTGGCACCTGAGGTGCTGTAAGCCCGGAAGTGTGTAAGCAGAGACAGGTCGAGTAAAGGGAAATCATGCGCAAGATCAAGAAAAACGATGACGTTATCGTAATCGCCGGCAAAGACAAGGGCAGCCGCGGCAATGTGCTGCATGTGCTGGGTGACTACCTGCTGGTGAGCGGCATCAATAAAGTCAAGAAGCACCAGAAGCCTAACCCGGCAAAAGGTTTGACCGGCGGGATCGTGGAAAAGGAATTGCCAATTCATATTTCGAATGTGGCGGTTTACAACGCGGCGGCAAAGAAGGGCGACCGGGTCGGAAGTAAAACGCTGGAAGATGGACGCAAGGTTCGTGTGTTCAAGTCCAACGGCGAAATGATTGACGCTTAAGGGGTATAGGGTATGGCTCGTTTGTATGAGTTTTACAAGGATAAGGTCTCCAAGGATCTGATGAAGCAATTCGGCTACAAGTCCGTCATGGAAGTGCCGCGCATCGAGAAGATCACCCTGAATATGGGTGTCGGTGAAGCTGTGGCTGACAAGAAAGTGATGGAGTTCGCGGTTGGCGATATGCAAAAGATTGCCGGACAGAAGCCGGTGGTCACGATGTCCAAGAAATCCATTGCCGGTTTCAAGATTCGCGAAGGCTATCCGGTAGGTTGCAAAGTGACATTGCGCAAAGAGCGCATGTATGAGTTCCTGGATCGCCTGATTTCTGTCGCAATTCCGCGTATCCGCGATTTTCGCGGCATTTCCGGCAAGTCGTTCGATGGTCGCGGTAACTACAATATGGGCGTGAAAGAGCAGATTATTTTTCCGGAAATCGAATACGAAAAGATTGATGCGTTGCGTGGCATGAACATTACCATCACCACCTCCGCGAAGACCGACGAAGAAGCCAAGGCTCTCCTGTTGGCATTCAAACTCCCATTAAAGAAATGAGGAACTACTAATGGCTAAGATGGCATTGATTAACCGCGAGCAAAAACGCCGTGACACCGTGAAGAAGTTTGCGGCCAAACGCGCAGAATTGCTGGCAACGATCTCTAACATGAAGCTCGGCGATGAAGAGCGCATGGCAGCGCGTTTGAAGTTGCAGGCATTGCCGCGCAACGCCAGCCCGGTTCGTCTGCGCAACCGTTGCGCATTGACAGGTCGCCCACGCGGCACTTTCAGAAAATTCGGTTTGGGGCGTATCAAGGTGCGTGAATTCGCGATGCGCGGTGAGATACCCGGTATCGTCAAGGCCAGCTGGTAGGAGAAATTATATGAGTATGAGTGATCCGATCTCCGACATGCTGACGCGCATCCGCAATGCGCAGCTTGCGGAAAAAGTCACAGTGGTTATGCCTTCTTCGAAGTTGAAGGTGGCAATTGCCGAGGTGTTGAAAGACGAAGGTTATGTGGATGGCTTCAGTGTCATCAAGGGCGAAGGCGGCAAAGCCACGCTGGAAATCGGCCTGAAGTATTACAGCGGTCGTCCGGTAATCGAAAAGATCCAGCGTATCAGCCGCCCCGGTCTGCGTATTTACAAGGGTTCCGATGACATTCCCAAGGTGATGAACGGTTTGGGTATCGCCATTGTGTCCACTTCCAAAGGTTTGATGACCGACCGCAAAGCACGCGCCAATGGTATTGGCGGCGAAGTGTTGTGCGTTGTCGCGTAGCGAGGTAGATATGTCCAGAGTTGCCAAGAATCCTGTTGTTGTGCCTAGCGGTGTTGAAGTCGTGCTGGCTGCGGGTGAAGTTTCGATAAAGGGGCCGTTGGGCACCCTTAAGCAAGCCTTGTCGGGTGATGTGAGTGTGGTGCGTGAGGGCGATAGCCTGTTGTGCAAGGCGCAAAACGACTCTACCCAGGCTGATGCGATGTCCGGCACGATTCGCGCGTTGCTGGCAAATATGGTGCAGGGTGTGAGCAAGGGCTTCGAGCGCAAGCTGAACCTGGTCGGTGTGGGTTATCGCGCGCAGGCCGCCGGTGATACTCTGAACCTGACTTTGGGATTTTCCCATCCGGTTGCTTACAAAATGCCTGCCGGCATCAAGGTTGAAACGCCGACGCAAACCGAGATTGTGCTGAAAGGTGTAGATAAGCAACGGGTCGGGCAAGTTGCCGCTGAAATCCGCGCTTTCCGTGAACCTGAGCCATACAAGGGCAAGGGTGTGCGCTACAGCGATGAAGTGGTGATCCTGAAAGAAACCAAGAAGAAATAATTAAGGCAGAAATAATTGAGGCGGATATGTTGATCAAAAAAGAAGCGCGTCAGCGCAGAGCACGCAAAACCCGTGCTCGTATTGCTGAAAAAAAATCGGTTCGTCTTGCGATAAGCCGCACTAATTTCCATATTTATGCGCAAGTGATTTCCGCTTGTGGCAGCAAAGTGCTGGCCAGCGCGTCCAGCGCCGAAGCGGATGTCCGCAAGGAGTTGGCGAATGGCGGCAACAAAGCCGCAGCGGTTGTGGTGGGCAAGCGTATCGCCGAAAAGGCAAAGAGCGCGGGCATCACCCAAGTGGCGTTTGACCGTTCCGGCAACCGGTACCATGGCCGTGTCAAGGCGTTAGCCGAAGCCGCACGCGAACATGGTCTACAGTTCTGATTGGAGTTGAGTGATGGCTAAGCCGCAAGGAAAAATGCAACAACAGGAAGCGCGCGATGACGGCATGATCGAAAAAATGATCTCCGTGAACCGCGTCACCAAGGTAGTTAAAGGTGGCCGTATCATGGGTTTCGCCGCTTTGACCGTGGTCGGCGATGGCGATGGCCGCGTGGCGATGGGCAAAGGCAAATCCAAGGAAGTGCCGGTCGCCGTGCAAAAAGCGATGGAAGAGGCGCGCCGCAATCTGGCAAAAGTAAGTCTGAAGAATGGCACACTGCATCACACCGTGATCGGCAAGCATGGCGCGGCAAAAGTGCTGATGCAACCGGCCTCCGAGGGTACCGGCATTATTGCCGGCGGCGCGATGCGCGCGGTGTTCGAGGCGGTCGGGGTACGCGACGTGCTGGCCAAATGTATCGGCTCAAGCAATCCTTACAATGTAGTGCGTGCCACATTAAACGGTTTGAAGGCATTGAATTCGCCGTCCGAAATTGCAGCCAAGCGCGGCAAAAGCGTTGACGAGATTCTGGGGTAAGACATGACTGAAGCTAAAGCAGCCGCTAAAACAATCAAAGTGACTCAGGTCAAGGGCCTGATCGGAACCAAGCAATCGCATCGTGACACGATTCGCGGCTTGGGTCTGCGTCGCATCAACCATACCGTGCAACTGGAAGATACTCCTTGCGTGCGCGGCATGATCAACAAAGTGTTCTATCTGGTTAAGTGCGAGGCATAAGATGCGTCTAAATAATATTCAACCTGCACAGGGAGCCAAGCACGCCAAGCGTCGCGTTGGCCGTGGCATAGGTTCCGGTCTGGGCAAGACTGCCGGTCGCGGGCATAAGGGGCAAAAATCCCGTGCTGGCGGCTTTCATAAGGTCGGTTTTGAAGGCGGTCAAATGCCGCTGCAACGCCGTTTGCCAAAGCGTGGTTTTGTTTCGCTGACCCGTAATGACACGGCGCAAGTGCGTTTGTCCGACCTGCAAAAAATGCCGGTCGACAGTATCGATCTATTGGCGCTCAAGCAGGCTGGCATTGTTCATGCCAATGCTTTGACTGCAAAAGTTATCTTGTGCGGAGAAATTTCCCGCGCGGTGAAGCTGCAAGGTTTGTTGGCAACTAAGGGTGCACGCGCAGCGATTGAAGCAGCTGGCGGAAGCCTCGCCGAGTAGGCAGTACGTGAGTACATTGGTCAAGGGCGCAAGCAAGAGCAAGTATGGCGATTTGAGCCAACGCCTTTGGTTTTTGCTGGGCGCACTGGTGGTGTTTCGTGTCGGTGCACACATCCCGGTGCCGGGCATCGATCCGACGGTATTGGCGGATTTGTTCAAATCGCAGAAGGACGGCATTCTGGGCATGTTCAACATGTTTTCGGGTGGCGCGCTGGAACGCTTTACGATTTTCGCGCTGGGTATCATGCCGTATATCTCCGCGTCGATCATCATGCAGTTGGCTGCGATAGCGGTGCCGCATATCGAACAGTTAAAGAAGGAAGGCGAAGCAGGTCGCCGCAAGATTACGCAGTACACCCGCTATGGCACATTGGCTTTGGCGCTGTTTCAGGCATTCGGCATCTCGGTAGCGTTGCAATCGCAGCCGGGGTTGGTGCCGAACCCGGGCGCAATGTTCCAGTTGACTTCGGTGATTACCTTGGTGACCGGCACGATGTTCCTGATGTGGCTGGGCGAGCAGATTACCGAACGCGGCTTGGGTAATGGTATTTCGCTGATTATTTTTGCCGGTATCGCGGCGGGATTGCCCAGCGCGATTGGCAGCACACTGGAATTGACGCGCACCGGAGCATTCTCCATCCCGCTGGTGCTGTTGCTGTTCTTTGGGGCGATAGCGGTCACGGCTTTGGTGGTGTATGTTGAGCGCGGCCAGCGCAAAATTCTGGTGAACTATGCCAAGCGGCAAGTGGGTAACAAGGTATATGGCGGGCAAAGTTCGCACTTGCCACTGAAACTGAATATGGCCGGTGTGATACCGCCGATTTTTGCTTCCAGCATCATCCTGTTTCCGGCAACGATTGCGGGCTGGTTTGGTAGCGGGCAAGGCATGAATTGGCTGAAGGATATCAGCGGCATGCTATCTCCCGGCCAGCCGGTTTATGTGCTGACGTATGCGGCGGCGATTATATTTTTCTGTTTCTTTTATACGGCGCTGGTATTCAGCCCGAAAGAAACGGCGGACAACCTGAAGAAAAGTGGCGCGTTTTTGCCCGGTATCCGCCCCGGCGACCAAACTGCTCGTTACGTCGAAAAAATTATGCTGCGCCTGACCATGGTTGGTGCGGTGTACATCACGCTGGTGTGTTTATTGCCGGAGTTCCTGGTGGTTAAGTGGAACGTGCCGTTTTACTTTGGCGGGACTTCGCTGTTGATTCTGGTGGTGGTGACGATGGATTTTATGGCGCAAGTGCAGTCTTATCTGATGACGCATCAGTATGAAAGCTTGCTGAAAAAGGCCAATTTCAAGGGTGGGTTAACGCGCTAATGGCCAAAGAAGATGTGATTCAGATGCAGGGCGAGATAGAGGAGTCGTTGCCGAATGCGACATTCCGGATCAAGCTGGAAAATGGTCATGTGGTGCTGGGTCATATCTCGGGAAAAATGCGCATGCATTACATTCGCATCCTGCCCGGCGACAAGGTGACCGTGGAGTTGACACCATATGATTTAAGCAAGGCGCGGATTGTGTTCCGCGCAAAATAGGAAGTGGGAAGTAGGGGGTGGAAAGTGGGAAGTAGGAAGTAGGTTTTCCCACTCCCCACTGAGGCACAAAGTGCCGCTCCACTCACCACTCCCCAATTTAGGAGAAGCAAATGAGAGTACAAGCATCGGTAAAAAAGATCTGCCGTAACTGCAAGATCGTTATTCGCAAACGCGTGGTGCGCGTGATATGCAAAGAACCGCGCCACAAACAACGCCAAGGCTGATTGAACAAACAGGCCCGTGGGTGTTATAATTTTCGACTTTCAAAGATAGGGTAGCTGCATGGCACGTATTGCAGGGGTCAATATCCCCAACCATCAACACGCTGTGATTGCCTTGACTGCAATCTACGGTATCGGACGTATGCGTTCGAAAGACATTTGCGCGCTGGCTGGCGTAAACGCCGCCACCAAGATGAAAGATCTGACTGACGCGGAAGTGGAAAAGCTGCGCGAGCAGGTTGCCAAGTTCTCTGTCGAAGGCGACTTGCGCCGTGAAACGACAATGAATATCAAGCGCCTGATGGATCTGGGATGTTATCGCGGTGTGCGCCACCGTCGCGGGTTGCCATGCCGCGGCCAACGCACCCGCACCAATGCGCGCACCCGCAAGGGGCCGCGCAAGGCAATTGCCGGCGCCAAGAAGTAATTTTTAGAGGATTAGATAATGGTTAAGCCAAGCACGAAAGTGCGCAAGAAAGTCAAAAAGAACGTAGCCGAAGGGATCGCGCACGTTCATGCTTCTTTTAACAACACTATCGTTACCATTACTGACCGCCAAGGCAATACTCTGGCATGGTCCACCAGTGGCGCGCAAGGCTTTAAGGGCTCACGCAAGAGCACGCCGTTTGCGGCGCAGGTTGCGGCAGAGACAGTGGGCAAGGCTGCGGTCGAATGCGGTGTCAAAAATCTTGAAGTGCGCATCAAGGGCCCCGGCCCGGGCCGCGAATCCGCAGTGCGCGCATTGAATGCGGCTGGTTTTAAAATCACCAGTATTTCCGATATTACGCCGGTGCCGCACAACGGTTGCCGTCCGCCGAAAAAGCGCCGTATCTAATCCTATCTAAATTCTTGGGGAGAGCCGATCTTGGCTAGAAATCTCGATGCAAAGTGCCGTCAGTGCCGCCGTGAAGGCGAAAAGCTGTTCCTGAAAGGCGAAAAATGTTTTACCGACAAGTGCGCTGTCGAGCGCAGGGCTTATCCGCCTGGCCAGCACGGGCAAAAGAAGAATACCCGTTTGTCCGAATATGGCGGTCAGTTGCGTGAAAAACAAAAAGTACGCCGCATCTACGGTGTGCTGGAGAAACAATTTCGCCTGACCTACAAGCAAGCGGAAAGCCAGCGCGGCATTACCGGCGAGAGCTTGTTGCAAATCCTGGAATCTCGTCTGGATAACGTTTCCTACCGCATGGGTTTTGGCGCGTCGCGTGCCGAGGCGCGTCAAACGGTGCGCCACAATGGGTTGCTGGTAAACGGCAAGCGCGTAAACATTCCTTCCTATCAAGTACGCCCCGGCGACGTGGTTGAGGTGGCCGAGAAATCCAGGGCGCAACTGCGCATCAAGGCGGCATTGGCTGCGGCTGAACAGCGCGGTTTCCCGGAATGGATCGAAATGGATACCAAGGCATTCAAGGGGATATACAAAGCTAAGCCGCAACGCGCCGAACTGCCTCCAACCATTAACGAGCATCTCGTGGTTGAGTTGTATTCCAAGTAATCCACACGGAGTAGCGTATGCCTAAGAATGAATTTTTGAAACCCCGTATCATTGATGTGCAAAAGATTTCCGCCACTCAAGCCAAGGTGGTGATGGAGCCTTTTGAGCGCGGCTATGGTCACACATTGGGCAACGCATTGCGCCGTATCCTGTTGTCTTCGATGGACGGTGCGGCGCCGACAGAAGTGAAGATGGCAGGTGTACTGCACGAATATGCGACCATCGACGGTGTGCAGGAAGATGTCGTGGACATCCTGTTAAACCTGAAGGGCGTGGTGTTGCGGCTGCACAACATTCCGGAAGTCGTGCTGAGCATCAAAAAAGAAGGTCATGGCGTGGTGACTGCTGCCGATATCAGCGGCAATGCCGATGTCGAAGTGGTCAACCCCGATCACGTGATCGCGCATCTGACTGCCGGCGGCAAGCTGGACATGCAGATCAAGGTTGAGCGGGGGCGCGGCTATGTGTCGGCAATTTCGCGCCAGGCTTCGAGCGAAACGCGCGCGGTAGGCCATATTGCGTTGGACGCATCGTTCAGCCCGGTTAGCCGTGTCAGCTACGCTGTCGAAAGCGCGCGTGTGGAACAACGCACCGACCTCGACAAGCTGGTGCTGCATATCGAAACCAATGGCGCTATCGACCCCGAACAGGCGATCCGCAATGCGGCGCGTATCCTGGTTGACCAATTCTCCGTATTTGCCGCGTTGGAAGGTACCGAACCGATAGTCGAGAAGGTGCAAGCGCCCAAGGTTGATCCGATTCTGCTGCGTCCGGTGGACGATCTTGAGTTGACGCCGCGCTCATCCAACTGCCTCAAGGCACAAAGCATTCACTACATCGGCGACCTGATCCAGTACACCGAGAATGACCTGCTACGCACACCGAATCTGGGCCGCAAGTCCTTGAACGAAATCAAACAGGTTCTTGCCGAGCACAACTTGTCGCTGGGTATGAAGCTGGAAAACTGGCCTGTTGCCGCCGCATAAAGCGGCAAAATATACAGCATCGCAAAATTTAGAAGCACAGAAATCAAGAAGTATTAGAGAGGCAAATCATGCGTCACCGTTCAGGATTAAGAAAACTCAACCGTACCAGCAGCCACCGTCTGGCGATGTTTCGCAACATGACCGTATCGCTGTTGCGCCACGAAGTCATCAAGACCACACTACCCAAGGCCAAGGAATTGCGCCGCGTTGCGGAGCCTATCCTGACCATGGGCAAGACTCCGAGCCTAGCAAATCGCCGCTTGGCATTTGCCCGGCTGCGCGACCGCGAAATGGTCGTCAAGCTGTTCGATGAACTCGGCCCGCGCTATGCGGCACGCAACGGCGGCTACTTGCGCATCCTCAAATTCGGCTTCCGCCAGGGCGACAATGCCCCGATGGCGCTGATCGAACTGATGGATCGCCCGGCAGATGCAATAGCGGTCGATGCCGAGTAAATAGTTGTGATGCATATCAAGAGTTAAACAAAAAGCCGGATTCGTTCCGGCTTTTTTGTGTTTTGGACATACTTAACGGGAGAAAGACTCATGGCAAACTGGTTCGCAGACAACTCACAATCGATCGGGCGCACACCGCTGGTGCGTCTCAACCGCATTACCGACGACGCCCCTGCTATCATCCTCGCCAAGATCGAAGGCCGCAATCCGGCCTATTCGGTCAAATGCCGCATCGGCGCGGCGATGGTCAATGATGCCGAGAAACGCGGCCTGCTTGGCCCGGGCAAACATCTCGTCGAGCCGACCAGCGGCAACACCGGCATTGCGCTGGCTTTTGTCGCCGCCGCGCGCGGTATCCCGCTCACCCTGACCATGCCGGAAACCATGAGCATCGAACGGCGCAAACTGCTGGTCGCTTTCGGCGCCACGCTGGTGCTGACCGAAGGAGCCAAAGGCATGAACGGCGCGATTGCCAAGGCCGAAGAGATCGCGGCTTCGGACCCAAAATATGTGCTGCTGCAACAGTTCAAGAACTCCGCCAACCCCGCTATCCACGAAGCAACCACCGGCCCGGAAGTCTGGAACGACACCGACGGCAAGGTCGATATTTTTGTCTCCGGAGTCGGTACCGGCGGCACGATTACCGGCGTATCGCGCTACATCAAACACACCAAGGGAAAAGCCATCATCTCGGTTGCGGTCGAACCGACCGCCAGCCCCGTTCTTACCCAGACGCGCGCCGGTGAGCCGCTGAAACCCGGCCCGCACAAGATCCAGGGACTCGGCGCGGGCTTTGTGCCGGACACCCTCGATCTGTCGCTGGTGGACGAGATCGAGCAAGTGACCAACGAAGATGCAGTGCTGTATGCGCGCCGTCTGGCGCATGAAGAAGGCATCCTGTCCGGTATCTCCAGCGGCGCGGCGGTTGCCGCCGCCGTGCGCCAAGCCAAACGCCCGGAGAACGCCGGTAAGACCATCGTCGTCATTCTGCCCGACTCCGGCGAACGCTACCTCAGCTCGATATTGTTCGAGGGAATGTTCGATGAAAAGGGTGTTGCTGTTTAGTTTGCTATGACTCAATTCTTGGAGTTTTCTGAGTACGTAGGTTGGGCAAAGCGTAGCGTGCCCAACGAACAAAGGTGTCGTAAATTAATGTTGGGCACGCTACGCTTTGCCCAACCTACGAGAAGGGAATCCCTCATTTTGGTTTCGACTCACCTGGCTTAGGTGAGCTGCGCATATTCATAGTATCTCAGCCTGGAAGGATAGCCTTCATGCCCTTTGTGAGCCTCAACCCAACCACTAATCAGGTGATCCAGACTTACACCAGTTGGGATATTGATCGCCTGAAACCAACACTGGAAAAGACCCACAGCGCACAGCAAGCATGGGCGCAAATATCTTTTGCCCAGCGCGCCGAAGTGCTGCGCAAAGTGGCGTTGCAGTTGCGCACGCAGCGTGACCGGTACGCGTCCCTCATCACGCAGGAAATGGGCAAGCCGCTACGCGAAGCGCGCGCCGAGGTCGAAAAGTGCGCCGGTGTTTGCGACTACTATGCGCAGCATGGCGAGGAATTCATGCGCCGCGAGCCGGTGGCATCGGATGCCGGAAACAGCTATGTCGCGTATTACCCGCTTGGCGTGGTGCTGGCCATCATGCCGTGGAACTTTCCTTTCTGGCAGGTATTCCGCGCTGCTGCACCGGCCCTGATGGCGGGCAACGCACTGGCGCTGAAGCATGCACCGAATGTACCTCAATGCGCGCTGGCAATCGAAGTCATGTTTCGTGATTGTGGTTTGCCTGAGGGCGTGTTCGCCAACCTGATAATTGAAGTCGATCAAGTGGCCGAGGTCATTGCCAGCCCGCATGTGCATGCGGTCACGCTCACCGGATCGGAAGCTGCGGGGCGCAAAGTGGCGGCATGCGCCGGGCAGCACTTGAAAAAATGCGTGCTGGAACTGGGCGGCTCCGACCCATTCGTCGTGCTGCACGATGCGGATATGGAATACACCGTCAACATGGCGGTGGCCTCGCGTTTCCTCAATTGCGGGCAGTCGTGCATCGCCGCCAAGCGCTTCATCGTCGTGCCGCAAATCGTCGACGAATTTCTGCATAAGTTCAAAGCTAAAGTGGAAGCACTCAGGCTCGGCGACCCGCTGGACGATGCCACGCAAATTGGCCCGATGGCGCGCCTCGATCTGCGCGATGAATTGCATCGGCAAGTCAGCGATTCCATCGCACAAGGCGCAGTAGCAATGACCGGATGCAAGCCGGTCGAGCGGGCAGGATTTTTTTACCAGCCATCGATTCTTGACCGTGTCACCGACAAAACTCTTGCTTACCGCGAAGAATTATTCGGCCCGGTGGCAGCCATCATCCGCGCCGCAAACGAAGAAGATGCGCTGCATATTGCCAACGAAACCCGCTTCGGTCTGGGCTCGTCGATCTGGAGCAAGGACGCGGCGCGCGCCGAGCAATTGGCGGCGCGCATCCAGGCTGGCTGCATCTTCATCAACGGCATGGTCAAATCCGATCCGCGCCTGCCGTTCGGCGGCGTGAAGGCCTCGGGATACGGGCGCGAACTGTCAAAATTGGGAATGCATGAATTCGTGAATGCAAAGACGGTGTGGATCAACGCAAAATTTGTGTAGCGAGACCGAGCCCTTGCTTTCCGCAAACAGGAAATAACTATCGACTTGGCTGGCATTATGGCCATGCTTAATGGAATGGCTAGCCGCTTCAACAGAACCGGGGAAGATGGAAACTGGCATGGCGAATTTCATCATCTGGCAAGCTTGTTTTGACATGTTTGTTTTGACAGGCACGGGAGGCATACTTTCGATTAGTATGCAACCTTACTGAGGATAGGCAATTAACGATTGGCCTTGATAGAACGGGTAGGGAGTTTGACATGCATGTTGGATTCATCGTCGGTGTGGTTTCCATTCTGGTAATGGGCTGCGCCGCGTCGCCTAAATCGAACAAGCCCGATCGCAGCTTCAATGCCATCACACTATCCGTCGATTGGACCAGCAATGCCCGCCAGGTTTTTGAATCCGTACCGGCTGAATCGGCAATGGATCGTTTCGAAATGATCGATTCGCAAGGGCGCATAATCTCATATGTGGCATTTACCGATACGGATACTGGCGCTTTGGTTTTTGTGGATCAGAAGCTGTATGGCACGCTTTCCCACCGCGAGGCACAGGCCTTTTACAGTTGCCGCGGATATGCAACTGCTACTTCCACACACTGGGCGCGCGAGGCGGCAGACTGGGCAGCTAGTCTCATCGAAAACAGCAAGCCGACGATTATGGTGAATTTGGAATTTTCAGGTAAATCGACGTTTCAGAGCATCAGGGATGTTGCAGAAAATTCTTTTTTTAAACAGATAAAGTCTTTATTCGGCATGGGTTCAAGCCCACTCGGTATTTTAAAATCCCTGAACTCGGCGCGAAGCGATATGGAAACGAGCGGACAGTTCGATAAAGTGATGAAGGGGCTAAGTCTCATCAGAGCAGGCATGAGTGAATCCAGCGTGGCTGGGGTCATGAAACCGGAAGATGTATCTTTTGTGAACGGCGGGATGGTGATGGCTTACCCGGGTTATCTGATCGAATACTATGTCTCGGAGGGCGTAGTCAAAGTAATTCAGCAGCCCTCGTTTTCCCACCTTTCCAGAACCCGTGCCTCCTTGTTCTATGCACCCAGCACCCAATGGTCGCTTTGCACACCACCCCGCTGGAAGGATGCATTGCCCGTAGCGCCTTAGCGGTTTGTTCTGCGTCGCCTCATGAGTTGATATACTCCGCAATCGATGCATGAAGGACTCTAAAAATGACTATTCAGCCTGTGCCCAGGAAAACACTCCGCCTCGTGATTCATGGTCGCGTACAGGGTGTGTACTTTCGCGATTCGATGCGCCGCGAAGCGCAAAGGTTGGGGATTGCTGGCTGGGTGCGCAACCGCAGCGACGGCACGGTGGAAGCTGCGGTGCAGGGCGAGTCTGCAGATGTGGATGCCATCGTGCGCTGGGCGCATCGCGGCCCGGAGTATGCGCATGTGGAGCGCGTCGAAATCGAGCCGGATGAGGGTAGTTATAGCAACTTCGAGGTCATTGGGTAGCCATGTGGATTATTATCGAAGCTGCACCGTTTAATCTCTGTGGGTTTAATTCCCCGCTCCTCGGGGCGAAGGCTGGTTGAAAACCAGCGGATTGAAAAGCGCAGTTAATACCGCAGTTAATACCCCGCAGCACAAGCTACGGGGATTCCCTAGCGCAGGCTGATGATCTGCCAGCCATGCTGTTCGGCATGGGCGCGTAGTGTTTCGTCGGGATTGGCCGCGACCGGGTGTTTCACTTTGCACAGCAGTGGCAAGTCGTTCAGTGAATCGCTGTAGAACACGCTGTCGGCGAAACTTTCCAGATTCCAGCCGTGCGCTCCCAACCAGTTTTCTAGGCGGGTGATCTTGCCCTCGCGGAAGCATGGCACATCGGTCACGCCGCCAGTAAATTCGCCCCCCCTGTGCTCCGGCTCGGTGGCGATCAGGTACTCTACGCCGAATTCGCGGGCGATCGGCGCGGTGACGAAGCTGTTGGTGGCAGTGATGATGGCGCATATATCGCCTGCATTGCGGTGCTGTTGCACCAGATCGCGCGCCGGTTGTGCGATCATCGGCAACACGCTTTCCCGCATGAATTGCCGGTGCCATTCATCCAGTGTCTTGCGTGAATGGCGCGACAGCGGCTTTAACTGAAAATCCAGGAACTCGTGGATGTCCAGCGTCCCGGCCTTGTACTGTTCGTAGAAGGCGAGGTTCTTCACCTCGAATAATTCGCGGTCGAGCACGCCGATGCGGATCAGGAATTGCGACCACTCGAAATCGCTGTCGCCGTTGAGCAAGGTATTGTCCAGATCGAATAAGGCCAGGTTCACTGCAACTCCAAATTTTTTACTGAAAGAAAAAACAAACTAAACTGGGCGAGCCGGAACCCCAAAGGGGGTCTTCCCGTAGGTTGGGCAAAGCGCAGCGTGCCCAACGAACAAAGGCACCATGTTTAATGTTGGGCACGCTGCGCTTTGCCCAACCTACGCACTTACTTTTTTATCGTAGGCATGACCCGTTCCAATTGATTTAGCGCCGCCAGAAATGCGGCGTAAACAGGATCAGCACGGTGAAGATTTCCAGCCGCCCGACCAGCATGGCAAACGTGCATATCCAGGTCTGAAAATCATTCAGCCCCTGATAGTTGCTGGCAGGCCCGACTGCGCCCAGACCCGGGCCAAAATTATTGACGCAGGCCACTACCGCCGAAAAAGCTGATATAAAATCCATGCCGCTGATCAGCAGCACAAAAGTCAGCGTGGCGATGGTCATAAAATACAGAAAAATAAAACCCAACACGGCGAACACAATGCTGTTCGGTATCACTTGGCCGCCAATTTTCATCGGATTTACTACGGACGGGTGCAACAGCTTAAGGAATTCTCTCCCGGCCTGTTTCACTAGTACCAGTGTACGGATCATCTTAATACCACCGCCGGTCGAGCCGGAACTCGCGGCGATACAACCGACGAACAGCATCCACATCGGCGCGAAAATTGGCCATTTACCATAATCCACACTGGCAAATCCGGAGCTTGCGCCGATAGATACTACGTTAAAACTGGCATGTCGTAACGCTGTCAAAAATTCCGGGTAGGTGCCATTCCACCACAAAAATACGGCAATGCCGAAGCAACTGACCAGAATTAATCCAATTGCAGCTTTTGCTTCCGTATCGTGCCAATAAATCCCAAGCGTTTTTCCGTGCCACGCAAGAAAATGGGTAGCGAAGTTAATTACCGCGAACAGCATGAACACAATCAAGACGAATTCAATCAGCGGTGAATTGAAATAACCAACGCTGTCGTCGTGTGTGGAGAAACCACCCAACCCCATGGCCGAAAAACCGTGGCATACCGCATCCAGCCAGCCCATGCCTGCCCATTTCAATGCACCGATACAGACCAGCGTGATCGCCACATAGACCACCCACAGGTTGCGCGCGGTATCGGCGATGCGCGGTGTTAATCCGGCACTTTTCATCGGGCCAGGCATCTCGGCTTTGAATAGCTGCCGTCCGCCGATGCCTAGCAATGGCAGCACCGCCACCGCCAGCACGATGATGCCCAGTCCGCCCAGCCATTGGAGTTCGTGGCGCCATACGTTGATCGCGGGCGGCAGGGTATCCAGTCCGGTTAGTACCGTCGCGCCGGTTGTCGACAACCCCGACATGGTCTCGAAATAAGCATCGGTAAACGACAAGCCGGGGAGCATCATCAGCAACGGGATCGTGGCAAATGCGGGCATCGCCATCCACATCGCAACCACCAGCAGGTAACCATGACGGATCGATAACTCGCCTTTGTGGCGGCGGGTCAGCAACCACATCAATACGCCTGCGGCAAATGTCCACGCCATCGCCAGCAGGAAATCCAGCAGCATGGTGCGATCGCCGTAGATCAGCGAGGTGGTCACGGGTATGACGTAGGCCGCGCTGAATACCACTAGCATTAAACCCAGGGCGTGGATAACGGTCAGCGCGCGATGCATTTGGTTTCCATCAGAAAAACCCGATACTTACCTGAAACAGCTTTTCGATCTTGCGCACCATGGCTTTGTTGATCACAAACACGATGACGTGATCTTCGGCTTCAATGCTCACATCGCGATGTCCCATGATAACCTGGTCGCCGCGCACAACCGCGCCGATGGTTGCACCCTCGGGCAGGTCGATTTCGTCGATGCGCCGCCCTACCACGCGCGAGGATTGGCGGTCACCGTGCGCCACCAGTTCGAGCGCTTCCGCCGCGCCGCGCCGCAACGAGTGCACTACCGCCACATCGCCTTGCCGCACATAGGCGAGCAACGAACCGATGGTGACGTAGGCCGGGGAAAGCGCGATATCAATCTTGCCGCCTTGCACCAGCCCGACATACGCGCTACGGTTGATCAGCGCAATTACTTTGCGCGCGCCGCCTTGCTTGGCAAGCAGCGAGGACATGATGTTGTTTTCATCGTCGTTGGTGAGCGCGCAGAACACGTCCACATCGCCGACATGTTCCTGTTGCATCAGTTTCTCATCCGTGCCGTCGCCGTACAGCACCAGCGTATTGGCCAGTTCACCGGCTAATTTTTCGCAGGATTTTTTGTTGTGTTCGATCAACTTGACCTGATAATCGCGTTCCAGAGCCTTTGCCAGACGGCGGCCTATGTTGCCGCCGCCGACGATCATCACACGCTTGGCGGGTTTGTCCATGCGGCGCATTTCGCTGAGCACGCTGCGGATATTGCCGGTCGCGGCAATGAAAAATATTTCATCTCCATCCTCGACCACGGTATCGCCTTTTGGAATGAGCGATCTATCCTTGCGAAAAATCGCCGCCACGCGCGTTTCTACCTGGGGCATATGGGTGCGCAAAAAACTCAGCGGCTTGCCCACCAACGGCCCGCCCTCAAAGGCGCGCACCGCCACCAGCGATGCTTTGCCATCCGCAAATTCCAGCACCTGCAAGGCCTCGGGAAACTCGATCAGTTTGGTAATGTACTCGGTAAGTATTTGCTCCGGGCATATCGAGAAGTCCACGCAAAAATTATCCGCGTTGAACACTTCTGACCGCGCGAGATAATCGGCGGAGCGAATCCGGGCGATGCGCGTCGGCGTGTTGTAGAGGCTGGCCGCCAGCTTGCAGGCCACCAGATTAACCTCGTCGCTTTGCGTGACAGCCAGCAGGATGTCGGTGTCGGCGATGCCCGCCTGTTCAAGCGTGGAAGGGTGCGCCGCATTGCCGGTCAGGGTACGCAAGTCCAGCCGATCCTGCAATACGCGCAGCTTGTCGCCGTCGGAATCCACAACGGTGATGTCGTTGGCTTCGCTGACCAGGCTTTCCGCCACTGTAGAGCCGACCTGACCCGCGCCGAGTATCAATATTTTCACGATGATTCCCTTAATCCTAGAAAAAGCAGTTGTCCACGAAAAACACGAAATGGAGTAAGCAGGTATTTCGCCGTAAGGCGAAAACTCGCAAAAAATTCAAAAGACTCCATGCTACGAATTGATGCCCAATGGGTGAGCCTCAGAACCAATGCAATCTCTTGTTTTATTTCGTGCCTTTCGTGTTTCTCGTGGATGAATTGCCATTTTTAGGTTAATTGCACAGGTGCAAGGGCTTACACCCCTACTGCGCCCGTATCCAACTTTTCCATTCGTCGAACAGCTTTTTATTGCTGGCCGCGATCACCGAGCGTTGCCAGATATCGCCCTGCATGAAATCGTCGTTCTCGATACAACAGGCATGGCCGCCCGACTCCCACAAAATCAGCGTACCCGCAGCGTAATCCCAGAGTTTTTGCCCGCCATGCAAATACAGGTCATAGCGCCCGGCGGCGGTATAGCACCAGTCCAAGGTGCTTGCGCCAAAATTGCGCTGTGAGCCATACGGCGGGTTGGCTGCCAGTTGCCCGACCAGTTTTGTGCCCAAACGTTTCAGATCGACATTGGCCAATGCCTGCTCCAGTAACCCAGCCGGTTCGCGTCCGATCAGCTTTTCGCCGTTCAGGAATGCACCCTTGCCCGATTCGGCGGCAAATACTTCATCAGCCACCGGGTCGTACACGACACCCAGCACGCTCTTGCCTTCGCGCAGCAGCGCGACAGATACCGCAAAATAGGGCAGGCCGCGCACGAAGTTGGAGGTGCCATCTATTGGGTCAACGCACCACAGGCCGTCATGGCCGGATTGCCATATCGCGTGCTGCTCCTTGGCGGGCATTTCCTCGCCCAGCACCGGCACATGGAGTATGGCTTGCAGTTTTTTGGTCAGCGCGGTTTGTGCGGCGACATCCGCCTCGGTGCACAGGCTGCCGTCGCTCTTGCGCTGATGCGCCACCTTGAGATAACGCGGCATGATTTCTTCGGCCGCGACCAGCTTGACTGCCGCGACCACCGCCTTGAGCATTGCACCCATGCCGCGCGCGTCGTTACGTGTCATGCCGCACCTTTCCATTTGCCGCTCATGCTTCTTCCTTCCATTTGATGGAGCAGCCCATGCTGGCAATCTGCTCGCGCGGCCCCTGCCCGGTTTTGGCAATTTGCAGCATCGCATCGAACAGGTCGCGCGGCGCATCGGTGATGGCTTCCTTGCGCGACGCGTCCAGCCTGCCGCGGTATTGCAATTCCAGATTGGCGTTGAAACCGAAAAAATCCGGCGTGCATACCGCGCCGTAATTCTTCGCGACCTGCTGGGTCTCGTCACACACATAGGGAAAAGGGTAGCGGTATTGTTGCGCCGCAAGCTTCATGTTGTCGAACGAGTCTTCCGCATATTCTGCCGGGTCGTTGGACATGATGGCGATGCTGTTGATGCCATGCTGCTGCAACTCGCGCGTGTCGCGCACGATGCGTTCGCGGATGGATTTCACATAAGGGCAATGGTTGCAGATGAACATCACCAGCAGGCCGTTCTTGCCGCGTGCACTGGTGAGGTTATGGCGTTTGCCGTCCGTGCCGGGAAGGTCGAAATCACGGGCTTTCCAGCCAAAATCGCACAACGGTGGTTGCAGGCTGACCATTTGATATCCCTGACAAAATTTTCCGAGACATTATATCATCACGCCGACGCCCTTTATTCATTTGTAGCCAGACCATGCCGCGCTTCTACTGCCCTCCCCCGTTGCCATTCGATGACAGGTTCGATCTGCCACCAGATGCGGTGCACCATGCCGCGCGCGTATTGCGCTTGCGCGAAGGAGATCGCGTGGAAATATTCGACGGCATCGGCAATGAATGCCATGGGGTAATTGCCGAAATTGGCGGCAAGCGCGTGGTTGTCGGCGAGATTACCGCCAGCAATGTTGATCGCGAATCGCCGTTGCGGGTGTTGCTGGCGCAAGCCCTGTCGAGCAGCGAAAAAATGGATTGGGTGATCCAGAAAGCCACCGAACTGGGTGTCACCGAGATACAACCGCTCAATACCGAGCGTAGCGTGGCACGGCTGTCAGTCGAACGTACCGCCAAGCGCCTCGAACACTGGCGGCAAGTCGCCATCTCCGCCTGCGAGCAATGCGGGCGCAACAGGCTGCCGGAGATACATACGCCGCTGGACATTATGGCGTGGCTGCAACAAATGCGCGCCACATCGGACAGCAAATTCATCCTGCTGCCTGAAGGTGCGGCCTCGCTGCATGCACAAGCCAAACCGCAAGATGGAGTTGTGCTGCTGATCGGCGCGGAGGGCGGCTTTACCGGGGCGGAGAGCGATAGCGCGCTGCGTTGCGGCTTTACGCCGATCCGCATGGGCGCGCGCGTGCTGCGCACCGAAACTGCGGCGGTCGTCGGACTGGCCGCGCTGCAAACGCTGTGGGGAGATTTCAACTTATAAAAACCATTGTCCTGATGGACTAACTAGCCATCTGACTAAGCGCGATGAAACATACGCTAAGTCATTGGTTAACGAAATACACGAAAGGCACGAACAAAAACAGACATAACAAATAATGCTGTCACTCGGTGGGTGTGCCGTTTTTTCGTGTCTTTCGTGTGTTTCGTGGACTACGATCTGTTTTTGTTTGAACCAAGGAGAAAAATAATATGCCTTACGTCAACATCCGCATTGCGGGAACGCTGAGCCGCGAACAGAAAGCCAGGATCGCCGCCGAGATCACCGACACGCTGGAGCGCATCGCGCTCAAACCGAAATCCTACACATAGCCGCCCTGACACGGTGTTGCGAAGCATCCGGTGCGGGAAGGGCGGCTACGGTTGCTTCCGCGCCAGAGGACTCCGCCCCACCGTGTCGCAACCGCAACATCGCCTTCGACGAATTGCCCGACGAAAACTGGGCCATCGCCGGACAGTTGCTAGATGAGGCATAGCGCGGCATGATATACACCTTACAAAGGTCTTGATATAAAGGAGCCGCTCATGCCCATTATCACCACGTCAGCCGATTTCGTTGCCTGGTTCCGTTCTGTTGCGCCCTACATCAACGCGTTCCGCAGCAAGACTTTCGTCATCGCGTTCGGTGGGGAGGTGGTCGCCGACGGGAAATTTGTCGAGCTGACGCATGATTTCAACCTGCTGGCCGCGCTCGGCATCCGGCTGGTGTTGGTGCATGGCGCGCGCCCGCAGATCGAACAGCACCTGGCGAAAAGCAATCTCGGCGATGCGTATTACCAAGGCATCCGTATGACCGATGCAGAGACCATGCAGTGCGTGAAGGAAGCTGTTGGCCGGGTGCGCGTGGAGATCGAGGCGCTGCTGTCGATGGGGCTGGCAAATTCGCCGATGGCCAATGCCGATATCCGCGTGGCGGGCGGCAATTTCATCACCGCACAACCCATCGGTGTGATCAACGGTGTGGATCTGATGCACACCGGCAGCGTGCGCAAGGTGGATGTCGCGGCGCTGAACGACCGCATGGATTTCGGCGAGGTGGTGCTGCTCTCGCCGCTCGGCTATTCGCCCACCGGCGAAGTGTTCAACGTCACGCTGGAAGACATCGCCACCTCTACCGCCGTCGCGCTGGATGCCGACAAGCTGGTGTTTCTGATGGACACCGACGGTGTGCAGGACAAGAAAGGCAAACTGCTCAAGGAACTCACCATCGCCGAGGCGCAGGGGGTGTTATCCGGCAAACGCAAACTGCCGGACGACGTGGGCATGTATTTGCCCTGCGCGATACGCGCCTGCGAAGCCGGCGTGGCGCGCACCCACCTGATCAGCCGTCACACCGACGGCGCGGTGTTGCAGGAACTGTTCAGCGACGAAGGCATCGGCACGATGGTGGTGGAAAGCACACTCAACACCCTGCGCGCCGCATCAATCGAAGATGTCGGCGGCATCCTGCACCTGCTGCGCCCGCTGGAAGCGGAGGGAATCCTGGTGCGGCGCAACCGTGAATTGCTGGAACGTGAAATCGCGCGCTTCGTGGTGCTGGAGCATGACCACCGCATTGTTGGCTGTGCCGCGCTGTACCCGTTCCCCGACGAGGTCGCCGCCGAACTGGCCTGCCTCGCAGTGGACGCGCAATGCCGTGACCGCGGCTACGGCCAGGTTATCCTCGACCACATGATCGGCGTCGCCAAGGCGCAGGGGCTAAAGAAACTGTTCGTGCTCACCACGCGCACCGCGCACTGGTTCATCGAGCGCGGCTTCAGCGAGGCCGATATTTCTGCGTTGCCCGCACAGAAAAAGTCGCTGTATAACTATCATCGGAAGTCCAAGGTGTTTGTGCGGAAAATATAATGCGCTGCAAGCGCAGTGCCAGACTGGTTGGAGCGATAACCCAGGCTGGCATTAAACGTCAGCGAGGATGCCGGTTAGATTTGTAAAAGATTAACCGAACTGTGCTAAAATTCCCGCAGAATGTGGTGGGGTGCTGCGATGCCGATATACAGAGGTTTTTCTTTGGTCGCCACTCCACCACCAGTATTAACAGAATAAATGCCCGACCAGATCGGGCATTTGTTTTTCACGGCATTTAAATATTCATGAGCAATCTTGCTGGCGACGATTTGATAGTTACTCAAGGCACGGGCGTATACGATGCGGAAATTGTTCGCGAAGTCAGGCGCCGCCGCACGTTTGCGATCATCTCACACCCGGACGCGGGCAAGACCACGCTGACCGAAAAGCTGTTGCTGTTCGGTGGCGCGATCCAGATGGCGGGAACGGTGAAGGCGCGCAAAAGCGGTCGCCATGCGACATCCGACTGGCTGGAGATCGAAAAACAACGCGGCATCTCGGTGGCCAGCTCGGTGATGCAGTTTACCTATGACGATTGCGTGATCAACCTGCTCGATACTCCAGGCCACCAGGATTTTTCCGAAGACACTTATCGTGTGCTGACCGCCGTGGATGCGGCGGTGATGGTGGTGGACGCGGCCAAGGGTGTGGAAGAGCAGACCATCAAACTGCTCGAAGTGTGTCGCCTGCGCAGCACACCGATCATCACCTTTATCAACAAAATGGATCGCGAGGTGCGCGACCCGCTGGAAGTGCTGGACGAAATCGAGTCGGTGCTGAAGATCAAATGCGCGCCGGTGACCTGGCCTATCGGAATGGGCAAACGTTTTCAGGGCGTGTACCACTTGCTGAATGACGAAGTGCTGCGCTTTACGCCGGGCGAAGCGAAGGCAGGTCAGGAGGTGGAGGTATTGAAGGGTTCGCAGATCGACCAACTGGCGCAGCAATGTCCGAGCGAGATGCAGATCATGCGCGACGAGACCGAGCTGGTCAGCGGTGCAGGGGCATCGTTCGACTTGCAGGAATTCCTTCTGGGCCACCAGACCCCGGTATTCTTTGGCTCCGGTATCAACAACTTCGGTGTGCGCGAGGTGTTGCGCGCCTTGGTGGACTGGGCGCCCCCGCCGTTGCCGCGCGAGACCGATGTGCGCGTGGTGCAACCAACCGAAGCCGCGTTCACCGGTTTCGTGTTCAAGATTCAGGCCAACATGGACCCGAACCACCGCGACCGGATCGCTTTTCTGCGCGTATGCTCCGGCCGCTATAGCTCCGGCATGAAGGTCAGGCACCGCCGCACCGGCAAGGAAATGAAGCTGGCCAACGCGGTGACCTTCATGGCCAACGAGCGCACGCGCATGGACGAAGCTTACGCGGGCGACATCATCGGGGTACATAATCACGGCCAGCTGCAAATCGGCGATGTGCTCACCGAGGGCGAAGCGCTCACCTTCAAGGGCATCCCCTATTTCGCGCCGGAGCTATTCAGCCGCGCAAGGCTGCGCGATCCGATGAAGGCCAAACAACTGGAAAAAGGATTGCGCCAGCTCGGCGAAGAAGGGGCGGTACAAGTATTCTCGCCACTGGTGGACAATACGCCGCTGATCGGCGCGGTAGGCCAGTTGCAGTTCGAAGTGGTCGAGCATCGTTTGAAATCCGAATACGGTGTGGACGCGGTGTTCGAGCGTGCCGGCATCCACACCGCGCGCTGGGTGGCTTGCACTGATACCGCGCACCTTAACGAATTCGTCAAGGCTAACCAGAGCCGTTTGGCGCGCGATGTGGACGGCAATTATGCCTACCTCGCCGACACCGGCGTAAACCTGCGCCTGGCGATGGAGCGCTGGCCGAAAGTGCAGTTCCATGCCACGCGCGAACACGGGCAACGATTGTAGCGAACAGTTTTGAATATCAAAAGCTGGTATTTTTCAAGCCAGGCGTTGCGTTTTAATTTGAATCTGCGAGGTTCTTTTAATGATGAACACTCGCGCAATCGCGCTAATCTCATGAAGTAAATGCTAGAATCGGCAGTGTCTATAGGCGGCAAGCGGATGCTTTGTGCAGCGCGGTACCATTTATTTGAGCGAACCTTACCAAGGATATTAAGCAGAATCGAAAATAAGCGCTTAAGCGGTCGCGCGGGAAATGCGCAAAACCGGAGCGGTTCAGCCGCAAATCAGCTAAGGCGGCAATGCAATATGGGAGAAGTTCCATGAACCTGATGTTCTGGAAAAAAAAAGCCGACACCGGGGAAGACGCGGAATCCACGCAGAAAAGTCCTGCCGAAGAAACCGTGGTGCGCGAATCGAACGACTCCGAATCACACGACACAGAGGCATCAGATCAGGATGCCGCGACAAAACCGAGGCTGGGTGCAAGGATAAAATCGCGACTCGCCGCGTTTATCCGGCGCTTCAAGAAGCCTCCTGTATTTCAGGCGGAAGAAGAGTCGGCGCAGGATGATTCCGGCCATTCAAAATCTACTCCTGAGAATATATCGCCCCCCAAGCCGGTAAGCTTAAAAAAACGCCTGATTTTTGGCGGTGCTATCGTGCTGGTGGTTTTACTGCTGATTGGCGTTGGGTTTGCCGTCTGGAAAATCTTTCTGTCAACACCAGAAAAGGATGACGATATATCTGCCACAGTTGAGCCACCCCGCAATGTCCGCCCTGCACCGCATGCCGTAATACCCCGTGCCGAAATCGAAGCGCTCAAGAAGAAAAACGAAGAATTGCAGGCGCAAGTAGAGGCATATAAAAAAGAACCGCAGCAGCTACGACCTATCGAATCGACGGTTTCGCAGGCAAGCGATAATATTCGCTCACAATCCGCCAGCGGTGAAATAACAATTGACAACAAGGATCCCAAAACCACGGCCATGTCGCTGAAAGAAGCCATTGATGCCATGAATGAAGGCTCGGATTGACTATGCAAAAACTGCTAGATGAACTTTGCCGGCCTATGGTGCAAGTTGTTTGCCGATCAATATTTTCAACACGTTGCCGCCGCAGTGCCTCGGAGACTGCGGTTTATTCTCAATAGACACTTGTCGTATTTATCGAAAAAAGGAGCAACACCATGGCAAATATTCAAGCATTGACCTATCCGGTGATCCATGATCGGGAGGCGTTGGGCGAGTTCGCTGATTCTTTGGCAGATCATGCGCCCAGCATTGAGCGGGATATGTCCAGGTTGAGCAGGGAGCCTAACAACCGGGTGGTGGTCGCGGATATTTTCCGCGCGCTGCATAACATCAAAGGCGATGCGGCATTATGCAGAGTGGAAGTTGCGGGCCTGATCGCGCATCCGATCGAGTCGCTTCTGACGCGCTTGCGCTCTGGAGAGGTAAGATACACGCCATTGCTTGGCGAGGTGATACTGCTCGCGGTAGACCGGCTTGAGCTTGCAATCGAAGCGTTGGTGGCGGGTAAACCTGTAGATCACCTCAAGCTGGCGCCTCTGGTAGATGGGCTGGAGCGGATGAGCCGTGCATTCCAAGCAGATCTTGATCCTACCGCAGCGCAGCTGATTAAATCTGTTACGGGGTTTCAGCCTCAATCCACCCTGCGTGATTCAATCGGCAAGCAGCCCGTTCATGATGTGCCAGAATTACCAGATGTGCCGGATGTACCTTTTGTGCCAAAAGGCAGCATGACTCCCGATATTCTGTTTTTTCAATCCCTTGCCATGCAGTTCGAAACACGCTCGCCGTTATTCAAGGGGCGTACCGGGCGCATACGCCAACTGGCTTTGGATGCTAACCGGGTTGCGGGCTCCCCGGTGGATGCAGCGCAACTGGAGGCGGCAGTCTATATGCATGATGTGGGGATGATGTTCTTGCCGGAGGAGGTGTGGCTCAATGCTGGTAATTTGAGCGAAGAAAAACGGAGCATTCTGCGAACGCATCCGGGTTTAGGTGCCGGGCTACTGGATCGGATGGAGGGCTGGAAGGAAGCGGCAGAAATGGTGCGGCATCACCACGAAATGCTGGATGGTGCGGGTTATCCCGGCAAGCTAAAAGGGAATGAGATTTGTCCGGGAGCCAAAATTCTTGCCATTGTGGATGCATTCGAGGCCGTTATGCTCAAACACAGTACCCGTGGACATAATCGTTCCATACTGCGCGCCATTGCCGAAGTGAATGCCTGCAACAACCAGTTCGCGCCGGAGTGGATCGAGCCATTTAATACCGTTATACGGCGCATGGTCGAGCAGTAAGCAGGAGGTGCGTCGCATCATAACAAAGGGATGCAGAAGGTCAGGACAGTGAAGTGATGGAATGTTTGATTTTGCCGTGAGATAATGACAGGATGAAAGCAGAAACGCATAATTCACCATGCCCAGGTTAATTTTGGACGATTAATACTATGGATGACAATAAACAGGAAGCAACCCCCGATATATCGGCTTTTCTTGCGTCGGCGATACACGACATGAAAAACTCGATCAGTATCCTGATCAAGTTTCTGAATTCCAGTATCACCGAGCTCGAACCGGAGGCGCAGCGGCGAGCGGCACCGATGCTGTATGAGGCACAGCGGGTGAACGACAATTTAATCCAGATGCTGGCGATTTACAAAGTTGGTAACCAATTTTATCCGTTCGACCTGACGGAAAATTCAATTGACGATTTTGTTCATGGAATTGTCGAACAAAACGAGAGCCTTTTGAGTTATTTGGGCATCGAATTAAATTTGGATTTTGATGATGAACTGACTTGGTATTTCGACCGTGAATTGGTTACCGGCGTTATTTCCCACGCATTGGGCAACGCATCGCGCTATAACAAGGGCAAGCTGAAACTTTCCGTGAAGGAGGAGGAGGGAGAGTTGGTAATCCGGGTTGAGGATAATGGCGGCGGTTTTCCCGCCAGCGTGATCGAGGCAGGGGACGCTGTCAGAAAAGGGGTAAATTTCTCCTCCGGTGGCACAGGGCTCGGGCTGTATTTTTCTTCCATGGTGGCCAAACTCCACAAAAATCGCGACAAAACCGGCTCCATGTCCTTGGAAAACGGCGGCGAATATGGTGGCGGTTGCTTTATTTTGCGTCTTCCATAAGCTGAAAAGAGAAATTTAATGTTCGTTTCAGACGATATCAATGCCGCATTTATCGGTAAATACTTTTTGATTGTTGATGATTTTCAGGGCATGCGCACGCTGATGCGGGAAATGCTCAAAACATTCGGCGTCAAAAACATCGACACGGTTACCAATGGACTTGAGGCCATTGCCTCTCTGGAAAAAAACAAATACGACGTTGTGTTGTGCGATTTCAATTTGGGCACTGGCAAAAACGGACAGCAGATACTTGAAGAAGCGAAGCATCGCGACCTTGTAGGTTTGTCTACAGCCTGGGTCATTATTACTGCCGAAAAAACCGCTGATATGGTTTTTGGCGCTGCCGAATACATGCCTGATGACTACATCCTCAAGCCGGTCAACGAGGCCACAATGAGGAGCAGGCTGGAAAAAGTAATCGCCAGAAAAGCGGTGCTCGCCAATATAGAAAAAGCGATGCGCGCCAAAAATCATGCCCGTGTCGTTGCTCTTTGCGATGAGCTGATGGTATCGAGCAAAACCAGCGCTACCGAATTGCTGCGCATCAAGACCGGCACGCTGCTGGCTATGGGCCAATACGACCAGGCCAAGCAAGTGTTCGAGCAAATACTTGCCAAGCGCGATATCCCTTGGGCCAAGACCGGGCTTGGCAAAGTGGCCTATTATAAAAATGACATGGACAGGTCGCGGCAATTGTTCCGTGAAGTCATCAACCAGAATCCCGCCTATCTGGAAGCGCACGACTGGCTTGCCAAATGCCACGAAGCTGCCGGAGAGTTGGAAGAAGCGCAACGTGTACTGGTGCGATCCACGGAATTGTCGCCGCATTCGGTTCTCCGCCAAAAGAACCTTGGAGAGCTCGCGCACAAGCGGGGCGATATGGAGACTGCCGAAAAGGCGTTTCGGAGAACCATCAAGCTCGGAGAGTTTTCCGTTCATAAATCACCCGGTGCCTATCTCGGCTTGGCCAAAGTATGCTCGAGCAAGAATAACCCCGCCGAAGCGTTGCAAATCCTGAAGAATGTCACCAAGGAATTTGAAAGCTCCGAAACCGCTATGCACGCCAAGGTAGTGGAGGGGCTGGTTTACCGTGAAGCTGGCGACCATATCAATGCGGGAAAAATTTCCAAGGAAGTGGCAGAGCTTGTCCGGGCAGATGACAATAAAGGCAACCCCGGCATGATGCTTGAAGCCGCCCAGCTATTTCTGGCGACAGGAAACAAGGAGGCAGCCGAGAATCTGGCGAAATCAGTTGTCAGAAATAACCATGAAAACACCGAACTGCTGGCGCAGGTCAGCGAGCTGTACAACCAGGCCGGCTTTCAGGATATAGGGCAGGCACTCGTCAATAAATCGAAGCAAGAGGTTATTGAACTCAATAACCGCGGTGTGGTCATGGCCAAGGAAGGTAAGCTGGATGAAGCAATCAAGCTGCTTAGCGATGCACGCACCATGCTTCCGAACAACAAGCGGATCATGATCAATCTGGTCAATATGGCCATCCTGTCGATGCGACAAAGCGGAAGAAACGATTACCTGATGCAGTTGTCGAGAGAATGCGTGGAGCAGGTCGCAAAATTGGATCGGCAGGAAGAATGGTGCGCTCAGGTGCGGGCTGCGCTGGATGCCATTCCCGCGACGGAGTAGCGCGACGCTTTCAATGTCCTGACAAATTACCTTGCCAAATTGCCCCGATTATTGGCGGGAGTATCAGGGAGTTTCTTTCCTCGGGACATGGTTCGATACAATCGAAAACTCGACCAGCTCGGCAGGATTCTCGGCATAAGATTGCCCCATGCTGATTGAACCTGCACCTTGCAGGATCATTTCCTCGCGGGCGATGCGCACCACGCTACCGTCGCCGAAACGGATATAAGTCCCGTTGGTGCTCTGATCCACGATAAAAAATTTGCCGAAGCGCAATTCGATGCGGGCATGCTGGCGCGATGCAAAGCTGTTTTGTACGACAAAATCGCAGGTATCTCCGCGCCCGAACACCACGCTCCTGCGCTCCTTGTTGATCTTGATCGCGCGGTCGCGGTAACTCAGGGTCAGCTCGTCGATATTCTCCGGGGATTTGCGGAATGCCGGTGTGCCGATGCGGGTGCTCAGCATGTCGTCCATTTCCCAGATCACGATAAAAATATCGAATTGTTCCTGCTTGCCCTTGAACTCGGCGCGCATGACCTGGCGCGTCCTCTCATGCAGGCTGGGCGGCAGCGCATCCACCACGGCCTTGGATGTCATGATCTGGCTTGCCCTGGCTGTCGCGGCGACACGCGCGGCGACATTGACGGTGTCGCCGAATACGTCGCCGGACTCCCTGATCACATCGCCATAATGAAAGCCGACGCGGATGTGCATCTGCTGGTTGTCCTCGGCCTTGCCGTGTTCCACCGCGTGTTGCATCGCGCAAGCGGCGTTGAAAGCGGCTTCGGCGCTGGGGAAGGTACACATAATTTCGTCGCCGATGGTCTTGACCAGCACACCCTGATAGGCGGGGATTTCACCGGTCATCGTGGCGATGCACCGTGCAATCAGGCGGCGCGCCATGTCATCCCCGAGGTTGTCGTAGAGCGCGGTGCTGCCGCAGATATCGGCAAACAGGACTGCTAGTTTTTCGGTGTGTTGTGGCATGACTGATGATTGACCGGTAATTTAAAAACTGCCCCAAGGCGAACGGTATTTTGCAGTATCCCGTTAAATTATTCCAACCCTATTTCAAGGTCACATAACCCGGCGAGGCGTGATTTATCGCGCCGTTTAGCGCGATACGCGCAGGTTGCTAAAACGGCGGATCGCTTGCCAGAGACAGCGGTTCACCGCCGAGCGGGTGAATGAAGCACAGCATGCTGGCATGCAGCAGCAACCGTTCCGCGCTGTCGCCATTCTTTTCCCCATACAACGCATCGCCCAGGATCGGATGCCCGATGGCCGCCAGATGCACCCGCAACTGATGGGTGCGCCCGGTGACCGGCTCCAGCTCCACGCGAGTAGTGTCAGTGGCCGCATCATGCGCCAATATTCGATAGCGCGTCAGCGAGGGCTTACCCGACTCATGATCGACTTTCTGCCGTGGTCGGTTTGGCCAGTCGGCAATCAGTGGCAGATCAATCTCACCGGTCGGTGATTTCAAGCTGCCCGCCACCACCGCCACATAGCGTTTTTGCACTGCGCGTTCGCGGAACCTGCGCGAAAGGAGGCGCTGCATCTCCGCGCCGCGCGCAAACAGCAGCAGGCCGGAAGTCGCCATGTCCAGGCGATGCACCACCAGAGCATCGGGGAACTCGGCCTGCACGCGGCTTGCCACGCAGTCCTGCTTGTCTGCCCCGCGCCCCGGCACCGCCAGCAGACCGGCGGGCTTGTTCACCACAATAAGGGATGCGTCCCGGTAGATCAGATCGAGGCCGGGAGGCGGAGCGTGAGTGGGTTTCAAAGAGGACTGCAAGTTGATCTCAGGAAAAAACATTGTCCACGAAAGGCACGAAAAACACGAAATGGGGTAAGCAGGCATTTCGCCGCAAGGCGGAAGCTCGCAAAAATTCAAACGACTACACTCTTGCAGCTTCTTGTTTTATTTCGTGCCTTTCGTGTTTTTCGTGGATGAATTGCCGTTTTCAGTGTGGTCGATATTTTCTGGCGGCTGCTCGCTACTGCCCCATCCACCTGCGGGACGGTTCTTGCTCTGATCCCCCCAGACGAAGCGGCCGAACAGCACACAGCCCTTCATCGCCGGATCACAGGGCAGGTTATTCACTTTCTGGCATTTGCCGTCAGCTTCGTGCGGACAACCCCAGCCACTCATATTCAAACTCCATTAAGCTTTTTTCACGAACTCGGTCTTCAACTGCATCGCGCCGATGCCGTCGATCTTGCAGTCGATGTCATGGTCGCCATCGGTCAGACGGATGTTCTTCACCTTGGTTCCCACCTTGACCACCGAGGACGAACCCTTGACCTTCAAGTCCTTGAGCACCGTCACCGAGTCGCCGTCAACCAGCACGTTGCCGAACGCATCCTTGTACACGCGCTGCTGCTCGCCGCTCTCGCTGGGTGCGTCTTTCGGCCACTCATGCGCGCACTCGGGGCAGACATAGTTGCTGCCGTCTTCGTAGGTGAATTCGGAATTGCATTTGGGACATTTGGGTAAAGCGCTCATGGTGACCCCTGTATTTGAATGAATAGTGCTAATGATAATCGTCTTCGCGTTGATGACGCACTGCAACGATGGTCACGGTTTGGTCGTCTTCAATTTCGAATAGTGCGACATAGCCAGCGCCGCCAAACGAAATCACCAGTTCGCGCAGAAAAGTATTTTCTGGAATGGCCTTGCGGCAAGTGAACGGAAATTGTTGCAGCAACTGAACGCTTGCGGCGATGGTCTTGCGCGCGTGCTTC
>Ga0154345_109_pt1 | contig 33062 bp, 30 predicted proteins | sample RifGroA2_FD_115873 | JGI IMG/M metagenome (GOLD analysis project Ga0154345, IMG submission 115873) | Gallionellales bacterium GWA2_55_18 | reverse complement strand
AGGTTTACAGCGAACTCCTGCACAATATGGAACTCGCTAAAACGGCTACTAAACATTAACTGTTGCGGTTGGTTATTGAATCCGCCCCCCTTAAAATTTAGCAGAAGGAACTCTGATGGACACATAATGCGCCTTTTTCAACAAAGTGCATATAGACCGTAATGCCTATATATTTTTCGGCCTAGCCATTTCGCCCGGTTATGCGGCGGCTTATGGCTTAAACCCGCTTCAGCATATCCCGCTGCTCCCGCAACAGCGCGGACATTTCGCGCAACTCTTCGCACCACCCGCCCTTGTAAGCATTGCGTGATGATACCGCCTTGCCTTCCGGTGTGCGTACCCCGGTTGATCTAGCCAACGGTGGCCATTGCCTGTTATTTCCCTGTTCTCAGACGGTGTGCGCAAAAGAGTCTCTTTATGGACAAGGAAAACTATCCTTGCACATTTCCGGTAACGACCTTATCGCCCGCCTCTATCAGCTTATCAATCACCCCGGCGATGCAGTTGTCCAGCCCTGCGGCCAAGTGCCGGTCAATCGCTGCCAGCACTGTTGGCGATGGCGCGTAATCAATCCTGCGATGTGTGGCGCGGTAGCGTTGAACCCGAACCCTTGCTGCAACCTTGCGGTTAATCTTTTTGCTTTCCATTTCCGGTAACTCCCTTCATCTATCGTGTTTTCATTGGCGCTGCTACCAAACCTCATGACGCGCCTGCGCGTACTGGTGTACAAAGCCCATGACGCGCCTGCGCGGAACTGTTCAAAAACTTAACATTCCTTAACATTTCCGAAGATTAGCAGCCGACTTCATCTTCCCTTCTATCGTATTCGGCCCGGTCGATTTACCGCCGTGATACTTGCAGCGGCCATTCCCCAATGCCTGGCACTGGCACGATGTTCCTTTTCGCGTCTTGGCTCCGCACCGCTCACCGGGCATGGGGGTGTTCCGCGCCCGCCTGTTCGCTGCCACAACCTGCGCAACGGCTTCGCGGTAGCTGCCCGCCCATCCGTAGCGAAGCGATATTGCGATGCTGTTCCGCCGCCGCTCACTGCCGATGGGATAAGGTATCGGTCGAAGTAGTTTGTTCATTACTATTTCCGAGTGACAGTACAAATTTTTCGTGTGAACCATCGGAGTAAGGATGCGCCAGAAAAATGTCGAGTAGCTCTTCGCCGGTGCAAGTGGCTAACTGGTGCGCAGTGAAAACCTCGCACGGTGTTTGTTGCTCCAATGCCGTGATACGTTGATTAAGCGTTGCCATGTTTTTTCCTTTCCTATCCGATTCAATTACTGCCTTGGGCGAACATCATTCCGGGTGCGACACAATCAATCGGCAAATGACGAACATGCCGCGCCCTTCCGCATCATCAATCTGCGCCTGTTCTTCGGGTGTGGGTGTTGCGCCCGCGCAAACAATCCTGAAAACCTTGCGGGCAACATTAACAGCCTGCTGTTCTAGTGCCGCAATTCTTTGTTCAATTTTTGCCATTCTGTTTTTCCTCCAGTGCAATTAGTCGTTGCTCAAGCTGCCCGATCTCAATCATCTTCGCAATCGAAGTCAGCATATAAACCAGCCGCGATGCGTCCGCCGTGTCGGTGGTGGCTGTCCGTGCATCACGATAAACCCGCGCCATTTCCCGCCTGCAATCCTCGATTGTGGCAAGTTTTAGCTGGGGGGTAGGTATCGCCCTCAACACTTGCCCTTCGTGGACTACAGGCGGTTTCGTTGCCTTTTTCGCAGCCATGCTTGCCCTTTCTTAGTGAGCTTCAGCAACGATTGCGCGATAACAGAGCAGCGCGTCATCAGGATCAGCCAATGCCGCCGCCAATGCTTCTGCCCGGTCATCGTCGGTATCGGCTGCGTAGATCGCCGCCACCAGCGCCCGCAGTTCTTTGGCCTCGACTTCAGTCGCTTTTCGCTTCGGCGTGTCCTGTATCGGTTCGGCAGCGATAGCGCCGGGAAAGTCGCGCAGCATTTCGGCACAGGTTGATTCCGGCATTGTGCTGACTTCAACATCGTGGCCGGGGTAGTGCAACAGCCAGCGCCATGCGGTTGCTGATTCGCCTGACGCTGGTGTGGCGATGATCTCTACATCAATAATTTTTTTCTCAATATGCCCCGTACCCGTACCGCCAAAACTGACAAAAGGGGCTTTTGGCGGTTTTGGCAGGTCTATATCGGGGCTATGTTGTGAAATTTTTTCATCTTCAAGCTGCTTCAATCTGGCAAGGTAGCTCATGCTGCCACCCCTTCATTCAGGTAAAAGTGGCTGGTCGGTCGCCCGCCTGTATCCATCACCCTTTCATGCAGGTGCCGGTATTCCATCAGCAGTTCGATGGCCGCTTGTGCCTTGGCCGGAGTTTCAAGGCCAGCCCAACCGGCGCGATAAATATCCCGCGTCTTGAACGGATTGGACAACTTGCCACCGGCCAACCGTTTCAGCAGCGTCTTGGCCGCATCAATATCCGGTCTGGTGGCGTAGCTGTATATCCGCTGTGCGTGGCTTTCCAGGTACTCGCTGAAGGCGATAGCGCGCATCAATGCCTCTTCACTGACCGCACCATGCCGGGTGTCGCACAGGTTGTTTATCAGCGCCAGCGAAGGGATCAGCTTCCGGTATTTTGAAAGGTGGCTGACGATAGCCGGGTGCTCATCACCCGAGCGCAGCCTGATTTCCAGCGATGCGCGCCATTCTGAGAACAGCACCTGTGCCGCATCGTCGAAGCGCAGGAACGGCACGCCGCCATATTGGTCAACTTCCGCGCCGATCTCGGCAGGGTTCAGGTTGTCCAGTCTTTCGGCCAACAGGTTCACGGCCTCCCTCACCATGCTGTCCGGGTAACGATCCACCTCCTTCCAGTTCGGTGAAATATCCGGGTACACCATCAGCCCGAAGCGTTGCAGCAATCCGTCCGCACCCGCGCCGCCACCGGTTGCCTGTCGCACATATTCGGCCAGCACGCCAGGTTGAATGCCACCGATGATAGACAGGCATAGCGCATCAATGTGCAACCCCTTACCGCGCATGATCCTGTCGAAGGTATAAGGCTTGTCGCCGTCCGCCGCCGTGAGATAAAACGATCTCGCCACTTCCTGCCCACCGGCATCAAGCTGTTTCAACAGGCCGATGATCTCATCCGCTTCCACCAGCAAGCCGTTGGGATTTTCCATCAGCAATTCGCCCAATGCCTCATAACTGGCATTGTTGGTTATGTATCGCATCAGGATAGGCGCATCGTCTGTTTCACCGGATTGCAGCAACCCAGAAACATCAGCGGTTTTGTTGCTCTTCAGTTTCTTCCGCGCTTCGGTTTTGTTGACCGACTGTTGCAGCTTGGCAACTTCAGCCTGGCTGTCGTGTTCGGCCTTCGCCTTGTTGAATGCTTCGTATGCCGCCGCCTGTAGCTTTTTGATGGGCGACAATGCCGCTGCCAATGTCAGGCTTTTCATCACGCCGGAATTGCCGACAACAGCCGCCCATAAATTGCAGATAACTGTCCAGTCGTTGTTCTTCATTGGGCGGATGCCAACCTTGCGCCCGATGATCGTTGCCATCATCACCAGCACGCCAACCGCCGCAAAATCAGGAGGGCACTGCATCCGTTCGGAAATATCCCGCACATAGCCGCGTAGCGCATCCGGCAAGTAGGAATAATCGAATGCCTGCACATCAGGCAATGCGGGTAGCGGTTCCGGGGCAGTGGTTAAGGTGTTGGTATTGCCTGCTGCATTTGAAGGGCTTAAATCGCTTTCTGGTGCGTCCGATTTTTCAGCAACCGGCTTTGCGCCATCAATGGCCTGTTTAACGGTGTCCAGGCTGTAGAGCGTTGCCATATCGTTAAAGTCCTTGCATCCGCCCAGACGTGGTTCATCAAATTCCGGCATGGCAATCAATCCACCTACCGTTTGTACTGCTTCGGTCGCTTTGCGTTGCCCTGTTCCGCTTTCGTCATCATCTGCACACAGTACGATTTGCGCATCCTGCCTGTTCGCCCGTAATGCTTCCGCCATCTTGCGAAGGTTGCCCGCATCGAATGCGACAATCACAGCATGGCCGGTTGCTTCGTGGATACTCGCGCCGGTGGCAAATCCCTCACATATACAGACAGGCTTGCCAACCTCGATTCTGCCGATCAAGTAACCGCCTTTTTCGCCGTTGGGCAAAAAGCGTTTCTCACCCTCGGCGTTTATGAATTGCAGGCTGGTTATCTTGCCGTTGAGCTTCATCGGTATCATCAGCGCGCCGTTGCAATCCATGCCGCCGATGGTCAAGCTGCCACGATATATCTTTGCACCATGAGGTTGAATGCCTTTGTGCTTCAGGTAGCGGTGCTCGCTCACAGCCGGGCATCCGGCCTCCAGTGCGCTTGCTGGCTCATTCCAGATAGATGCCGCCTTGCCTGCCGCTTCCTTGCGCCGGGATAGCAACAAGTCAGCTTCGGCTTTGCGCTTGGCTTCACGCTGTGCAAGCTCCTCTGGTGTCAGCGGTGTTGGCTTGCTGGTGGTGTTGTGCTGATAACCGTGCTGCTTGGCATGGTGAAACAATGTGCCGATGCCCACGCCGCCGGATGCCTTGAACGATTTCCATGAAGCCGCCGCATCGCGGGCGCGGTAGTTGTCAGCAGTTGACGACCATCGATCCCATGCGTCATAACCTGCATCGCCCAATTCCGCCTTGATTGCCATGCCGCATTCGATCCAAGTGTCGCGGTCATCGGCAAGGATGAAACTCAGTGCTTGCTCTACGGTTGAAACACTGGTCTGCGCGTCAGACAACATGGCCGACCTCCCGCAAAAATTCGCCGGGGATGCTGTAGCGCAGCGCACGCAACCTAGTTTGTGACAAGTGCGATTCGCGGATAGTTTGCCAACCGGTGCGGATCGGCAACTCGTCGCGCAGCACGGCAATTGCGCCGACTACATACGGTCGTTGCTCGGGTGGGTAATCAATCAGGCGAATGCTCTTGCCAGCCAACAGAACTGGCTTGATTGATTCGAGCATATCGGTGAGAATGGTCGCGCTTGATGTCGTATTGAAAACCCCCTTGGCCTGCCTGCCTTGCGGGGTTTTTGCTTTTCTGGGGGCGGTCATTATTTCGCCCCCCCATCAGTACCGGCCAACCATGCGCCGTAGCGGTCAACGTCGATTAGAACCTTGCGACCGCGCCGGATAATTGCGCCAGTCGCAGCCAAGCCGTTGCCTGCTATCTTGCGGCCTTTGCTGTCGAAGCGGTCTTGTGATTTGAAAATTTGCCCGTGAATTGCGGCGGCGGTCAGCCCCAGCAACGGGAAGCACGTTGGGAGTGTTTTTACTGTAGCTAGTCGAGGTGAATTTTGTATTTCGTTAGTCATGATTTGCTTTCGTATTTTCCTGCTAACTTTGCAGTTTTCACACGATATTTCTATGACTAACCCTCCCGTCTACCCTCCCACCATCCCTTATTTTATGGGTGGGTCTAGCCGGAGGGTGGGTATTACTTTACGTCTGCCATGTCGCCATTGTCACGAAGCCTTTGCCATGCTGTGTTGAATACTTTTTTAGATAAAAACAAATCTGTGCTCTTTTCACAAAACGCATCACGACAAATCTTTCTTACACCCGGCATACCTTGGCGCTGCACAGGCATTTTCATCGGGTCGTATTCGTGCAACCGCAGCCACTCCAAGATTGCCTTGTCTTGTTGACGCGGCACGGATATGCGCTCAATATTGGCTTTGCTGTTCGTGCCCACGGTAGCATCAGGTGCGGCTTGAACCTCGGCGGTGGGTGCAGGTGTTGTAGCGGGCGCATCTTCACACTTCGCGGTCGGTGCGGCTTGCTCCACGGCGGCAGGGGGTGGCAACTTAAATCGCCGCTCTACCTCTGCCAGTTCAACACGAAGCTCACTCAATCTTTCTCTCTGAATTTTCGCTTCTGAGGGAACGTTCTGGTGGTGCATCAACTCCCATTCTCTAATTTCCCTTTCGATAGCATTCTTCTCGCATACCAAGTTCCAGTAGTATGTTTGCTCTTCCGCGTTTTTTGGGTCGTTCTGGTAGTCTATTTGCCTTGCAAGCGTTTGGCGTTGGTCAGGTGTTAGCGCATCCCAGCTAACAATAAAATCTCCGGCTTCGTGGTGCTCGCTGTGGACTTTTTCCCAGACTGGATACCGTCCTTCAGCATCACACTCTAATTCTCCGTTTGCATCAAACTTTGGCTTATGCCCAACAACTCTTTTGACAATTCGCCCGCCTACCCTCGCCTGTAACGATTTTGGTAATTCGGATAAAGGCTTGTCCCAATAACCTTCCAGCAAGGAAAATAGCGGGACATACTCATCTTGTGCGGATAGCGCTGGATGCCTCACAAATTCAAAACGCTTGCACCATTGTCCCCACTCCACCAACTCATCAAAACCCACAACTCCATTTCCGTAATCGTTGATTGAAAGTACATCTAGGGTTTCCGGGGCTAGTGGGTGTAGCTTTCCTGCAACAATACCCGTGTGGATAAAAGGCCAAGCATCGCGTTCAGCTTGAAACTTGTTGGGCGATCCATTCGCCAGCAATACTTTCTCTATCGCGCTTGCCACGTTGCCGAGTTTGACGAATGTGCTACCAGTGAGGAAGTCGTCGCTTCCAATGCCCACCTTGAACATCATGCCACCCCCATGCCCATGCGTTCGGCCAACAGGTCGCCCAGGGCAATCACACGATCCGGCGATAGATGCGAATATCTGGCCACCATCGCCATGGTTCTGTGCCCGAGTATCTTGGCAATCTCAAGTGGTGAAGTCCCGGCCATAGCCAAGTAACTCGCGGCTGTGTGACGTAAATCGTGCCAGTGAAAATCCTCGACCTCTGCGACTTTCAGCGCGGCGGCAAACGGCTGGCGAAGGTCAAGGTATTCCGCCTTCTTGGCTGCGGCAGTTGGCGGGAACAGGCGGTCATCGGTCAGGCTGCGCACCTTGGCGCGCTCTTGCAATAATCCAATCACTTCACCGGACAATGGCAGCACACGCGCATCGCCGTTTTTCGTGTCGCCCAGCATGGCCGTCCGGCGCTTCAAGTCGATCTGCGGCCAGCGCAATCCCATCACCTCAGATTGCCGTCCGCCGGTAGTCAGGCTCAGCACCACGGCCAAATATAGAGAGGCGTTGCTGGATTCCCGGCAAGCCTTCAAGAAGCGCGCCAGTTCAGCATCGTCAAGAAAACGTACACGGCCTTTACTCTCCGTGCCCTTCGATACTCTTTCCAGCGGATTGCGTTCAAGCCAGCCTAACTCTTTCACCGCGAAGCCGCACGCGCTTGATAAAGCGGCCAGGGTGCGATTAACGTCCGCGTCTGAGCGTACCCCACCGCCACGCTGTTTCGGTGTCGCCTTGAGTGCATCCCGCGCCTTGGCAATAACGTCCGGTGTCATGTTTGATAGTAATGAGTCGCCATGCTGAGCGCGCCACCATTTAAGCCTGATCTTCACTTGCTCCAATGATTTGAGTTCGCGACAATCCTTGCTGGCTTCGTAGCGATCGAGTAATTCAGCCAATGTGTGGCGCTTGCTGATCCCGAAGTGCCGCCCGGCCTTCATATCGGCTTCAGTCTTTTTCGCCCATTCACGGGCATCAGTCAGGCGTTCAAAAGTTGCTGACTCAGGTGTATGTCCTTTGAGGCGAATTTTTACGCGGTACGAAGTCGAGCCATCATCATTTGTGCGCTTTTCAATGTTTGCCATATCGCCCCCGCTGTTGAATCAGGAAATCACGGGAGCATCGTGGCACAAACCAGAATAAATAGCAACACTAGATATTATATCCATTGCTTCGCGCTTTATTTACATTATTTGCCAATGCGTTGCGGTTGAATATAAATTACGCGGGGCACTGGCAGGGCATCTATGGATAAATTCACCCCTTGGCGTACTGTGCCGGAATAGTTGATAACGTCTGAATGTGGCGAATTAACAAGGGATCAATGCCAAGGCGCGGGGCATTGTTTTTTTAGTGCGAGGGAAAGGCGGGAATGAATAGTTTTCTGGCACTGCCCCGCTGGTGTCCCATGAAGCAAAAAGGCCACTCAGAAGAATGGCCTAACTGCTTGTTTTTACTGGTGGGCCGTGAAGGATTCGAACCTTCGACCAATGGATTAAGAGTCCACTGCTCTACCAACTGAGCTAACGACCCGTGCTGTTGCAAACACCAAAACGGCGCGCATTATCGGAAATGCCTACCGATTTGTCAAAGCAATTCACTCACAAAATCTTGATGCAACATTCCCACGCAGAGCATAAAAGTGACACAAAAACTGTTTATTGCCTACACCTGCTGTTTTCTAACTTTCTACTTATATCATTTCCATTTTTAAGGAGGGCTACCCACAACTGTGCAATTCTTCCCGGGCATAACGCTTGCCATATAGGCTGTGCATAGCCTATTTCAAAAACTCGGCTTCAGTACGTTATCTTTCACCATGTTTTATACAATCCGTGTGGGCATAACCAGCGACCAGGCATCAACTTTTCTTCACCACCTGCATCGCGGTGGCAACCATTGCGGCGATATCGGCGGCGTTGCCGGGCAAAATCATGGTGTTGCCCTGTTTGGCAATGTTGCCGAATGCTTCGACGAATTTTTCCGCAACCTTGAGGTTGACGGCGACCAGACCGCCTTCGCTTTGTGTCGCGTTGGCAACCACCTTAATCGATTCGGCGGTGGCGTTGGCGACCAGCAGCAGGGCTTCAGCTTCGCCCTGAGCATTGTTGATGGCCGCTTGCCGGGTTCCTTCCGACTCGCGGATCGAAGCGGTCATCTTGCCCTCGGCGAGGTTGATTTCTTCCTGTTTTTTGCCTTCCGATTGTGCGATCAGCGCGCGTTTTTCGCGCTCGGCGGTGATTTGTTTCTGCATTGAGGCAAGCACTTGCGCGGGCGGGGTAATGTCCTTGATTTCATAGCGCAGCACTTTCACGCCCCAGTTCGGGCTGGCTTCGTCGAGCGCGAATACTACCGTGCGGTTGATCGCATCGCGGTCTTCCAGCAATTTATCCAGATCGCGTTTGCCGCATTCCGAACGCAGCGCAGTCTGCGCGAGCATGGTGATGGCGGCGAGGTAATTGGAAGTACCATAGCTGGCACGCGCGGCATCGGTGATCTGGTAATACAGCACACCGTCTACCTGCACCTGGGTGTTGTCGCGCGTGATGCAGACCTGCGGGGCGATGTCGATGGGAAACTCGGTCAGGCGGTGACGGTAGGCGACGCGATCCATGAACGGGATGACGATGCTCAGGCCGGGTTCCAGTGATCGGTTGTATTTGCCGAAGCGCTCGATAACCCACGCGTTCTGTTGCGGCACGATCTTGATCGACTGAAAGGCCAGGATTACCGCGAAGATTCCTAATCCGATAACAAACATATCCATGTTTTTTCTCCTCGTTAAATTCAATGAAACAGCACCCGTAGCCCACCATGCCTGTCCTGAGCCTGTCGAAGCGGTCGGGCAGAGTCCGACCTACATCTGGTTTCGGCTCGCCCGGCTTAGGATTATTCGATAATTAACCGGGATCCAACAATTTCCTTGATGCACCACGCCTGCCGCGTTGCGTCCGCCGCCACTTTGCTCGCCAGTTCGGCATCCCATTCCGCGCCACGGTAGCTGACACGGGCATGACGCTCGTCCGACCAGCTCACGACATGCACGGTCTGGCCGATATCGTTGGCAAAGTTGACGTTTTCATGGGGGCGGGTGTGCTGTTTTTTCCAGCGGTAGATACCCGCCACGCTCGCCGAACACAACACTGCCGCCACGGCGGTCTGCCCGCTCCACGGCACGCCCAGATATGCAACGATGCCCGCAACCGCCAGCCCGGATGCGACCGCGATCAGGTAAAACGTGCCGCTGGACATTTCTGCTATCACCAGCACCAATGCCGCCAACCACCAGATCCAATATGCTTCCATCTCGCCCCCATTATTTTTGCCAACAAGTGCATTTTGCCACGTTTACCGGGTAATTCGGTAGTGGCGAGATTAACCAGCCACTTACCCATCGTTCTTTGATGGGGTAGTGGAATGGCTACTAAACATTAACTGTTGCGGTTGGTTATTGAATCCGCCGTGTATGAATAAATCAGGGCGCGATTAATCGCGCCCCTACGGATATTTATTGATCTGGAAATGAAATTGCAGGGCGTCTTAAGGCAGCAGCAAGGATTGCTGCACCGCTACGGCGCAAACCGACATCAATTGGTTGGGCAGCAGGCCGAGCAACAACACGGCAAAGCCGTTCACGCTCATCAGCAGCGCGGCATCCGAGTCGACTTTGATCGGCGTATGGCTTTCCGGCGCGTCGAAATACATCAGCTTGACGATGCGCAGGTAATAGAACGCGCCGATCAGCGAGAACAGTACCGCAACTACCGCCAGCCAGATATGCCCGGCTCCCACCACGGCATTCAGCACCGAAAATTTTGCATAGAAGCCGACGGTGGGCGGCACACCCGCCATGGAAAACATCAGCAGCAGCATCAGGAAGGCGAGCCACGGGCTGCGCTGGTTGAGTCCCTTGAAATCGTCAAGGGTGTCGGCCTCGAAACCTTCGCGCGACAACAGCATGATCATGCCGAATGCGCCGAGCGACATCAGCACATACACCACCGCGTAGAACATGGATGTTCCATAGCCTTCGACGCCGCCGCTGATCAGTCCGAGCAGCATGAAACCCATGTGCGCGATGGTGGAGTAGGCGAGCATGCGTTTGAGGTTGGTTTGCGCGATCGCGGTAATGTTGCCGAGGCCCATGGAGGCGATGGCAAGGATGACCAGCATGCCGGACCAGTGTTGCACCAGCGGTTGCAGGCCTTCGACCAGGATGCGCACCACGAAGGCAAAAGCGGCGAGCTTGGGGGCGGAGCCGATCAGCATGGTCATCGCGGTGGGCGCGCCGTGGTACACGTCCGGCACCCACATGTGGAATGGCACGACACCGAGCTTGAATGCCAGGCCGGAGACCACGAATACCAGGCCGAATACCAGCAGGTTCTTGTCCGCTTCGCCCGACTGGATTGCGCTTGCCACCGCGCCCAGTTCCAGCGAACCGGTTGCGCCATACAGCATGGACATGCCATACAGCAGCAAGCCGGAGGCCAGCGCGCCGAGAATGAAGTATTTCATCGCGGCTTCGGTGGCGACAGCGGAGTCGCGTTGCAAGGCGACCATTGCATACAGGCTCAGGGAGAGCAACTCCAGGCCGAGGTATAGCGTGAGGAAATGGTTGGCGGAAATCATCACCATCATGCCGAGCATGGCAAATAGCGCCAGCACCATGTATTCGCCGCTGAACAGGCCGCGCACGGTGAGGTATTGGCGCGAATACACCAGCATCATCGACACGGCCAGATAGGTCAGCAGCTTCAGCACGTCGGACATCAGGTCATCCACGAACATGTTGTTGAAGGCATGTACCACGCCGTTCTCATGCGTGCCGACGGTAATTACCGAACAGCCCAGCAAAGTAAGCTGCACCAGCATGTAGGTGACCAGCCTGCCGCTTTGCCTGATCATCAAGTCGGCGATCAGGATCACGCACACCATGACCAGCAGAAAGATTTCCGCTGCGGCTGGCATCAAATTAGTCATCAAATCCATATACACCTCAAAATCGACTGCAAAAATACGGGTACGAAAAGTCTGTCCTCTGTCTTCCGCCCTCTGTCATCTGATTACGGCAGCTTGCTGTGCGCAACATGCACCAGCAGATCGTTTACCGATGCATGCATGACTTCGCTGAACGGCAGGGGATACAGTCCCATGCCGAGCACCGTAACCGCCAGGATCGCCATGATCGTTTTTTCGCGCAAGGTCAGGTCGGTGAGTTCCGCAACATGCGAGTTGGCCGCCGCGCCGAAGATCACGCGCTTGTACATCCACAAGGTGTAAGCCGCGCCGAACACCAGCGTGGTTGCGGCGGCGAAGGCATACCAGAAATTCGCTTTCATCGCGCCGAGGATCACGGTGAATTCGCCGACGAATCCGCTGGTGCCGGGCAAACCGCTGTTGGCCATGGCGAACAGCATGAAAAACGCGGCGAACACCGGCATGGTGTTGGCCACGCCGCCGTAATCGGCGATATTGCGCGAGTGCATCCGGTCATACAATACCCCGACGCACAGGAACAAGGCGCCCGACACGAAACCGTGCGAGATCATTTGCAACAGCGCGCCTTCCATGCCGTAAGCATTGAAAATGAAAATGCCCAGCGTGACGAAGCCCATGTGCGATATCGAGGAATACGCTACCAGTTTTTTCATGTCGCTCTGGATCAGCGCCACCAGGCCGATGTACACCACCGCGATCAGCGACAGCGCGATCATCACCCCGGCCAGCTTGTGGCTGGCATCCGGCACGATGGGCACGGAGAAACGCAGGAAACCGTAAGCGCCCACTTTCAGCATAATCGCCGCCAGCACCACCGAGCCGCCGGTGGGTGCTTCCACGTGCGCATCCGGCAACCAGGTGTGCACCGGGAACATCGGCACTTTCACCGCGAAGGCGAAGAAGAACGCGATGAAGATCAGGATCTGCGCGGTCATCGGGATCGCGACCTTATGGAAGTCGAGAATCGAGAAGCTGCCGCCGGACTGGTTATACAGGTAGATCAGCGCCACCAGCATCAGCAGCGAGCCTAGCAGGGTATAGAGGAAGAACTTGACCGCCGCGTACACGCGGTTCTGTCCGCCCCATATACCGATGATGAGGAACATCGGGATCAGCATGGCTTCCCAGAACACATAGAACAGTATCGCGTCGAGCGCGGCAAACACGCCGATCATGACACCGGACATGATCAGGAAGGCGGCCATGTATTGCGCGACGCGTTTTTCGATCACCTGCCATCCGGCCAGCACCACGAGAGGCGTGAAGAATGCGGTGAGCAGGATGAACAGCACCGAGATGCCGTCCACGCCGAGGTGGTAGTGGATGTTGAAGCGCGGGATCCAGTTATGCAGTTCGACGAACTGCATCTGGGAAGTGTCGAGCGCAAAGCCGGTGTACAGCGGGATTGTCACCAGAAAACCGAGCACCGAGCCGACCATGGCCAAGGCGCGCGCCAGCGGGGCATTCTTGTCGCCACCGGTGGCCAACACCAGGATGCCGAAAATGATCGGCAACCAGATCGCTACGCTAATTATGGGTAATCCAAAAATCATGCTGTCATTCCTTCATTTTTCACGCGACTGCCGCGTCATTCAAACCAGTTCCGCGCGGTCAGCAGCACGAACACGCCGATGATCATGGAAAACGCGTAGTGGTAGATATAGCCGGACTGGAGATGCCGGATCGCGCCGGAGAACATGCCTACCAGTTTCGCCGTGCCGTTCACCATCAACCCGTCGATCAGTGTCACGTCGCCGAACTTCCACAGGAAGCGGCTCGTGCCGCGCGCCCCGCCGGCAAAAAACCAGTCGTTGAAACGGTCGAAGTAATACTTGTTGTCCAGCAAGGTATAGATAAACTGGAAGCGCTTTTTGATCGCGGCGGGGATGTCGGGGCGTTTCAGGTAGAAGAATGCCGAAGATGCCACACCGGCAATCGCCAGCCACAGCGGCAGGCTGGTCAGGGAATGCAGCACCATGGCAAATGCGCCGTGGAATTCCTGCTGCATCTCATGCAGCGCGTGGTGGTGTTCGGCGATGAAAATCGAGTCGCCGAAATAGCCGCCGTACAGCATCGGCTCGATGGCGATGTAGCCGACCAGCACCGACGGTATCGCCAGCAGGATCAGCGGCAGCGTCACCACCCAAGGCGTTTCATGCGGGTTACCATGATGATGCGCATGGCCGTCGTCTTCCTTGCCGCCTTCGTGGTCATGCGTCGGCTTGGGATGATGGAAGCGCTCCTTGCCGTGGAACACCAGGAAGTACATGCGGAACGAATAGAAGGCGGTGACGAACACGCCCGCCACTACGGCGAAGTAGGCGAAGCCGGAGCCGGGCAGGTGCGACAGCGCGACCGCCTCGATGATGCTGTCCTTGGAATAGAAGCCGGAGAAAAACGGTGTGCCGATCAAGGCCAGCGAGCCGATCAGCGAGGTGATCCAGGTGATCGGCATGTATTTTCTCAGGCCGCCCATGTTGCGGATATCCTGATCGTGGTGCAGGGCGATGATCACGCTACCGGCGGCTAGGAACAGCAGCGCCTTGAAGAAGGCGTGGGTCATCAGGTGGAAGATCGCCACCGAATAAGCCGATGCGCCGAGCGCCACGGTCATGTAGCCGAGTTGCGACAAGGTGGAATAGGCGACCACGCGCTTGATGTCGTTCTGGATGATGCCGAGGAAACCCATGAACAGCGCGGTGATCGCGCCGATCACCATGACGAAGGACAGGGCGGTTTCGGATAACTCGAACAGCGGCGACATGCGCGCCACCATGAAGATACCGGCGGTCACCATGGTCGCGGCGTGGATCAACGCGGAGATCGGGGTCGGGCCTTCCATCGAATCGGGCAGCCAGACGTGCAGCGGGAACTGCGCCGACTTGCCCATCGCACCGATAAACAGCAGGATGCAGATCGCGGTTATCAGGTTCCACGATACGCAGGGAATCGGCGCGATATCCTTGGCATGGCTGGCGGCATTGGCGAATACGGCGTCGTATTGCAGCGTGCCGAATACCATCAGCACCAAGGCGATGCCGAGCAGGAAGCCGAAATCGCCGACGCGGTTCACCAGAAACGCCTTGAGGTTGGCGTAGATCGCCGTTTCCCGGTTGTACCAGAAACCGATCAGCAGGTAGGAAACCAGCCCCACCGCTTCCCAGCCGAAGAACAACTGCATGAAGTTGTTGGCCATCACCAGCATCAGCATGGAGAAAGTGAACAGCGAGATGTAGCTGAAGAAACGCTGGTAGCCGGGATCTTCATCCATATAACCGATAGTGTAGATATGCACCATCAACGAAACGAAAGTCACCACCAGCATCATGGTGACGGTGAGCTTGTCGATCAGGAAACCCACCTGGAAACTGGTATCGCCGGAAGTCAGCCAGGTGTAAACCGAACCGTTATATACATTGCCCGCCTGCACATCGTTGAAGATTGCCAGCGATGCAAAGAAGGAAACGGCCACCAGCGCGATGGTGATGCGGTGCGACCAGGCGCGATGCATGCACTTGCCGAACAGGCCGACGAAGATCGCCCCGGCCAGCGGAGCCAGAGGAACCAGCAGATATAAGTTTTGCATTGTCATTTGAGAGCCTCTAGAAATTCATTTTGCGGGATGAAGCGCAAGGAGCCGCACAGCGAACAACGAGACATATCAGATTGATAGGCGAGGAGTGAGCGAGCACGCGACGCCGCGATTCGCCCGAAAAATGGATTTATAGAGGTTCTCATGCCCATTACCCTTTCAGGCTGTCGAGATCTTCGACGTCGATGGTGTTCAGGTTACGGAACAGCACCACCAATATTGCCAAACCGATGGCGGCTTCGGCGGCGGCCACGGTCATGATGAAAAATACAAATATCTGCCCGGAGGTGTCGTTCAGGTAATGCGAGAACGCCACGAAGTTGGTATTCACCGCCAGCAGCATCATCTCGATCGCCATCAGCAGCACGATCAGATTCTTGCGGTTCAGGAAGATGCCGACTACGCCGATGGCGAACAGCACGGCGCTCAGCACCAGATAATGTGAAAGGGTCAACATGTTATTTTTGCTCCCCTAATTGGTTTGCCGCCGAATCTTTGTGTTCGCTCTGCATTTTCACAATGCGCAAACGATCCGCCTTTTTGGTTGCGACCTGTTCGGATATCACCTGCGACTTGGCATCCTTGCGGCGGCGCAAGGTCAGCGCGATCGCCGCTACCATCGCCACCAGCAGGATCACTGCGGCAATCTCGAACGGATAAACGTAATCGGTATAGATCAAACGGCCCAGTTCCTTGGTGTTGCTGTAATCGGCCGCATGCTTGATGGCTGCGTTGCCGCCAGGCGTTTCGTAGGAACCCAGCACCCAGATCATCTCGTACGCCATCAAGACGGCCAATGCCGCGCCGAACGGCAGCCAGCGCCAGAAGTCCTTGCGCAACTGGGCCAGATTGATGTCCAGCATCATCACCACGAACAGGAACAGCACCATCACCGCGCCGACGTAGACCAGCACCAGCGTGATGGCGAGGAATTCCGCTTCCAGCAATATCCAGATACCCGCGCAACTGATGAACGTCAGCACCAGAAACAGCACGGCATGCACCGGGTTGCGTGCGGTAATTACGCGTAGCCCCGCGAATACGATCATCGCGGAAAACGCATAAAACATGATGGTTTCAAAATTCATCTGGCTGTCCTCTTATCGGTACTTGGCATCCGCCGCGCGATCCTTGGCGATCTGCTCTTCGTGTTTTTCGCCGTTCGCCAGCAGCATCGGCTTGGTGTAATACAGGTCGCCCCGTTTCTCGCCGTGGTACTCGAACACACGGGTTTCCACGATAGCGTCTACCGGGCAGGACTCCTCGCAGAAGCCGCAGAAGATGCACTTGGTCAGATCGATGTCATATTGCGTGGTGCGGCGCGTGCCGTCCTCGCGCTCTGCCAGTTCGATCTTGATCGCCATAGCCGGGCAGATCGCTTCGCACAGTTTGCAGCCGATGCAGCGCTCCTCGCCGTTGGGGTAGCGGCGCTGCGCGTGCAAACCGCGGAAACGGAATCCTTGCGGGGTTTTTTCTTCCGGGTACTGCACGGTGATCTTGCGCGCGAAGAAATACCGACCGGTCAGCGCCATGCCCTTGAGCAGCTCGAACAGCAGGAATGTCTTGAAGAAGTTGGTTATTTTTTCCATATTCATTTCCTCCGCTTACCAGACCCACAGCGGAGTTTGCATCCACGCGGCAACTACCACCACCCAGATGATGGTGAGCGGGATGAAAATTTTCCAGCCCAGCCGCATCAGTTGGTCATAGCGGTAGCGCGGGAAGGTCGCGCGCAACCACAGGAACAGGAACAGAAAGAAAGCGGCCTTGGCCAGCAGCCAGATGAAACTGTCCGGCAGGAACGGCACCGGTGACAGCCACCCGCCCAAGAACATGACCGAGGTGAGGAAGGCGATCAGAATCATGTTGGCGTATTCGGCCAGGAAAAACATCGCGAAGGCCATGCCGGAATACTCCACATGGAAACCGGCGACGATTTCCGATTCGCCTTCTGCCATGTCGAACGGCGCACGGTTGGTTTCCGCCACGCCGGAAATCAGATACACGATAAACATCGGGAACAGCGGGATGAAATACCAGTCCAGCAAGCCGTGGCTGCCTTGCTGCCCGCGCACGATGTCGCCCAAGTTCATGCTTTGCGAGGCCATCAGCACGCACACCAGCGCAAAGCCCATGGCGATTTCGTACGACACGATCTGTGCGGCGGAGCGCACCGCGCCGAGGAAGGCATACTTGGAGTTGGACGCCCAGCCGGCGATGATGATGCCGTATACCGCCATCGAGGTCATCGCCAGGAGATACAGCAGCCCGGCATTGAGATTGGCGATCACTGTCCCGTCGCTGAACGGCATCACCGCCCAGGCAGCCAGGGATGGTGCCAGGCCCAGAATAGGCGCCGCAATGAACAGGAATTTGTTCGAGCCGCTCGGGATGATGATTTCCTTGAACAGCAATTTCACGCCGTCGGCGAGCGGCTGGATCAAGCCGTAAGGGCCGACGCGGTTCGGGCCGATGCGGATTTGCATGTAGCCGATGACCTTGCGTTCGGCCAGCGTCAGATAGGCGACCGTAAGCATGATCGGCACCGTGACGACCATGATCTTCACAATTGTCCAGATCGGCATCCAAGCAGGGCCGAGCAGTTCCAGCCCGGCCTGTTGCAAAGTTTGCAGCAATTCCATCATGCCCGCTCCACAGTTATAGTTCCAAACATCGCGCCCAGTTCTGCCGTGGCCGGATGCCCCGCCGCCACACGCGCGGTGCGGGCCGGTTGCCGGTCGCTTGCTTGCACAGTCAGCCGAACGCTGGCGTTGCCTTGACTGATCTTGACGGTATCACCGGGCCGCACACCCAGTTTTTGCAGTTCACTGCTGTGCAGTGTCACACAGGGGGTTGCGGCATCGTGCGTCTTTTGTAGGGACGCGGCGTGCCTGACTATGGCATCGGTCGAGTAGATCGGCACATCCGCGACACGCTGCAGGTCTGAGTTGTTGCCGCTTGTCACCGCCTGCAACGCAACGCCTTCGATATGATTGTTCAGTTGGTCGGCCACATTTTGGCCGGACAGTATCGTATCGCGTACTTCCTCGCTGGAGTCGTAATCAAAACCCTGTACACCGAGCATATTGCCCAATACGCGCAGAATTTTCCATGCCGGACGCGCTTCGCCGAGCGGCTTGACCGCTCCGTTGAAACTTTGCACACGCCCTTCGGTGCTGACAAATGTGCCGGAGGTTTCCGTGAACGGCGCGATGGGAAGTTGCACATCGGCATAGTCCATTGCGTGATGTTTGTAGGCGGACAAGGCCACCACCATATCGGCGGCGCGCATCGCGGCCATTGCCTGTTGCGGGTTTTGCGTGTCCAGTTCCGGTTCGGTATTCAGCAGGATGTATGCCTTGCGCGGCGACGCCAGCATCTGTGCGGCATTCATGCCCTGCACGCTGCCGCCGAAAGGCACCGCTCCGGCCAGATAACCGCCGACGCTATTGGCCGCTTCGCCGAGGAAGCCGAATTTTGCGCCGCACAACGCGGCGATCCGTTCCGCCAGCATAGCGAGCTGCGCCGCCTGCGGATGTTGCTGCGCGAAATTGCCGAGCAACACTGCGACGCGCTCACCGCTCACCAGGCTCTTGGCGATAGCAGCGGCAACGCTGCCCACTTCGACACCTTGCACGGATGCATCCGGCGCCACCTGTTTTTCTGCGGCCAGCGCCTTTTGGATTTGCGCCAGTATGTTCAATATTGCATCCGGCGCGACAATGGCTTTGTTGGCGACCGGCATCAGCAGGTCGTCGTCGCTGGCATGGGCAATATTGACTTGCGCGCCTTTCTTGACCGCCTGGCGCACACGCTGCGCCAGCAGGGGATGATCCTTGCGCAGGAAACTGCCGACAATCAGCAAGCGGTCGCGGGTATTAATTTCGGCAGCCGACATGCCCAGCCACGGTGCACCCTGTTGCTTGCCATCTGAAGAAAAATCAGACTGGCGTAAACGGAAATCCACGTTACCGCTGCCGATACCGCGCATCAGTTTTTGCAGCAGGTAGAGTTCTTCCAGCGTGCTGTGCGGCGTCGCCAATGCGGCAACCTGATCTGCTCCATTATCTTTGGTGACACAGCGCAGGCCGTTCGCCACATATTCCAGCGCGGTCTGCCATTCGACTTCCAGCCACTTGCCGTCCTGCTTGAGCATCGGTTTGGTCAGCCGCTCCGGTGAATTCAGCCCTTCATAGCTGAACCTGTCCTTGTCGGAGATCCAGCATTCGTTGACGGCTTCATTTTCGATGGGCGTGACGCGCATCACCTTGTTGTTCTTTACCTGCACCGCCAGATTTGAACCGAGGCCGTCATGCGGGCTGACCGACTTGCGCCGCGACAACTCCCAACTGCGTGCCGAATACCGGAACGGCTTGCTGGTCAATGCGCCGACCGGGCACAGGTCGATCATGTTGCCGGACAATTCGGAATCGACCGAGCTGTCCACAAAACTCATGATCTGGGCGTGTTCTCCGCGGTATGCCATGCCCAGCTCCATCATGCCCGCAATTTCCTGCCCGAAACGCACGCAGCGCGTACACTGGATGCAGCGGCTCATTTCCTTCGTGGAGATCAGCGGGCCGATATCCTTCTGCATGACGATGCGTTTTTCTTCGCTGTAGCGCGATGCAGTTCCGCCATAACCCATCGCCACATCCTGCAACTGGCATTCGCCACCCTGATCGCAAATCGGGCAATCCAGCGGGTGGTTGATCAGCAGGAACTCCATCACACCCTTTTGCGCCTTGACCGATTTCTCAGAATGAGTATGGACTTTCATGCCCTCGGCAACCGGCGTCGCGCAGGCGGGCAGCGGCTTGGGTGCCTTTTCGACTTCGACCAGACACATGCGGCAACTGGCTGCAATAGACAGTTTCTTGTGGTAGCAAAAATGCGGGATATGAACGCCCGCTTTTTGCGCTGCATCCATCACGGTGGAACCGCGCGCAGTTTCGACTTGCCTGCCGTCAATTTCAATGTTGATCATTAGTGAACCTCTAAAAACCCAGATTTCATCCCAACTGCTGTGTTGCAGAAAAAATTTCTTGCTTACATATAAACCATATGTGGCGCGGCGGAATTTTTTCCGCGCCTTGCATTTGGGCGAACTCTGAATTTTTAGAGGTTCCCATTGCTAACATTATCCGTGTCACACCAAGCAACGCTTGTGTTCGATATGATATTCAAATTCGTCGCGGAAATGCCTGAGCATCCCCTGCACCGGCCAAACCGACGCCTCGCCCAGGGCGCAAATGGTGCGCCCGGCAAGGTTGTCGCACACACTCAACAGCAGATCCAGGTCTTCCTTGCGCCCTTCGCCATGCTCGATACGATGCACGATGCGATACAGCCAGCCGCTTCCTTCGCGGCACGGCGTGCACTGGCCGCAAGATTCCTCGTGATAAAAATAAGACAAACGCTCCAGCGCGCGCACCATGCAGGTCGTCTCGTCCATCACGATCACCGCGCCGCTGCCCAAGCCGGAACCGGCTTTTTGAATGGTGTCATAGTCCATGGTCAGCCCCATCATGATCTCGGCTGGCAACACCGGCATCGACGACCCGCCCGGAATCACCGCTTTGAGCTTGTGCCCGTTGCGTACCCCGCCGGCCATTTCCAACAGTTCGCTGAACGGCGTGCCCATCGGTATCTCGAAATTGCCGGGATTGTTCACATGACCGGATACGGAAAACAGCTTGGTTCCGCCGTTGTTGGGCTTGCCCAACTCCAGAAATTTCTGCCCGCCCTCGCGGATGATATAGGGGATGCTGGAAAAGGTTTCGGTGTTGTTGATGGTGGTCGGTTTGCCGTACAGGCCGAAGGTCGCGGGGAAGGGCGGCTTGAAACGCGGCTGGCCTTTCTTGCCTTCGATGGATTCCAGCAAGGCGGTTTCTTCGCCGCAGATGTAGGCGCCGTAACCCAGATGGTTGTGCAAGTCGAAGCAGAAGTCCGTACCCAGAATGTTGTCGCCCAGATATCCGGCGGCACGCGCGATTTCACATGCTTCTTCCATACGCTCGTAGGCTTCGAAGATTTCGCCGTGTATGTAGTTGTAACCGGTCTTGACCCCCATCGCATAGGCACCGATCGCCATGCCCTCGATGAGCAAATGCGGGTTGTAACGCAGGATGTCCCAGTCCTTGCAAGTGCCCGGTTCGCCTTCATCCGAATTGCACACGATGTACTTGTCGCCATCGTAATTTTTGGGCATGAAACTCCACTTAAGCCCGGTCGGGAAACCCGCCCCGCCGCGCCCGCGCAACGCGGACAGCTTGACCTCGGCGATGATCGAGTCGGGCGACATTTTTTCGGTCAGCACCTTGCGCAATGCCTGGTAACCGCCGACCTTGAGATAGTTTTCCAGCGTCCAAGGCTGGTCGAAATCCATCGTGGTGAGAATGACCGGGCCTCTCATAATTTACCTGAGCCTTTCATAAAATTATCTGGCCCTCTCATGATTTATCCAATCCCGCCAAAATTTGATCGATCTTCTCTTTATCCAAACGGCCGCAAAGTTTTTTGTTGTCCACGGTAAACAGCGGCGCATCCTTGCAGGCCCCCATGCATTCGCCTTCGCGCAGGCCGTACTTCCCGTCCGCCGTTACTTCGCCCAAGCCGATACCCAGCTTTGATTTAAGGTAAGCCACGGTGTCTTCCGATCCGCCCAGCGTGCAGGGCAGGTTGGTGCACACGGTGATGGTATGTTTGCCCATCGGCTTGAGGTTGTACATGTGATAAAAGGTCGCCACCTCATATACCGCCATTTTCGGCATCCCGAGGTAAGCAGCGACATCCGCCATGTCATCGGCGGCAATCCAGCCCTTTTCGTCCTGCACGAAACGCAACGCGGCCATCACCGCAGACTGCTTCTGGTCTGCCGGATACTTCTTCAACTCGCGATTGATTCTGGTTTGTATTTGTTCGGATAACATTAGCGGTCTACCTCACCAAAAACAATGTCCTGCGTGCCGAGAATGGTCACCACGTCCGCGATCATGTGGCCGCGCACCATCTCGTCCAACCCGCCCATATGGGCGAAGCCCGGCGCGCGTATCTTCATGCGATAAGGTTTGTTCGCGCCGTCGGAAATCAGGTAAATGCCGAATTCGCCCTTGGGATGCTCCACCGCCGCGTAGGCCTCGCCGACCGGCACATGCATCCCTTCGGTGAACAGCTTGAAGTGATGGATCAGCTCTTCCATATTCTGCTTCATCGCTTCGCGTTTGGGCGGCGCAAACTTGAAATTATCGGTAATCACCGGGCCGGGGTTGTCGCGCAGCCAAGCGATACATTGCTTGATGATGCGATTGGACTGGCGCAACTCCTCGACGCGCACCAGATAACGGTCATAGGAGTCGCCATTGGTTCCGACCGGGATATCGAAGTCGAGGCGGTCATAGGCATCATAAGGCTGTTTCTTGCGCAAATCCCATTCCACTCCCGAACCGCGCAGCATCGCGCCGGTAAAACCCAGCGCCAAAGCGCGCTCCGGGGTGACCACGCCGATGCCGACGGTGCGCTGTTTCCAGATGCGGTTGTCGGTCAGCAGCGTTTCATATTCATCGATGTAGGTTGGGAAGCGCTTGGTGAAATCTTCCAGGAAATCGAGCAGCGAACCCTGGCGGTTTTCGTTGAGTCTCTTTACCGCTGCGGCGTTGTGGATCTTCGATACCTGGTATTGCGGCATGGTGTCCGGCAGGTCGCGATACACGCCGCCCGGACGATAGTAGGCCGCGTGCATGCGCGCGCCGGAAACCGCCTCATAAGCGTCGAACAAATCCTCGCGTTCGCGGAAGCAGTACAGGAACACGGTCATCGCGCCGATATCCAGCCCATGTGCACCCAACCATAACAGATGGTTCAGGATGCGGGTAATTTCGTCATACATCACGCGGATATACTGGGCGCGCAACGGCACCTCGATGCCCGCCAACTTTTCGACCGCCAGCACATAGGCATGCTCGTTGCTCAGCATCGAAACGTAATCGAGCCGATCCATGTAGGGCAGGCATTGCAGGTAGGTCTTGTGCTCGGCCAGCTTCTCGGTGGCGCGGTGCAACAGCCCGATGTGCGGGTCGGCGCGCTCGATGACTTCGCCGTCCAGCTCCAGCACCAGGCGCAACACGCCGTGCGCAGAGGGATGCTGCGGGCCAAAATTCATTGTGTAGTTTTTTATTTCCGCCATGACTACATCCTCAGTTACAACCGTAGTTTTCTTCGCGCATGATGCGCGGCGTCACTTCGCGCGGCTCGACCGATACCGGCTGATATATGACACGTTGCTGTTCCGGGTCGTAGCGCATTTCCACATGGCCGGACAGCGGGAAATCCTTGCGGAACGGGTTGCCGACAAAGCCATAGTCGGTCAGGATGCGGCGCAGGTCCGGATGCCCGGTGAACACGATGCCATACAGATCGAAGGCTTCGCGCTCGTACCAGTTGGCGCAAGGCCAGATATCCGTCACGGATTCCAGCACCGGGAAGTCGTCTTCCCCGGCAAAGATGCGTACCCGCAAGCGCACGTTATGCGCCACCGACAACAGGTGATAGACGATGGCGAAGCGCCGCCCTTCGCGATTGCTTTCTTTGGCACCGTCGCCATAAGTGGAATAATCCACACCGCACAGGTCGATCATCTGCTCGAAGCCCGCCGCATCGCGCAGGCGCTTCAGCGCATCCAGCATCCCGGCAGCCTTGACCACCACGGTCAACTCGCCCAGCCTTTCCTCCGCCCCGGCCAGCTTGTCGCCAAGCAAACCCGTCAGGCTAGTACGCAACGCACTTAAATCAGCAGCCATAGTTAACCCTAACGGGCACGGCAATATATGCCGCCCTTATTCAAATAATTTGTCATGCCCGTTCCCCCTCTCCTAGCTCTCCCCCGCAAGCGGGAGAGAGTGATCCTGTCTCGCTGCGCGAGTTTTCATTAACGCGCAATGGTATTGGTTCGTTTGATCTTGTTTTGCAACTGGATGACGCCATACAACAGCGCCTCGGCTGTCGGCGGGCAACCCGGCACATACACGTCCACCGGCACGATGCGGTCACAGCCGCGCACCACCGAGTAGGAATAGTGGTAATAGCCACCGCCATTGGCGCAGGAGCCCATCGAAATCACCCAGCGCGGTTCGGCCATCTGCTCATAGACCTTGCGCAACGCCGGTGCCATCTTGTTGCACAACGTGCCCGCCACCACCATCACGTCAGACTGGCGCGGGCTGGGGCGGAACACCACGCCGAAACGATCCAGATCATAGCGCGCCGCGCCGGCATGCATCATCTCCACCGCGCAACAAGCCAGCCCGAAAGTCATCGGCCACAGCGACCCGGTGCGGGTGTAATTGATGATGGTGTCGAGCGTCGTGGTGACGACACCCTTTTCCAGAATACCCTCTATTCCCATTCCAGGGCCCCTTTCATCCATTCGTAGATAAAGCCGACCACGAGGATAGCCAGAAAAATCATCATGGAAACAAAACCGAAGGTGCCGATTTCCTTGAGCACGATCGCCCAGGGGAAAAGAAAGGCGATTTCAAGATCGAACAGGATGAACAGGATGGCGACGAGGTAATAGCGCACATCGAATTTCATGCGCGCGTCTTCGAATGCTTCAAAACCGCATTCATAGGGAGAATTTTTCTTGCTATTGGGGCGATGGGGCGATACCAGCTTGCCCAGCACTACAGGAGCCACGCCCATCGCGATGCCAATAAAGATGAACAACAGCACCGGAAAATAATTTTCCAACATTGAGCTTCCTCCCCTTTGCCTGCCGTGATTCGTGGGTTTACCCAGAATCGTTTTTTAATCGTTTTTTTTGTTTTTATTATTATGCCGACAATCTTTTGTGCCGACTTGCTATTTTTATACTAGTGCGATGGTGAAACCCTAACAGCACCACAACTTCATGATAAACCTTTAATTTTTTTGGTAACCAGGGTTTCAGTTACCAACCCTGTTACCATCCTTTGCCCGTTTTGGTGTCATGACTGCCTTACGAGGTCACTTTTTTCACTTTATTGAACTATAGGATTTTGTTCAACAAGCATTACGCACACTCAATTTATAATATTTTCTGCAATCAGCAAATGTTTTTGGTAACAAAAAAAACTAAGCTCGCAAATCATACTGTAAATTTCTCTTTAAGAAAGCAACTTAATAAAGCTATTACAGAATAGAAACCAGATTAGCTATCCCACATGCAACATTTTAAGTGCTCCCAGAAAGAGCTTACATGATGAATAGTAGCTAAGGCTACATTTTTTAGCAATTTTTTTGCTAGTGTAGTGTTTTTCCTGCCTTCCAAGCGCGGGGTAATGCTTCCAAAGCCCATCATTACCTCTAAAATCAGGCAGCCCGGAGCCGACACCCATCCCAAGCACCTGCTGTCACCAACAATCCCGTGGCGAAAAAAATCAGCTCGATACATCGCTGGAAGTCCACCTTGCTCATGCGCTCCCGCTCTCATAATGAGCAGCCGCATCGACCATGGTACTTTTCTATGAAAATCAGCTTCTTTTGGTTGTATAGCCTAGTTATATCTCTGTTTTGCCTGCTCAACCTCCGCTTTTTAAAGAAGGATGGGTTGAGGCTTTGCCAATTCTGTTGTGTGGTAAATTTTCATACCCGACACAATTAGGATACATTCAAAATATTCTCCGAAGCAGATATTCAACATGCATGAGATAAGTTGTCAAAAAATCGCGAGATGACTACACCCTCATCCCCAAAAACAGTTATCTTTTCCCAAGCCTCGTAAATATAACAAAGGGTAAAGAAGCAAGGGGCAAGACTCTCTGCTCTGCTCTGCTCTGCTCTGCTCTGCTCTGCTCTGCTCTGCTCTGCTCTGCTCTGCTCTGCTCTTCGCTTCACTACACTACGTTACGGGAGCGTTCTCGCCACCCGGAAACCGTCGTCGTAGTCCCGGTACGCAGGTGTGACGTTGATGCGGACGACGGAGCGCGCGAGACTCGGGACGCTGAACCACGAGCCGCCGCGAAGCACGCGCTTCGCGCCATCTCCCGACCAAGCGCTGCCATCAGTCGGAGCGCCATTATAGCTGTCGTGGTAACTATCCTCCACCCATTCAAAGACGTTGCCGCTCATGTCATACAGGCCGAAGGCATTCGCCTGTTTGGTCGCTACCCGGTTGGTCGTCTTGGCGCTATTCCCCACCGGCGTTGCATATGCGCCATACCAGCCGACGCTGTCCAGACTGTCGCTGCCGCAGTATTCCTGCCGCCCTCCGGCGCGGCAGGCATATTCCCATTCGGCCTCGCTCGGCAGGCGGTATTGCTTGCCGGTCTTGCTGTTGAGTCTCTGGATGAATTCTTTGGCATCGTACCAGCTTACATTTTCTACCGGACAAGTGCCGCCGCAGTTGTCAAAGTCGCTGGGGTTGTTGCCCATAACCGCTTTCCATTGGCCTTGGGTAACTTCGGTTTTACCGATGGCGAATGGCTTACCGATTGTGACGCTGTGGGCGGGGCTTTCATGGCCTCCTTTGCTTGAGCCCATGTTGAAACTACCAGGCGGAAGGATGACCATCTCGGGACAATCCAGGCAGTCTCTGAATACTTTGCCGGGTTTCATTTCGGCTTCAGCATGCACTGCTGGCATCCAACTTGATAGCGACAAAACAAGAAGCGCGGAGGCGAGCGGCATTGCTGCATTCTTGCGTGTATACATAAACCTTCTCCTCATAAGCTGAGACAACTAAAGCCACTGTTGGCACACTGCGGCCATTCGACTCGCAAAACTCACCGTGCGAAAGTAGTCACTGGAGTTTTTCTCTCAGGTAATTCTATCAGACTGCTTGGAAGCTGCTATTCGTGATTGGCTCCAATCTGTCTCATCCTAAAAAACGCAGTTGAAATTTTTGTTAAAAATAGCTGCAACTCAATACTGGCATGCGTTTGCGTCAAAAAATCAACTGCTCCGCGTTTGCCATGAATCGGCTGGAGGCAAGCAAAGGCGAGGTTTACAGCCTGCCCATGCTATTCGTACTAATCTCACCTGTTTGGAGAAGCCATTAAAACCTTCAAGAGCCACTATCCACATGGCTCGCAGTCAATTTAAGTGGCTTCAACTGCGTTTTTTAGGCTCATAGCTGACAGTCACAAGGCACCTTGGCTACAACTATGTTTAGCCAAGACGCTGATGTCGGCGCTAACACATCATTTTATCCCTGAAATCAGGTAGGCCAGAGTCCATACCCACCCCAGCACCGGCTGTCACCAACAGCCCCGCCAGCGATGTACCAAGTGTCTGACGGCGGTCTTTACCACCAATATGGACTTTATAAGGCGGAAGGGGGGGTACCATTGGGCTAAACCAAGAGGTGCAAACCAGCTTCCATTCCATCAAACATCGTCGATGGTTTAGCTGATGGCCTAACATTCTTAATCTGAGTGCTGGTAAGGGGTGGAACTTGCTTTGGCATTTTTTGGTAACAAGAGATTCTCTGTTACCAGCCGTACTACTAAAAACCCTTGAGATGTCAAGATAACTCCTGACACTAACTGATACTCAAATTTAATTAACTATCAGTATTTAAGGGCTTTAACGATTCTACTGAAACTTGATGAAATCGCCTGATACTAATGAATGGTGCGGATGGGGAGACTCGAACTCCCACGCTCTTGCGAGCACTAGCCCCTCAAGCTAGCGTGTCTACCAATTCCACCACAACCGCAATGCTGCTGCAAAATTATCTCGGGGCAAAAATTATTTTGGAATCTCCCTGGACTTCGAGTCGTCGGCAGGGCTAGGCGCAGCCGGAGCCGCTTGGGTGGCGACTGGCTTCACTTTATCCATTACCCCCTGCTGCTGCGCGGGGTGAGCATATATATAAGTCAGCGCCAAACTGGTAATAAAGAACAGTGTCGCAGCGACTGCCGTGCTACGGCTGAGAAAATTCGCGGAACCGCTGGAACCGAACAGACTGCCTGCCGAACCGGTGCCAAATGCCGCACCCATGTCGGCACCCTTGCCGTGCTGCATCAGCACCAGCCCGATTAACACCACAGCCGTTATAACGTGTACTACCCAAACTAATGTTTCCACACACAACTCCAAAAAAACAAATCTAATCCAAAACGAAAAACCTTATGTCCGTGCACCCGCGCGGCAGATCGCCAGAAAATCATCCGCCACAAGAGCAGCGCCGCCGATCAAGCCGCCATCAATATCCGGCATCGCAAACAACTCTGCCGCGTTATTCGCCTTTACACTGCCACCATAGAGTATACCTAACTTCGCGGCAACTTGACTATCAAGGGAAGCAACCCGCTGGCGGATAAACGCATGGATCGCTTGCGCCTGCTCCGAAGTGGCGGTTTTGCCGGTGCCGATAGCCCACACCGGCTCGTACGCTACCACCCCGTTTTGCAATGCCTGCACGCCACCCAGTTGGATCAGTGCATCCAATTGTCCGGCAACCACACTTTCGGTAATTCCGTTTTCACGCTGTTCCAGCGTTTCACCCACACACAAAATAGGGGTAATGCCCGCCTGCTGCGCCGCCAAAAACTTCTCGGCCACCAGACGGCTATCCTCGCCAAAATAAGCGCGACGCTCGGAGTGCCCGACAATTGCATAGCTGCAACCGAAGTCGCGCAACATCGTTGCGGACACTTCGCCGGTGAATGCCCCCTTTTCTGACTGGTGGACATTCTGCGCGCCCCATTTGACGCTGCTGCCGGACAGTTTTTGCTGCGCCTGAGACAGATACGGAAACGGCACGCAAACCGCGCAATCAACACCCAGGATTTGATCCATGCCGCTACGCACGGCATCCAGCAACTCGGCATTCCGGGCTAGACCCCCGTACATTTTCCAATTTCCGGCAACTAATTTTCGGCGCATTGTACTAGCCCATTAACTGCAAAAAGTGCGCAATCCTACCCGCGAAAAGAACAACGGTCAATGAAACATGACTGGTCGAAATAAATGTGCGGGAAAACCCTGAAGTTATCCGGGTTTATTTTGGGCAGCCGCTGTTATTGACACTCCTGTCCGGCATGGTGGTTTTGCAGAATTTTGTGCCGACCAAAATAGCATTGCGCAAATCGGTGCCGACCAGCGTGGCTTCCGTAAGGTCTGCGCGGGTGAGGTTGGCATTGGTCAGGCTGGACATGATGAATATCGCACCCTTCGCGTTGGCGCCGGTCAGGTCGGCTCCCTTGAGATTGGTCATGGATAAGTTGGTGCCCGCAAGGCTGGCCTCCCTGAGATTGGCATCCGGCAGGGTGGCTTGCGACAGGTCGGCCTTATCAAGGGTGGCGCGTGATAAATTTGCGCTGTTCAGGTAGGTTCCGGAAAGAATGGTTCCTGTGAGGTTGGCGCCGGACAGGTTTGCCTTGGTCAGGTTGGTATCGGCGATCTTATCGGCGCTCAGGTTGGCGCCGGATAGATTGGCGCTCGACAGATCGGCATTGGATAAATTTGACTTGGTCAAATCCATACCGGCGAGATTGGCGCCGGGGCAACTGGTTCTGCGTTTGATCAGGCAGCCATTGATGGTTTGCTGCGCTTCGGCTGCGGAGGCAAATAGCATGGCGACGATAATGGCAAAACAGCTAGTAATTTTCATGGGACCATCCTCACTCATTGGCAATTTTAGGTAGTTTACCGCGCCGACTCACTTTAGTCTTTTTATCGGGCAGGAAAGGGTGCATTTGAAGGTGTTGGTCGATCAAAGTTCGCAGAATAATTAACGGTTTTTTGGAGCGCGGGCATCTTGCCCGCAGGTTTACATGATCTATGATCATAATGCGGGCAAGATGCCCGCGCTCCCAAGAGAGTGCAAGACCTTGACTTTCAAATGTACACGGCAGGAAAATCCGGCTGAAATGACGGATAATTGCCGCCAGCCAAAACGGCACCGCCTATTTTTACATCACGGAACAAATTCATGAACCTTGTCATCCAGGCTACCCACTCTATCGCCGCTGTTCACTTGATCCACCTCGCCGGATTGGCGCAGGCCAAGCAGCGCGAACAGATCGCCGAGTATGCCTACCGCCTCACCGAAGCGCAGGCGCACCCCGACATTGCGCGCTACTGTTTCGAACATCAACTGGATTACGGCTTTGTGCCGCGTGGCCGCTCACTGAAGGATTTCGGGCTGTTGGTGACTGACATGGATTCCACCTTGATCACCATCGAATGCATCGACGAGATTGCCGACATGCAGGGGCTCAAACCGCAGGTCGCGGCAATTACCGAATCGGCGATGCGTGGCGAAATCGATTTCGCCGAAAGTCTACGTCGCCGTGTGGCGCTGCTGGAAGGATTGGACGAGAGCGCCCTGCAGCGGGTGTACGACGAACGCCTGCGGCTCTCGCCCGGCGCTGAAACCATGCTCGAAGCCCTGCATGCGCAGGGCATCAAAATACTGCTGGTGTCCGGCGGCTTCCTGTTTTTCACCGAGCGCCTCAAGCCGAGGCTGGGGCTTGATTTTACCCACGCCAACACGCTGGAAATTGTGGGCGGCAAGCTCACCGGCAAGGTGCTGGGGAAAATCTTTGACGCACAAGGCAAGGCCGACTGGCTGGTAAAAATTCGCGCGGAGCTGGGACTCAAGCCGGAACAGGTCATCGCCATGGGCGACGGCGCAAACGACCTGAAAATGATGGCGCAGGCGGGTGTCAGCATCGCCTACCACGCCAAGCCGGTGGTGCGCGAGCAGGCCAGCTATGCGCTGAATTTTGTCGGGCTGGACGGGCTGGTGAATCTGCTGGGGCAATAAAAATAAATGTAGGAGCGGGCCACGCCCGCGATATTGGAAATGTTCGCAAGCCGCTTCGACAGGCTCAGGACATGCTCCCGCTCCTACAATTCAATCAGGTGATGGGCTGCTGGTTGACATAGCCCCGTTAAAAAACTCCACCGCCACCTTTTCATCCCTGGTGCGCTTGAATGGCGGCAGGCTTTGCCAGATGCGCTTGCCGTAGTGCTTGCCGATGATGCGCGGGTCACAAATCATCAGCACGCCCCGATCGGTTTCATCGCGGATCAATCTTCCCGCGCCTTGTTTCAACGTGATGATGGTGCGCGGCAACTGGTATTCCATGAACGCGTTGCGCCCCTGTTTGTTGAGTTGCGCGATGCGCGCCGCCAACACCGGATCGTCCGGCGGGGCGAACGGCAGCTTGTCGATGATAACCAATGATAAGGCTTCGCCGCGCACGTCCACACCTTCCCAGAACGACTGGCTGCCGAGCAGCACCGCGTTGCCCAACGAGCGGAAGCGCGTCAGCAACTCGCTGCGCGAACCTTCACCCTGCAACAGCAGCGGGTAGTCCCAGCCGCGCCGGTCGAATTCGGCTTGCAGGATGTCGTGGGCGCGCTGCATCGCGCGCAGGCTGGTGAACAGGAAAAACGCGCGTCCCTTGCTGGCCCCGATCAGCGGCAGCGCGGCCTGCACCACCGCCTCGGTGTAGCCGTCGCTGTTCGGCTCCGGCAGGTTTTGCGGCACATACAGCAGTGCCTGCTCGGCGTAATTGAACGGGCTGTCCCAGCACGCGGTCTTCGCCTTGAGCAAGCCCATTTCGCCCTGGTAATGCGAAAAATCCTGCTTCACCGCCAGCGTCGCGGAAGTGAAAATCCATGCGCGCGCACTGCCGCCGATCTGCTTCTCGAAAATCTCCGCGATAGATAACGGCGTGGTGTTGAGTTGCAGCGAGTGATGGAAGATTTCAAGCCATCTAACAAAACCATCTTCCACCCTCTCCCCCAGCCCCTCTCCCGCCTGCGGGAGAGGGGAGCTATTACTCCCTCTCCCGTTTACGGGAGAGGGCTGGGGAGAGGGTGGTTCAGCCATCCACTGCTTCAACTGCTGCGCCAAAGCCTGCGCGCGCTGCCAGCAATTCTCCAGCCCTTCGCTGCGCTCCGCCTGCTTTTCCAGCAGACCGGAAAGTTGCGCCAGCTTCTCGCCCAGCGTCTTCAGCGCGGGCGCGAATTCCTTGAAATCCTCCGTCGCGAGCACGGGCAGCCGCCCTTCCTTCTTGAACACCAGCCGCAAGTCGCGCGCGGCCTTGTCCAGTTCGTCGGCAGCCTTCGGCAGCGGCGCAAAATCCTTGGCCGCAGCCGCCGCTTCGAGGCGCGTATCCGTGGCGAGATCGAGCAACAGCGTGGTGGACAGGCTCTCGCCGAAGAACAGGCTGGCGGTCTCCGGCAACTGGTGCGCTTCGTCGAAAATCACCGTGTTGCACGCGGGCAACAGTTCCGCCACGCCCTCGTCGCGCAGCATCACGTCGGCAAAGAACAGGTGATGGTTCACCACCACGATATCCGCCTTCATCGCCTCGGAGCGCGCCTTGAGCACGAAGCATTCCTTGTGCTGCGGGCATTCCTGTCCGAGGCAGTTGTCGCGCGTCGAGGTGACCTGCATCCAGATTGGCGCGTTCTCCGGCACGTCGGCCAGCCCGCTCTTGTCGCCGGAATCGCTGACCTTGGCGTATTGCTTGATCTTGCCCAGATGCTTGATGTCCTCGCGCGTCTTGAACAAGCCATCCGATTGCGCGCGCTCCAGATGGTAGTGGCACACATAGTTGGCGCGCCCCTTGAGCAACGCCACCGAAACCGGCGCCTTCAGCGCATCGCGCACCATCGGCAGGTCTTTTTGAAATAACTGATCCTGCAAATTCTTGGTGCCGGTCGAGATGATCACCTTGCCGCCGTTGAGCAGCGCGGGAACCAGATAGGCGAACGTCTTGCCGGTGCCGGTACCGGCTTCCACGACCAGAATCGCGTTATCGCGGATCGCCTCGGCCACCGCCAGCGCCATCTCGCGCTGCTGCGCGCGCGGACGGAACGACTCGACCTCGGTGGCAAGCGGG
>Ga0154345_137_pt1 | contig 34314 bp, 27 predicted proteins | sample RifGroA2_FD_115873 | JGI IMG/M metagenome (GOLD analysis project Ga0154345, IMG submission 115873) | Gallionellales bacterium GWA2_55_18 | reverse complement strand
GCCGCGTGAAACGCTGGAGCGTGCGATCAAAAAAGGCGCGGGCCTGCTTGACGGGGGCGCGAATTTGGAACGCCTCGTCTATGAAGGTTTCGCGCCGCACCGCGTCCCCGTGATCGTCGAATGCCTGTCCGACAACACCAACCGCACCATGTCCAGCATGCGCGTACTGTTCCGCAAAGGGCAGCTCGGCGCAGAAGGCTCCGTCTCGTGGGACTTCAACTATGTCGGCATGATTGAAGCCACGCCGAATTCCAAAGAAGCCGATGCCGAAGTGGCCGCCATCGAAGCCGGTGCGCAGGACTTTGAACCGGCAGACGAAGGTGCCACCCTGTTCATCACCGACGTTACCGACCTCGATGCCGTATGCCGCGCCTTGCCGACACAAGGCTTTACCGTCATCTCCGCCCAGCTAGGCTACCGCCCGAAGAATGCCGTCACACTCGGCAATGATGCCGAGCGCGAAGAAGTGGAAGCGTTTTTGGAAGCGATCGACGCGGATGATGACGTGCAGAATGTTTATGTGGGGTTGGCGGGTTAAGGGCAAGCCCGGATACAGCATATCGAAATCCGGGAACAGCCTAAGCCGGACGAGCCGGAACCAAAATGTAGGTCGGGCTCTGCCCGACATGGTGGGCAAAGCCCACCCTACAAATGCTATTTAACGCGTTGATAATAATATAAACACAAAATTATTGTCATTTTTTGACATCATTTGACTGGTAACAACCTAAAGCGCCCCACCCTCAACATCCGCCGTCCACAGCCCCACCCCGCCCGCATCGAGATAAGTCAGATAAGCGCGCAGCTCAAATTCCAGCTGCGCATAATCGGGTTCCATATACCGGCATAGCTGATAAAAAGCCTTGTTGTGTTCGAGTTCCTTGAGGTGCGCCAGTTCGTGAACCACGATCATGCGCAAGAATTCCGCCGGCATCTCCCTGAACAGCGCCGCGACGCGAATCTCGCGTTTGGCCGTGAGCTTCGAACCATGCACCCGCGAGATGCGGGTGTGCGTGCCCAGCGCATTCCGGATGACATGCAGCTTGTTGTCGAACGCCGCCTTGCTCAGTTGCCCGGCATTGCGCAGATATTCGTTCTTCAGTTCCAGCGCGTAGTCGTACAGTGCCTTGTCGGTGCGCACCGTGTGCGCAAGCGGATATTTTTGCTGCAACACCTCGGCCAGCTGCCCCTGTTCGATCAGCCGCTGCACCTGCTCCGCCTGTGCGGCAGGGTAACCGGCAAGATAATTCGGCGATGGTTTCGGAAGCATGGGGGAATTGAAGGAAAGAAACGTAAGCGAGATTTTACTGGCAATTTCCTGTGGTGGGATTGGTTATGGCTGCACGGCTGTACCGGGTCGGTGCAGTTGCTGCGAAAAACTATTGTGGCCCTATTATTGAGCTTTACATAATTCGCGACAGCCACTCCGTTCGGGCTGAGGTATCGAAGCCTGTGGCTACACGCAAGCCTACCCTTCGATACGCTTTGCGTACCCTGTGCTGAGTTTGTCGAAGCATCCGGGTGAACGGTGTATGAATTATGTAATGCTCAATAGCCCCATGTCAGTTAAGCCATTGATTTCATCCAGACTGGTCTATATACTGGTCTGAATTAAAATTCGTGTTGCAGGAGAAAATCATGAAAATTGAAATAGGTTCATACGAAGCAAAAACAAAGCTTCCAGAATTGCTGCGGCAAGTCAAAACCGGGAAAAGTTTTACCATCACCAATCGCGGTAAAGCTATTGCGGATTTGGTGCCAAGTGCCGGTGCAAGGGCGAAGGACAAAGTGGGGGCGGCGAAAAAACTCAAGGAATTTATGCTGGCCGACCCGGTGCGTGGCGTAAACATCAGGGAACTCATCGAAGAGGGGCGCGCGTGAACTTCGTCATGGATAACTCGGTGACCATGCGCTGGTTTTTTGGCGACGGCAAACCGCAAGAAATTGCCTATGCCGGCAAAGTACTCGATGCGATGAAAAAAACCAGCGCTCACGTACCCGCAACCTGGGGGCTGGAGGTAGCAAACGTCATTGCCAAAGCTGAAGCAAAAGGATTTGTGACAGAGGCGCGAAGCGGGGCATTTCTTGAAATGCTGGAAGGTGTGGATATTGAAGTGGACACCGCCACTTTCGCACACGCGCTATCGGATATCCTGCAACTGGCGCGGCGATACAAACTACCCTCCTATGATGCATCCTATCTTGAGCTGGCTTTAAGGCTGGGCATGCCGCTAGCTACATTCGACAAAGATTTGCAAAAGGCCGCAAAGAAAGCTGGTGTGAAAAAGTTCGGCTAGAATTTTCCGGTTTGCCTCTGCCATACCGAAGCGATGTGCACGGGTAAGCGGCTCAGAAAAAGAATGAGGCCATGATTCTTTTAGCCCCTCTAATTGCAGCCATCGTTGTATTCGATGCACTTCATTTGGCGCTCCTGCAGACGAGGTGTTGTCAGTATCGCGATGGTTTTTGACAGGCGTGGCGAGGCGGCGACTGATAGTGCTTGCGCAAAGGAAGTGCGGAATGATGCTGTCAGGGGTATGGCGATGAGGGCGTATGCCATACGTCCCTGCGGAATGCGAATATGTTAACTGTGTTTGATCCAGTCAATGATCTTCAGCTTTGGGACACGATCAAACTCCCGCGTATTATTCGTGACCAGCATCACGCCCAAACTTAGTGCATGCGCGGCTATCATGGTGTCCAGCGGCCCGATGGGCGTGCCGCGTTTTTCCAGCGCCGCACGCAGTACACCATAAGCGAGTGTTGCCGGTTCATCGAATGCCGCAACTTCCAGAGGCAGGATGAATTCGGCCAGCGCCGCCTGATTTTTGGCGTGGTGCTGGCTTTTGGAAACGCCGTAGCGTAGCTCCGCCAGCGTCACGGCAGAGATGCCGATGTCGCCGGGCTGATATTTGCCGAATTGCTGCAGGGCGTGAACCGGCTTGCGTTTGATCAGTGCGATGCAGGTATTGGTATCCAGCATCAGGATCATGGGAAGATGTCCTCGCGAGTCTGGTGTTGCGGCTGGTCACGCTCGGACATGAAGTCGGGGGTGAACTTATCCAGACTGCACAGCAGCGAATCCCACGAGTGCGCGGTCGGAATCAGTACTACCACATTACCGGTTTTTTTGATGAAGACTTCTTCGCCTTCGAAGCGGAATTCTTTTGGCAACCTGACGGCCTGGCTCTGGCCATTTTTGAAAAGTTTGGCGATTTTCATGATGCCTTCGACTGAAAAAGTATATGTGTGTAGTATATATTTAATTGCGTCGCAGTCAATTTGTTTTTTTATGCAGGGCGTATGCCATTTTCATGCTTGGCACCCCTTCGGCACCCGAATAGCCGGGCGTTTGCTGGCCACCGTTCGTGCGGTGCGATGTGCGTGGGGCGGAAGTGCAAGAGGGGCGAACTGTATTTGAGTTGTTGGAGGGATGTCAATGGCGATGTGCCATGTAAATCTGCGGGCAAAATGCCCGCGCTCCAAAAAACCGTTGATCTTTCTGCGGATTTTTATCGATCAGCCCTTTATAAATGCGCCCGTGAGGGGATGCTTATGCCCGAATGCTTGATTGAGATGGCTATTTACGTTTTAATGCGCGACTTTTGACTGGAGATGCCATATGAATTTCATTGAGAAATTGTTTGAAGGCATGTTGTGGAATAGCCGTTTTGTCATTTTGTCCGCTGTCATAGGCAGCTTGCTGGCGGGGTTCGCAATTTTTTATATGGCCACCGTAGATGTGGTGAACTTGTTCGGCCATGCATTGCACTATGCCGATTCCGGCATGACCGAGGAGGCGCGCAAGGCCCTGCATGACAGCACGGTGTCGCATATCGTGGAGGTGGTGGACGGGTACTTGCTGGCAACGGTGATGCTGATTTTTTCGCTGGGCCTGTACGAGCTATTTATCAGTGACATCGACCAGGCGCATGGCAGCAAGGCTTCCAGCAAGATATTGGTGATCAGCAACCTTGACGATCTGAAATCGCGACTGGCCAAAGTGATTCTGATGATCTTGATCGTCACCCTGTTTGAAGAAGCGCTCAATATGAAAATGACCACGCCGCTCGATCTGGTTTATCTGGGGGCGAGCATTGCGCTGATTGCGCTGGCGCTGTATCTAACCCATGCCGCAGAGCACGGCACGGGCAAAGAAGAATCGGCCGGGGATAATCCCGAAAAGCACGGGCACTAGAAATATGGAAATATTCAGGAATCTGGCTCGCGGCTTGTTATTGCTGGCCTTGTCATCTCCCATCCATGCAACAGATTTTTCGCTGGAAGATATGCGGGGCAAGATGCACCGTTTGGAGGATTATCGCGGCAAATGGGTGCTGGTGAATTTTTGGGCAACCTGGTGCCCGCCATGCCTGAGCGAGATTCCCGAGTTGAGCAGCTTGCACGACGCGCACAAGGATAGCGATCTGGTGGTGATCGGTATCGCCATGGATTCCGGGTCAAGCAGCAAGGTGGCCAGCTTTGCCGAGGCACACGGCATCAGTTACCCCGTCGTAATGGGCAATCGCAAAATTACAAGGCAAATCGGTGAGCTGAAGGTGTTGCCAACCAGTTATTTGTACGCGCCAAACGGCAAGCAGGTGAGCTATCAGGACGGGGAAGTGACGCGCGCGAGCATTGAGACTTACATCAAAAACAAGAAATTTAATTAAACCCGGATTGTCCATCGGCATTTGAGGCATCGGTAAATCAAGGGGTTGCAGGTCGGGTTTTAACCCGACTTGTCGGGCTGAAGCCCGATCTACGGTCTATTGGATTATTTTGCCTAATGGATAATTTGGATTAAACCATGTAGGGTGCATTCCATGCACCAATAGCAATGGTGCATGGAATGCACCCTACAATTCACTTTCGATCAGGCCACCTTCCGATCAGGGAAGGGGTTAGCCCTTGTCGGCAGACCGGTGGCCGCTGTCAGCCGCCCGCTGCGGTAATGCCCAGTTGTTATGCCATGCGGCGCGCACCAGATTCGGGTATTCCGGGCGCCCCAAACTGCCGTTGTAACGTCCCAGCGCGCGATACAGGTCGCCGTTTTCCATATTCAGATAGTGGCGCAGGATGGTGCAGCCATAGCGCAGGTTGGTGCGCAGATGAAACAGATTGTGCCCGGTAGCGCCGATTTCCTTTACCCAGAATGGCATTACTTGCATATAGCCGCGCGCGCCCGCAACGGATATGGCATATTTCTTGAAGCCGCTTTCCACTTCGATCAGGCCCAGCACCAGCTGCGGATCGAGTCCGGCGCGGTTTGCTTCATAGTGCACCGTGCTCAGGAGGTCGATGCGGTATTCGGCATCCGGGATGCGTTTTTGCAGGCGCCGCGACATTTCATTCAGCCATATATCCGCTTCATTGCGCGTGTTGAACACCAGTTTGGGGGCGGCCTGATCCGATACGCTATGCTGCAATACCGCGCGGACACTGGCGGAAAGCGGCGCATAGACTTGCGCCCCGGCAAATGCGCCGGGAGAGAATAACGCGCCCGCCAGGCACAGCGGCAAGGCGAGGCGACGCAATAATCTTTCAGTCGTTAGTCGCATAGTTTTGGTTTTACGAATTCCGGCGCGCTTTGCAAGGGGATGGATTGCGCTTGTGCATCGCACCGTCCCTGATATTCGACGTTGCCTTCCTTCAGGCTGCGCTCGCCGATGACGATGCGGTGCGGGATGCCGATCAGCTCCATGTCGGCAAACATCACGCCGGGGCGCTCGTCGCGGTCATACAGCAATACCTCGATTTTGGCGGCTTGCAGCGCGGTGTACAGTTGTTCCGCCGCATCGCGCACCGCCGCACTTTTGCCCATGCCGATCGGCACGATGGCGACCTGGAACGGCGCCATTGCGCTCGGCAAAACAATGCCGCGCTCGTCGTAATTCTGCTCGATGGCGGCGGCCACGATGCGCGAAACACCGATGCCGTAGCAGCCCATTTCGATGATTTGCGCCTTGCCTTGCGCGTCCAGAAAAGTGGCTTTTAGCGCCTCGGCATACTTGGTGCGCAACTGGAAAATATGCCCGACTTCGATGCCACGGCAGATTTCCAGCGCGCCATTGCCGTCCGGCGACGGGTCGCCTGCGACGACGTTGCGCAGGTCGTGTACGCTTGCTTCGTCCAGATGCACGTCGCGTCCGAAATTCACGCCGGTGTAATGGAAACCGTCGTCGTTCGCGCCACAGATGAAATTGCTCAATACGGCAGCAGCGCGGTCGGCCAGCATGCGCACCTTGCTGCCTACCGGCCCGATATATCCGGCGCGGCAGTTCATGTTGCGGTGGATTTCGTCGTCGCTGGCGAAACGGAATTCGCCCAAAATTTTGCCAGCCTTGATCTCGTTCAGGGTGTGGTCGCCGCGCAATAGCAACAGCACGAACTCGTTTTCGTGTGTCATTACTGCGATGGCTTTCAGTATGCTTGGCGCGGAGGTGTTGAAAAATGCCGCAACCTCCTCAATGGAACGCTGTCCGGGCGTGATGACTTTTTGCAATTCCTGTGTGGCTGCAGCGCGCGGTGCTTTTGGTGCAACCGCTTCCGCCATCTCCACATTCGCGGCGTAATCCGAAGCGGGGCAGTATGCCAGCGCGTCTTCGCCGGAATCCGCCAGCACGTGAAACTCGTGCGAACCGCTGCCGCCGATTGCGCCGGTATCCGCCGTGACGGCACGGAATTGCAGCCCGAGGCGGGTAAAGATGCGGCTGTAGGTGTCGTGCATGAGCTGGTAGGTGTGCTCCAGGCTCGCGTAGTCGGCATGGAACGAATAGGCATCCTTCATCACGAATTCGCGCGCGCGCATCACGCCGAAACGCGGGCGCACCTCGTCGCGGAACTTGGTCTGGATCTGGTAGAAATTGACCGGCAACTGGCGGTAGCTGCGGATCTCGCGGCGCGCGATGTCGGTAATCACTTCTTCGTGGGTCGGGCCGAAACAGAAGTTGTTGTCGTGCCGATCCTTGATTCTCAGCATCTGCGGGCCGAATACTTCCCAGCGCCCGGTTTCCTGCCACAGTTCGGCAGGCTGCACGGCGGGCATCAGCAACTCGATCCCGCCGCTTTTATCCATTTCTTCGCGCACCACGTTTTCCACCTTGCGCAGCACGCGCAGGCCGAGCGGCATCCAGGTGTACAGGCCGCTGGCCAGTTTCCTGATATATCCGGCGCGCAGCATCAGCCTGTGGCTGGGCAGTTCCGCTTCGGACGGAGCTTCTTTAAGAGTGGAGATGAAGAATTGTGAGACGCGCATGATAAATACGACCTAATTATGAAAGCAAAGTTGCAATTTTACAGGGAATGAGCGCGGTTTGAACTTGAATCCCCAAACGAGTTCATTCGGGGCAGTGGTTGTTCCCGTAGGGGCGAGATTTATCGCGCCCTTCTTCTGTGACATGAATGGATAGGGCGCAATGAATCTCGCCCCTACGGCCTTAATGCTTGCCGGTGCTGCCGAATCCGCCGCTACCGCGTTCGCTTAACGGAAATTCTTCCACGATATTAAACTTCGCCTGCATCACCGGTACGATCACCAGTTGCGCCATGCGTTCCATCGGCACCAGCGTGAACGGAATCTGGCTGCGGTTCCACAGCGAGACAAAAATCTGCCCCTGATAATCCGAGTCGATTAGGCCGACCAGGTTGCCGAGCACGATGCCGTGTTTATGGCCCAGGCCGGAGCGCGGCAAAATCATCGCGGCATAACCGGGGTTGCTCAAGTGTATCGCGATGCCGCTGGGGATCAGCTCGCACTGCTTGGGCTGAATCACCATGTTCTGGTCGATGCACGCGCGCAAATCGATTCCTGCCGATCCGGGGGTCGCGTAGCCGGGCATGCAGTTATGCAAACGTTGATCGAGAATTTTGACATCGACGGGAATGTGTTTCATTTGTCTGCTCCTTTATAGTGTCGCGCAATGTGTTGCATCAATAGTCTTGCCAGCGTGAGTTTATCGGCGCGCGGCAGCGCATGGCAGCCGCTGTCGTCAAACAACACCAGTTCGTTATCATCGCTGCCGATGGCTTGTTGCGCGAGATTACCCACCAGCAGCGGGAGTTTTTTCGCGCGGCGTTTTTGTTCGGCATATTCCATGAGATTCTCGCTCTCTGCGGCGAAACCCACGCAGAACGGCGGGTTCGGCAGGTCGGCGACATACGCCAGAATATCCGGGTTGGGCAACAGCTCCAGCGTGAGTGTGCCAGTACTCTTTTTGATTTTCTGTGCGCTCGGTTGTGTGACGCGGTAATCCGCCACCGCCGCCACGCCGATGAAAATATCGCAATCGCCAACGCGTTGTTGCACCGCCTCGAACATCTGCGCGGCGCTTTCCACATCCGCACACTGTGCGCCCTGCGGCTTGGCGAGCGAGGTTGGGCCGGACACCAGCACCACTTCCGCGCCTTGCTCCAGCGCGGCCTGCGCGATGGCATAGCCCATCTTGCCGGAACTGCGGTTGGTAATGCCGCGCACCGCATCGATAGCCTCGTAGGTCGGCCCGGCGGTGATGAGAATTTTCACTCCGTCCATTTTTCGAGTCAGTCCCCTCTCCCCCGAGGGGGAGAGGGTTAGGGAGAGGGGTGCCGCATTGTGCAGCAATGCCAATACATCCCGCGCCAAATCCTCCGCCTCCAGCATCCGCCCCATGCCTTCTTCGCCGCACGCTTGCACACCGCAATCCGGGCCGAGCACCTGCACACCGTCGGCAAGCAGTTGCGCGATGTTGCGCTGCGTTGCGGCATTCAGCCACATCTCGCGGTTCATCGCCGGGGCGACCAGCAGCGGGCAATTGCGCGCCAGACATAATGTGGACAGCAGATCGTCCGCCAGGCCATGCGCCAGCTTGGCGATGAAATCGGCGCTGGCAGGCGCGATCACGATGGCATCGGCGGCGCGGCTCAGGTTGATGTGCGCCATGCCGTTCGGCACACTCGCATCCCACTGGTCGGTGAACACCGGCTTGCCGGAAAGTCCCTGCATCGTGGTCGGTGTGATGAAATGACACGCGGCATCGGTCATCGCGACCTGCACCTCCACGCCCTGCTTCACCAGCAGACGCAGCAATTCCGCCGCTTTGTAGGCCGCGATGCCGCCGGTGATGCCAAGTACGATACGTCTTATTGGTTCTTGCCTCATAATGTCGCGCATCTTATCAAGAAACTGCCCGATTAACGTGAAACTCGCGAAGCGATTCGTTTGCCCTTTCTGGGTGAAACAACTAGCCATCTGACTAGGTTGGCAAACAACGCCAACCAAGTCATTGGTTATCCCGCTTGCGCAGGGGGAGAGCGTAGCGAGGGGGATTTGGATAGGGGGAAACGGGCATGGCAAGTTTATTATCAGGGGCGGCAACTTGTCATGCCCGTTTGGATGGGATGGTGTGTAGGGTGGGCAGGTATTATCTGCCCACGCGGACATTAAAACGGTGGGCAACTTGCCCACCCTACGGAGGTCGAATGGCAATCACCGATTGGCCTGAATTCGAGCGACCACGCGAGAAGTTATTGCAGAAAGGCGCAGCCTCGCTCTCCGATGCCGAACTGCTGGCGATCTTTCTGCGCACTGGCGTGGTCGGGCAAAGCGCGGTGGACTTGGCGCGTGGCCTGCTCACACGCTTCGGCAATCTCACCAAGCTGTTCTCTGCCAGTGAAAAAGATTTCTGCGACATGCACGGCATGGGGCAGGCGAAATTCGTGCAACTGCAAGCGGTAATGGAAATGTCGCAACGCGCACTGAAGGAGGAGATGCAACGCGGCGATGCGCTCAACTCGCCGGGTGCGGTGCGCGACTATTTGCAACTCTTGCTCGGCGGGCGCCAGCAGGAGGTTTTTCTGGTGCTGTTTCTCGATACACAGCATCGCGTGATCGCTTCTGAAGAACTATTTCATGGCACGTTAGGTCAGACCAGCGTGTATCCGCGCGAAGTGGTCAAGCGCGCGCTGGCGCACAATGCCGCCGCCGTGATTCTCGCGCACAACCATCCCTCCGGTGTGGCCGAACCGAGCCAGTCAGACCAGCACCTCACCGCCGCGCTGAAACAGGCTTTGGGGCTGGTGGACGTGCGCGTGCTGGATCACTTCGTTGTGGCGGTTGGGCAGGTGTTGTCGTTTGCGGAGAAGGGGCTGATATGATCGGAGAAAATATATAGATATTTCGGTTTGTTGACTGTGCCGTGGCAGGGGGATACGATGAACAACGAGATGGTTTAATCTTAGGGAATTAATATGAAATTCATGTGCTCGGCAGGTTGGATATTTTCTGGATCAATGCTGGCGGTAAGCAGCGTATGCGCACAGAACAGCATTACCGCGCTGAACATCGGTGGCATCGATAGCGGGGCGACCATCATCAAGGTTGAGCTGATGCAACCCTTGGGTAGTTTGCCAACCGGATTTACCACCGACAGCCCGCCGCGCATCGTGCTCGATTTTCCCGATACCGCAAACGAGTTGGGCAAGTCTATCCAGCATTTTGCTGAAGGGGATTTGCGTAGCGCCAATATTGTCCAATCCGCCGGACGCACGCGTTTGGTGATCAATCTTGATCGAATGCTGGCATATAACACCAAAATCGACGGCAACAGTCTGTCGATTTCATTGCAGGGTAATGCAGTAGTGACCGATGCGGGCAGCACATTGCACCTTGCCGAAGCTGAACAGGGCGAGCAGAAACCTATACTGCTTGCCGAAGCCGGAAAACAAGCCGGGGCACAAATCCAAGCGGTGCCGGGCAAGGCCAGAAAGGCTGCTGCCCAAAAGGCCAAGCCAGACGCGAAAATAGGCGAAAAGCCGGATGCGCGAGCCATTCAGGCACAGCGTGAAGCGGAAGCGCGTGCCAAAGCCGAGCAGGAGGCCAAAGCCGAACAGGAAGCGCGCCTGCGCGCCGAAGCCGCAGCAAGGAAGCAGGCCGAGGCGGAAGCAAGCGAGAAGCCGCTGCGCGATGCCGATGCTCTTCTTAAAAACGGCAAACCTGCCGAAGCCTATGCCCTGTTGGAACCGCTTGAATTTGACCGCTCCGGCGAAGTGCGTTTCGACTACCTGCTGGGCATTTCCGCACTGGATAGCGGCAAGGCGGACAAGGCGACGCTCGCTTTCGAGCGGGTGCTGGCGGTTGATCCGAATTTCGCCGGTGCGCGTCTCGATATGGCGCGCGCCTATTATCAGCTTGGCGACTTGCAGCGCGCCGAAACTGAATTCAATGAAGTGATGAAACAAAACCCGCCGGCAGCGGCGCGCGCAGTTATCCAGAAATATCTGGATGCAATTATCGCCTTTGAGCAGGCCAAGCAGACCCGCATCAGCGGGTATGTCGAGGGCATCGTGGGGCATGACAGCAACATCGCCAGCAGCAGCACTCAGATATTTACATTTGCACCTAATTCCCCGTGGAGCGGTTTATTTCCAGGCAATCAATTGCAGCCCGGCGCCAAGCTTACGGGTGTCTATGAAGGGGTTAATGCGGGAGGCGAAATCAGCCATAGTTTGAATACCAGCTGGGGTGTGTATGGTGGAGCCGATTTGCGCCAGCATGGCAATATGACCCAGACCGCTTACGATTCGGTTAGCCTGGATGGTCGTGTCGGCGTGATGTACGCCGGTGAGCGGGATACCTACAAACTGTCATTGACCGGTGGGCAGGCTTATACCGCCAACACCATGCGTCGCGATTCAATTGGGTTGAGCGCGGAGTGGCAGCATGTCTTCAGCCCTGCCAACCAGATGAGCGCTTTTGCGCAGTATGGCGAAAGTCGGGCAACAGGTTTTCCACCTACTTCGCCGACTACCGATGCGCGTATTGAGGGAAATACCGACCAGATCATTGCCGGGGGCGGGTGGGTGCATATATTTCCGGACAGCAAAAACGCTTTGTTCGGCAGTGCCTATTTTGGGAAAGAGCTTGATGTCGCGCCTGTAATATCCGCCGGATTGCCAAATGGTGGACGTACCGACGGAAAAAAACGCTTTGAAGGTTTTCGAGTCGGTGGGCAAGTTGGAATGACGGACCAATCTGAAGGGGTTGCCAGCGTAGGCTGGCAAAAAGCCGATTATGGCAATTTGAATAATTTGATTATGGCGAGGCGCAGTGAAACCACTGCTGATTTGTCTCTTGGCGTAAATTGGCATTTCGACAAGCTGTGGACGATCAAGCCGCAAATCGCAATTTCCAAAAAAACTTCCAATCTGGCTATATACAGTTCGGACCGTACCGACGTGTCATTAACCATCCGCCGCGATTTCAAATAATTTTTGTGTGAGGTGTCATCATGAAGAATTTTAACAAATTACTTGCTTGCCTCGGTGTAACGATTGCCTGTCTGGCAGGCATGTCACAAGTGGTTCATGCGGCGGTAGCGGGGCATGTGCAATTTGTTAACGGCGATGTGCAAGTTACCAATTCCGCAGGGCAAGCCCGCCCAGCAAAAAAGGGCGATGCGATCAGCGAGGGCGACACACTGACATCCGCGCCTTCATCCTCCGCACAAGTCAAGATGCGGGATGGCGGCTTTGTTGCAGTGCGCGCTGATACCAAAATGAAGTTTGATCAATTCGCCTTTGACGGCAAACAGGATGGCAGTGAGAAAAGTTTCTTCTCGCTGTTCAAGGGCGGTTTTCGTGCGGTCACCGGTTTGATCGGACAAGCCAATAAGCAAAATTATAAAATCACCACACCGGCAGCAACAATTGGCATTCGCGGTACCGACCATGAAACTTTCCTGATTGTGCCCGGCAGTCCTTTGGCGCAAATCGCGCCTGCCGGGGCTTACAACAAGGTGAACGTGGGTGAAACTACGCTGACTACCGACAAAGGCACCATCAATGTATTGCCCAATCAGATGGGTTTTGCGGGCGGCATGAATCAAGCACCACAGGTGCAACCGATAAATACCAAGGTGTTTACGGTTGCCGAGGCGGCCAAGCCAGAAGCCAAGGCGGAGAAGAAAGAGGAAAAGAAAGAAGAGAAGGCTGAAGCAAAGCAGGAGCAAAAAACCGCCAGCAGCGATAAAGAGGAAAAGAAAGAAGATAAAAAAGAAGGCGGTAAGGGTGAGGCCAAAGAGGGCGGCAAAGACAGCAAGCAGGCTGATAAGGGCAGTAGCGAAGCAAAGGGCGACACCAAAGAAGCCAAGCAGGAAGGCGCTGCCGCAGAAACCAAACAGGCCGGCACTGAAAAAGCCGCTTCGCCAAGTTCAGGGCAGACCTCCGATACTACTGCGGCAACTGGCGGAAGCCAGGAAGCGGCGGCGGGAGGTGCTACGTCAACCGCTCCATCGTCAACAGCGAGCGCAACTGGCGGCGCAACCGATGGCGGTTCAACTGGCGGTGCTGCGCAAGGAGCAACCACGGCTGCGGCACCAGCCCCGGCACCGGCACCGGCACCAGCACCAGCCCCAACCATAGTCACAGCGCCTTCAGAGCCAATAGCGCCCATGCGGGTATCTGCAGGTGTGGATACAGTCCCGCCCAATGCAGGACTTATACAAACTCCCGTTTCACCGGTGGTTGCGCCACCCGTAATGGTTGTGCCGGTAATTACGCCGCCACCAACCACCCAGAATGTGCCCACCACGGCGATTGCTACTGGCGGCACGACGGTGAATATCACGACTGGAACAGCCACCACTAACACCGGGCAAGTTTTAACGGTGACGCAAAGTGTGGCTGCGGCTCAGGCGCAAGCGGCTGCGGATGCTGCATTGCTTGCAGCAAACACTGCTGCGGCCGCTGTCACAGCTGTGCAAACGGCCAACACCCAAGTGGCGGCATTGTTGCCGGTTGATATTGCACCGGCATCAACGGCCATCACGACGGCAAGCCCGCTGGTTACCGGTGCGGCCACAGCCTACTCAACGGTTTCGGTGATAACGCCTGTTGTCACAACGTCGGCATCAACGGCGGTGACAACTGCCGCGACGAATGTTAATGCGGCGACTGCTGCGGTGACGGCGGCCAATGCATTGGCTCCAGTTGTAACTACGCCCGCTACCACGGCGATTGCGACAGCCAACAGCAATATCGGAACAGCAAGCCCTGCGGTGGCTACGGCGAGTGGACTTACTCCGGCGAATGCTACACTTGCTGCTGACAATGCTACTGCCGCTACTACAGCGGCCAATATAGCCACCACTCAAACCACTACTGCGGCAACTCAATTGGCTGCAAATGCAACATTTGCCGATACGACCGCCGCACCGGCGCTTGCCGCAGCCCAAGCCGCCAACGCTACTTTGCAAACCGCCAATGCTGCCGTGCAAGGAGCCGCGACTACAGTCAGCACGAACAACACAAGCTTGACTGCGGCGCAGCTTGCCGCACAGAATGCGCTGACTGCGGCGACCAACAATTTAGCCACGGCAAATAGCAACCTGACCACGGCGACCAATCAGAATACGGCATTGACAGCGGCGCAGGCTGCCGCTCAGGCCGCACTCGCTACAGCTCAATCCAACTTGGCCACGGCAAATGCCAATTTGACCACGGCGACCAATCAGAATACGGCATTGACAGCGGCGCAGGCTGCCGCTCAGGCCGCACTCGCTACAGCTCAATCCAACTTGGCCACGGCAAATACCAATCTGACCGCAGCGACCACTCAGAATGTTACGATTACCGCCGCACAGACCTCGGTTTCCACACAGCTCACCGCCGCACAAACTGCTGCCGCCGCCGCCCAGGCTGCAGCGACAGCAGCCCAGGCTGCTGCTGCCCAAGCTGCCACTTTGCAGGCAGCGGGTGATTTAGTCGGTGCGCAGGCGCAACTGACAATTGCACAAAATCAGCTGACGATTGCACAGCAGCAGCAAGCTGCCGCTGCCGCCGCCCAAACCGCAGCGGCAAATTTGTTAACGAGCGCACAAACGGCACGAACTACCGGCCTGACCAACGTGGCTGATGCTGTAACAGCGGCAACAACGGCCCAAACGGCTGCCAACACAGCAACTACGCAAGCCGCACTGGTAGCGCCAGCGGCGACGGCGGCCAGCACCGCAGTCACTACTGCGACAACGGTAGCGGGTACGGCTGCCACCGATGCGGGCACTGCCAGCACCCAGGCATCTGCGGCGCAAACTGCCGTCTCAACTGCGGCGACCGCAGTCACTACCGCTGCAACGGCAGCGGGTACGGCAGCCACCGATGCTGCTACGGCACAAGCACAAGCCACAGCAGCTCAAACCGCCAGCGCAAACGCAGCCGCAGCCTTGACCGCTTCCACTACCAGTCTGGCGACGGTTAATACCAATGCCACGACAATTGCCGCGAATGCTCCGGTTGCCGCCTACAACAACCCGGCTGTTGCCGGTAGTTTTATCGGAGTAGCGATGTTCCCGGTGGCAACGGCTGGTGGTTTTAACGAAGCCTTTGCGCCGACTAACCCGCTACAGCCAAACACTAAATATGTATTGGATGGCAGCGGCAATCTGGTTGAAGCGCGCAACATGCCGTTTCAGGTGCAGGCTAACCAGAATGGCACGGTACTTACTCCATCTATCACCACTGCCAGCGGTGCGGACATTAAGTGGAGCGGCGGCACTGCTGCGGATACCTTCAAACTTTCCGACAACAGCATCTATGGCGGACGTTGGATGAATGCTACGGTGACAGTGACGGATAACGCTACACCGGCCAATGTATATACCTACACTCCTGTCGCCAGTCTGTGGACAGTGCTTTTGCCGCCGCCAGCCAACTATGTGACATCGCTGGTGGGGTCGGCTGCTTACACCAAGGTTGGTAATACCACCCCGGTTGATGCCTTCGGCACCCTTGGTGTGCTGAACAGCGCGAGCCTTGTTGCCAACTTCACCAGTCAACTGGTTGACGCGGCAGTGAACTTGACGATGGGCACCGGCCCAATGGCGGGAACCTTTAACGTGATTGGAACCGCCATGCCGGTTGACTCGATCGGCGGCTTCAGCGTTCCCAATGCCGGGGCATTGGCAACAAGTTGCACTACCGGGGCCTGTGCCGCAGGCGCATCTGGCTACAGCGCTGATCTTGGCGGCAGTTTTGCCGGGGCTGTTGCCGCCAATGCTGGAATGTCTTATAACATCTGGCCGACAGTAGCTGTGGGTTCGCCGGCGAGCGATTCGGTTCAAGGGTTGGTGGCGTTCACTGCCGCCATCGCACCGAGCGTTCAGACATATCCTGCTGCAGGGCTGTGGTCGGCATGGGCACAACCTACTGTAGGCTCTACCGGGTCGTATCAAAGGGGTGTACTCAGCACCGCCACTCCTCTGGTCAATACCAACTTTGTGTTGGATGGGTCAGGCAACCTGGTCAAAGCGCTCCACTCCGGTTATCGGGAGCAAGCCACGTGGAGTACCTCGCCCGCTACACCTGTCTATACGGATGCCACGGTCACGTTCAGTGGCGGCACGGCCAACGACTATTACATGCTACCGGATGGCAGCCGCGCAATCGGGCGCTGGACGGGTGGCACGATGACCATCACCGATAATGCTGTCGTATCGCCATTGCCTACCCTGGTGAAAAATATGGGAGCAAACATCAGCGTGCCTTGGACAATGGGGCAGGGCACTTCGGATGCTTATGTCCGGTCTCTGATAGGTACGACCACGTACACCCAGCGGGGTGCCACATTACCGACCGACTCATTTGGCAATGTGGGTACAGCGCCGACTGCCACACTGGTTGCAAACTTTACCAGTCAGACCGTGAATGCCAGCGTTGCCTTCACGATTGCCAATCAGACTCTGACAACAACGGCAACCGGGATGCCATTTGCATTGAATGCAACAAATGGGGGAACGGCAGGCGGTTTCTATGCGCGTTCTGAAGATGCCAATGCACCGACAGTCATGTGTACGGGTGCCGGGTGTTCCGGCGGCAGCGGTGTGGCAAACAGCTACCTGGCAAGGTTGATCGGTGGCTTCAATGGCGCAGCGGCAGCAAGTGCGAATTTTGACTACACCATCTGGCCGACCGCCACAGTGAATTCGTTGGTGAGCGACATTATTCAAGGTATCGTCGTGTTTGATACCGCGACCGCGCCGACAGCAGGCACAAACCCGTCCGCAGGCAACTGGGAGAGTTTTTCGCATCTGGCTGTTGGGAGCGCAGGTGCGTGGGGAAGAGGCCGGTTTAACATAGGCGCACTGGCTGCTCAACCGAATACCAGCTTTATATTGGACGGAGCAGGCAATTTGGTCAGGTCGCTTCACGTCAATTACAACGAACGGCAAACCTGGCAAAGCGGGGCGGCAGCTAACGCTTTTGCGGATGCTAGCGTTACCTACAGCGGCGGTGTTGCCAGCGATCGTTACACGACTCCCGATGGCAGTCTGACCATAGGCCGTTGGACTGGCGGCCAGTTGATCGTTACCGACAACTTGGGTGTTATTCCCACGCTGGTGAAAAATCTGGGAGCGACCAGCGCATACTGGGGATTGGGGTCGGCATCGGTGTTGACCGCCGGTTATGTGCAGTCTCTGGTGGGCACCACCACCTATACCCAGATGGGTGCCACGCTGCCGACCGACACATTCGGCAATGTCGGAACGGTGCCGGTTGCCACTCTGTCTGCGAATTTTACCAATCAGACTATCGCCGCCAGTGTTGCCTTCAGCATCGCAGCTCAGAATCTGACGGTAGCTGCAACGGGCGTGCCGATTACGGCTGGCCCTCCCTCTTTCTTCGACGCAACGCTGGAGGCGGGCACCGCACCAACGGTTAGTTGTACCGGCACCTGTTCTGGCGCTGGCTATCTCGGATGGATGTCCGGTGCCTTTAACGGTGCGACTGCAAGGAGTGCAGACCTCGCCTATAAGATATGGCCAACCGCCGCACAGGGTGCGCTGGTAACCGATATCGTTCAGGGGATAGTTGCGCTTTACGCGGGCACCGCGCCGACCGTTAATCCAGCAGGGCCGCTCGCGGCATATGCCGCGACCGGGACATCAGTAGCCTATACCGGTTCTTACGGTGGCGGTTTCAACTTTATTGCCGCATCGGGGGGAGTAACTCCGTCAGGTAATCCGACCACATTCACCCAGAGTTATGGCGGTGGTTCCGGCTTTAGAACCGATGTTTTGAACGGTGCGTCTACGGCAACGCCGCAGACCACGACAACGAATGGAATTACTTTTGGTTTGTGGGATACGGTCGCGAGCGTCAGTGCGACCGAGCAAAATCTGTTTGTGCCGAACACGGGCGGTACCATGACCTTGCCTTCTTATATGTACGGCGCCGAAGGTTATCTTGATTCACCCGTGGTTGCGGGAACCAATACCGGGCCGATGAACAGCACGTATACCTACAATCAGGTTGCCGCGACATCCTTCAATCAGGATATTTGGGCGACGGGCAGTGTGACCTCGGCCACGTTGAGCGCAAACTTCACCAATCAGACGGTGAGCATCGCGCTGGCCGGCACGATGGGGGTAAATAATTGGACGGCCAGCAGCACGGATAAACCAATCAGCTTCATGAACAACGCTACTGGCACTGGCACAAGCTTCAAAGACTATGCACCGGTCATCAAGGTGGCAACAACGGCTATTACGGGCGGCACACCGGTTTGCGCGACCTGCGGCGGCAATATTGACGGTACATTTGTCGGACAGAACTATGCCGGAGCGATTGTCCGATACAACTTATGGGATGACGCACCTGCAACGGGAATGAACGTGGGTGGCCTGATTGCGTTTAGCAATAGTTCGCCTGTGGGAACCGGGGGCACACCGACCGGCATCACTGTGGTGGCGAATTCGTGGCAATTTCAGAACTCATCCGCGATCACTACCAACGGGTCAGGGGTGCTGAATGGCTGGAGTGGTACTGGCGGCTGGAGTTCAACGGTTGCGCCAGCATCGGGCTCGGCAGCACAAACTGCGGTTGGCACCGGTAGCGGCACGATCAATTGGGGGCAGTGGGGCGCGGGATCCGTTCATGCTTCAAGCTTCAGCTATACACCGGCCACCAAGCAATTCCATTGGATCACCGCGCCGGAACCCACGCCGGTTTATCTGGCCGAGGTGCTGACGGCAACCAATGCTGTGTATAACTTTGTCGATGGCGATGTGACCAGCCTGAACGGTGGCGTGCATGGCACTATTACCGGCGGCTCCACTTCGCTGACGGCCAATTTCACCGCACAAACGGTGGCGGTGAGCTTGGCCTTGGCAGTGAACGGGCATAACTGGCTGGCCAACACCCCGAATGCGCCGCTAAAATATTTGAATGGCAATACCCTGAATGGATTTTACGCAGACAGTGGCAGGGGAGCGGGGGAGCCAGGTTATCTGACGGTGACGGTGGATGGTATAGCAGCCTATGGAAATTTGGCCGGGCAACTGGTGGGAGCGGCTCTGGATGGGGCTATCCTCAAGTTTAACCTGGATGGACAAGGTACAGCTGGGGGGTATGAATTTGTACAGGGCGTGGCGGCACTGGGTGCGGCTGTAGCCAATGATCCGGCAACCGCTTACCGGATGGTTGCGACTTCCATAAGCGACCCGACAGCACCGGTGCCGACGGCCATGGTGGGAGGTTCCTACAATAATGCTGCACGCGTTTTGACCGATGTTAACGGTCTTACAAAATTCGATGACAATATTGGCGGCGGCGGCTCTACGATACAGCATGTGAGCGGCACATACTCTGATCAGGGCAGCGCCGTGATCGGCGGCGACACGGTAAGCTGGGGTCGTTGGGATGCAGGTACGGTGGTAACAGTGACTGATCGCACGACGAACGCGTCGCAAAATATCACCCTTGCCGGTGGCGCACATGCCATAGTGGGGCCGTTGATGACCGGCCCTGTGTCATTGCCGACGAGCGGAACCTATGCCTATACCAAGGTTGGCAACACGCTGCCAACCGATCAAGCGGGAGTGGCCGGGACGCTGAATTCGGCTTCGCTCAGCGCGAACTTTACTGCGCAAACAGTGAATGTCGGCGTGAATGTCACGGCAGGCGGCGCGACTCTGGATGCTGCCGCTGTAAATGTGCCGATTCAACAGCGCGCCATGTTTTTTACGGATAGCAGAATGACCGGAACAGGCGCATTGGCGGTGACTTGTACCGGGACTTGCGGCACGACTAATCACGGCGCAATCGCTGGTGGGTTTGGCGGGGCAGGCGGCGTGGCGGCGGGGATCAGCTACGGATTCGAGAAGGGTGGCGCCAATGCCGGTACAGTTTCCGGTGTGGCCGTGTTCCAGCGGGGAGCTGCGCTTCCATAATATGTATTACGTCGCAACAAATAATGGCAGCGCAATGTATTGAAAGTGTTATTTCGAAGGGTGCGTTGCACGCACCATGTTCGCTGGTGCGTGCAACGCACCCTATGTGATTGTTGCCGTTTTCAAATAGAGAATTGGAATATATCGCATTCGCCCTGCACTAAAATGCACAAGCCCGCAATCGCGGGCCTGTGCGCTGCTACAGAGATAGGGGCGTATTTTGACTTTGTGTTTCAGGAGCTCAGCGCTTTAGTAGTCTCGCTGACCTCGCGTTTTTTCAGGACACCATCCGTTATCAGCTTGTTGACGAGTCCCATGTTGGATGGCGACAGCATTGGCGAACGCATCCATTGGAAGTACGACAAAGTGTGAAACCCGCAGCTTTGTCTGGATATGTTTTAAGCGGGCAAGGTAAGCATTGGTTGCTTGAAAATGTGGATTTGTAGAGGCTTTCCAAGTGCAAGTTATTCAGACCGCAATATCCGATTTATTAATCATAAACCCCAGGGTGTTTGATGATGCCAGAGGGTTTTTTTTTGAAAGTTTTAACCAGAGAGAGTTTGAGCGGTTAATTGGGCGCAAAACAGGCAATTTCGTGCAGGATAACCACTCCTGCTCCGCACGAAATGCCTTGCGTGGGTTGCATTACCAAATTAAGCAAGCACAGGGTAAACTGGTTCGCGTGGTGGCAGGGAAAGTATTTGATGTTGCCGTAGATATACGTAAATCATCACCCACTTTTGGGCGATGGGTGGGTAATATTCTTTCTGCTGAAAACAGGCATATATTATGGATACCGGAGGGGTTCGCTCATGGCTTTGTTGCGATTGACGGGTACGCTGAGCTTCTCTATAAAACCACTGATTATTGGGCACCTGAATATGAACGTGCCATACTTTGGAATGATCCGGATTTGGCTATTGATTGGCCGCTGGAAGGATGCGCACCAATTTTGTCTGTGAATGATCAAAATGCTGTATCTTTTTGTCAGGCAGAAATCTTTCCATGACGGTTCGGTCATGAAAATCAAGTTGCTTGGAAAAAGCAGGTAGGGTGCCGGTGAGCAGGATGTATTTTGATACAGCGAACAGGCTGAGTTTAAAAGGGTGTTGTGTAGTGATGGATTAGCCGTCATCACATGCCACGATCTTCAGTCGGTGTGCGCGCTGGCGGCAGAAGATAAACAGATCGGCAAAGACGGTGAATACGATATTTTTCAAGGTGCATTTTCAACACCGGATGTTATACTTCGCGCCGTGGGGCAAGATTAATAATTGAAATGTGGAATAAATGCGTTTAGCATGTCGCTACGAATATAAGCGCTGGAAATGATTTAATTTAAGATTTTCTATTTTTTGAAGAGGACTGAATAATGTTGAAAATTAATAAATTAGTAGCACTGGCAATTTTGGGTGCGCTGGCAGCAAATCCCGCTTTTGCCGAAGACAAGTCTGCCGCATTGGTGAACGGTGTTTCAATCCCGCAGGCTCGCGTGGATATGCGTGTTAAGGTCGCCGTTGCGCAAGGTCAGGCAGACAGCCCTGAACTGCGCAAAGCGATCCGCGAAGACATGATCAATCTGGAAGTGATGGTGCAGGAGTCAAACAAACTTGGCCTGAACAAGAGCGAAGAAGTGGCGCAGCAGATCGAATTGGCCAAGCAATCGGTGCTGGTTGGCGCATTCGTGCAGGACTATGCGAAAAAACATCCGATCAGCGAAGATCAGCTCAAGCAGGAATTTGATAAGCTGAAAGCCAAGCTTGGCAACAAGGAATACAATGCCCGCCATATTCTGGTCGAAACGGAAGAGGAAGCGAAATCCATCATTGCGTTGCTCGCCAAGAAGGGCAATAAATTCGAGAAGTTCGCTGAAAAATCCAAGGATACCGGTTCTGCGGCGCAGGGCGGCTCATTGGGCTGGGCAGTACCGAGCAATTTCGTCCCCCCGTTTGCCAACGCGCTGCTTAATCTGAAAAAAGGCGAAAGAACCAAAGAGCCGGTGCAAACTCAATTCGGCTGGCATATTATCGCAGTTGACGATATACGCGACCTGAAAGTGCCGCCGTTCGACGAGCTCAAACCGCAATTGCAGCAACGCTTGCAGCAGCAATCGATTAAAAAGGCGATTGATGAATTGCGCGCCAAGGCAAAAATCGAATAATTGGTATTGACGGTAAAAAAGGGGCGCAGCTTGCGCCCCTTTTTTATTTCCATAATTGAGCCACAAACCGGAAAGTTTTTTCGGGGCGGATTCAAGTTCGAAGTGCAACAGTCACTCGTTGATATAAGGGTGCTCGACCACTTTGTCGTGGCGCACATCCTTGACGACAACGAAAGGGAACTGGGCGGTCAGCCAGTGGCGTTTGTGACCAAGATGTGACCAAACGGAAGCGGAATTAGCCCATTTTTGACTAAAACTAGACTTATTGGGTGAGGAGGCATGAGATGATCAGAGCACAAATTAGCGCAGTACCGGCAGGGACTGTAATCGAGGTGGAAAACCGCGAACACTTGGAGAAACTGATCTTCGGCGACAACAAAGCGCTTGAAGATGACCAACGTGAGCTCTACGCCAGAAAATCTTTTCTGGATTCGGTTGAGTATCTGATGAAGCAGGGGGATGGGCGGCTTGTGAAACTGTGATCCGGAACGGGGTATTAACTCCTGCCGAATGGGGTAATGACTTGGAGATTTACCCCATTATTCGCTGGGCAGGGTTTGCCACGATCCACCGGCTGGCCACGTAGCATGGAAGGTGATTCCCGTTCTGGCTGCCGTGGTCGGTGGCATCAGAAAATCATGCAAAGCCGTAATAATGTCGGGGAACGTCAGGTCATCCACCGGCAAAGCGTTCTTGCGCAGAAAGGCTTTCCACTGCGTTTGTTTTGCCGCGTCGTTGGCGAATGTTTGTGTCAGGGCTAAAGGGGCTTCGGTCGGCAAGAGAGTATTGCGCCGCGCAAAGGTAGCCTCGATTGCCGCACTCAGAATTTCACCTTCAAATGGAAATTTCCGCATGATGACCCAGAGATCATAGAAATCCTTCATGCGGCTATTGGCAATGCCGAGCCAAACCATGGCCTGGAATTTTTCCGCGACCACGGTGTAGGTTGGATAAGCACGCAACTTGGGGGCGGCAAAATCCAGTACTGTGGGGTAGATAATATCTTCTGGCGCGGGTGTCACGGCATCGCCGTAGCCAATATCAATCTGGATCGGGATAACGGCATTTTCCAGGCGTGCTTCAAATAGCACTCGCACGCCCTGATATTCCTGATCTTCGCGGATTTCTATGGCACGCATGGTGTCCGGGAGAAACTCCAGCCCATCCGGCTCCACAGACTCTTGGCAAATGTCCCGGAAAAACTTCTCCACCTGTGGGAGTTCGCTCGTGCCGAATCCCAGTAGATCAACATCACGGGTAGGGCGGTGAATTTCTCCGCCCCATACAACAAACAGCATGGCTCCCTTGAGCAGAAACTGGTCGCGATACTCGGATTGCCCAAGGCGATACAAAAGGCGTTCCAGCGCATAACGCGTCAGCACCAGATCGAATGCCTCTCCATCGCGTTTGGAGATATTGAGCAGTCGTTGACGCACAGAGGCGGCGAGGTTGCGCGGTTGATCTGCGCTCATGTCAGTGTTTCCAGATAGGGGCGCATCACATTGGATACGCGGCAAACCGTCGCATAACGCCAGAGTTCGTCCATGGTGCATTTGCGGGCACGCCAGCTCTCCCTCAGTGCTTCCACAGCTACATCCAGTCCGATCTTGTTTCGGTATTTGAAACAATCGGCGATTGTTTTGGCGAGTGAGTATATTCGGGTCGGCACACCGTCTATCACATGCGTCTCTATGCCGGACTCTAGTGCCTGCCCTGAAAACCGGACAACGCGTAGCGGCGTTTCTTTAGCAGCAGGCGCACGGGCTTTGTTTTCAATCGCTATCCAGACTTCGAATGGGGCCTGAGTGGTGACCTCATGAAACCGCAGTGCCGAGAGCAGGCAAATCACGCCATGGGGTACGCGCTTTGCGGCTTCCCCCAGACTGTGATTGGTGGTGATGGCGCTATCGGCCAGCATATAAAGGCCACGCCCAAGACGCTGGAGCCTGCCCGCTTCGCATAGGCGGGCAAGATAGGTGCGGGGTATGTTGTGCGGTTCCAGGTCTCGGGCGCGAATAACGCCTGCCTGCTTGGCGAGACTCAGAACCTTCGTAACTTTTGAGGTTTCCATGCCTGATACATATCGTCGGTAGTTGCTTATATTTACCGACATTCAGTATCATGTCAACTTGGAAAGGAGCTATCGCGGAACTGAGTTGCTTTCATGAAACTGCATTAGGCATCATATGGCTGCAGAATGGATTGCGTAAATACCTCTGACACTGGAAGCAAGCGGCTTGTTTCCAGTTACGTCTATTTCAATACTTGGTATTTTTGCCACAAATTTGCCACACTGAAGTGTGGCAATATGGTTATTTCGAGTTGCTTGCGTTAGTTTGCACTTGTCGCAAGTTATTGATTTGGCGGAGAGGGGGGGATTCGAACCCCCGTTGGGGTATTACCCCAAACACGCTTTCCAGGCGTGCGACTTAAACCGCTCATCCACCTCTCCGAAAGGGCGCGCAGGATAAACCAGAACGGTATCCATCGCAATCTAAAAGTGGTTCTTCCATTCTCGCAAGGCAGTAAACACGCTGAATTCGCTGGTGTCTGTCAAGCCTTGCTGTTGCAGGGTGTGGATAAGTTCCGGCTGGGTGCAGCGCAGGAAGGGGTTGGTGGCTTTTTCCAGCGCGATGCTGGAGGGCACGGTCGGCTGTTTCGCATCGCGCAGTCGCCGGGTGGCATTGTCGCGTTGCTGAATGTCGGGATTGTTTGGCTCGCAGGCCAGCGCAAAACGGAGGTTGGCGGCGGTGTATTCGTGCCCGCTGTACACGCGGGTGGAATCGGGCAGTTGCGCGAGGCGCTGCAGGGAGCGGTGCAGTTGCGACAGCGTCCCTTCAAAGCTTCCGCCGCATCCGGCACCGAACAGCGTGTCGCCACAGAATAGAATGTCTGGAGCGAGGTAGGCGAGGTGGTCGTTGACGTGCCCGGGAATTTCGAGGACGTCGAATACGATGCCGAGCGCATCAAGTTTGACTTGGTCGCCTTCATGCAGCTTGTTGCTGACAAGCGGATTGCCGGCATGCCAACGCCCATACACCGGCACGTTGTATACTTCGCGCAATTTTGCGATGCCGCCAGTGTGGTCGGCGTGACGGTGGGTGCATAGGATCGCATCGAGTTGCAGGCCATGTGTATCGAGAAATGCCTGCACTGGCGCAGCTTCTCCTGGGTCGACTACAGCTGCATGTCTGTCATTGTGGATCGCCCATATGTAATTGTCCTGCAGGGCTGGGATAGCGGTAATATTAAACATTGAATGAGTGTAATGTAAGCAATGCCGAATTATAAATTATCTGCGCAAAGTTTGAGTGAATGGTTCGCTACTCCGCAGGGTGGATATGTGCAGGCGCGCGAACAGGCGTATTTCGACCGCACGGTGAGCGATATTTTCGGCTATAACGCGCTGCAATTGGGATTGCCGGAGCACGATTTTCTGCGCAGCAGCCGGATGCCATTGCACTTCAGTGCGGGCAATCAGGCGGGGAATAACGTACGAGTATGTTGTGCAGAGCTGCCGTTCGATACGGCCTGCCTGGATTTGGTCTTGATGCCGCATGTTCTCGAATTTTCCGAGAACCCGCACCAGATACTGCGCGAGGTAGAGCGGGTGTTGATGCCGGAAGGCAGCCTGGTCATCAGCGGTTTCAATCCGCGCAGCCTTTGGGGGTTGCGCCGCGCGCTGGGCAACAAGGAGTGTTATCCGTGGAACGGGCGTTTCATTACTTTGCCGCGCCTCAAGGATTGGCTGGCGTTGCTCGGCTTTGAAGTGGCGGGCGGGCGTTTTGCCGCGTATGCGCCGCCGTTTTACAAAACAAAATGGTTGGAGCGCTACGCCTTTATGGAGGCAGCCGGTGATCGCTGGTGGGCGGTGAGTGGCGGGGTGTATTTCTTGCACGCGATCAAACGCGTGCCCGGGATGCGGCTGATCAAGCCGCAGTGGAACAATGGCCTGGTGAAACGGTTGTTGCCTGTATCGCCGAAGTTGAACAACAAGATCACCCAGCGTAACGGGGCTGACCCGCTACGAAAAACTTTTGATATAACTACTAGCCATTCCACTAGGCTGTCAAAAGACGGCAGCCAAGTGGCTGGTTATGTCCGGGCACCCGAATGAACAAGGATATAGTGGAAATTTTTACCGATGGCGCATGCAAGGGCAATCCTGGCGTGGGCGGCTGGGGCGCATTGTTGCGCACCAAGGGCAAGGAACGTGAGCTGTTCGGCGGCGAGGCGCATACCACCAACAATCGCATGGAGCTGATGGGGGCGATCTCCGCGCTGGAGGCGTTGAAGCGGCATTGTCATGTCAAACTGCATACCGACTCGAAGTATGTGCTGCAAGGCATAACCGAGTGGTTGGAGGGGTGGAAAAAACGCGGCTGGAAGACGGCGGACAAGAAGCCGGTGAAGAACGAGGACTTGTGGCGCAGGCTGGACGCGCTGGCGGTGCAACACCAGATCGAATGGGTGTGGGTCAAAGGGCATGCCGGTCACGACGGCAACGAGCGCGCCGACGAATTGGCTAACCGAGGCGTGGAACTGATTCAGGAGCAAGGCAATGCGTAAGATCGTTGTAGATACTGAAACCACCGGGCTCGACCCCAAACAGGGGCATCGCATCATCGAGTTGGCGGCAATCGAACTGGACGGGCGCAAGCTGTCGCTACGCCGCTTTCACCGCTATCTCAACCCGGAACGGGAGATCGAGGCGGGGGCGGTCGCAGTGCATGGGTTGACCTATGAGCGTCTGCAAAACGAGGCAAAGTTTGCCGACATAGCGGCCAGTTTTATGGAGTTCATCGAAGGTGCGGAGCTTATTATCCATAATGCCCCGTTCGATATGAGCTTTATCAATCATGAGCTGGACTTGATCGGACTGCCGCCGTTGCAGAACGCGGTGATGGATACGCTGAAGATCGCGCGCGAAATGCACCCCGGCAAGAAGAACAGCCTGAATGCGCTGTGCTCTCGCTATGAAATCGACAACTCGCACCGCAGCCTGCATGGCGCATTGCTGGATACCGAATTGCTCGCCGAAGTTTACTTCGCCATGACGCGCGGGCAGGAAAGCTTGCTCGGCGACGACCGTGCGCCCAAGGTACGCCAGCCTGCTGTGTTGAGCACCGATGCATCGCGTCCCAAGCTGCGTGTGCTGGAGCCGAGCGCGGAAGAGCTGGCCGAACATGCGCAACAATTGATCGATATCGGCAAAGCCAGTAAAGGTAATTGCCTGTGGGTGCAACTGGAAAAAGCGTGAGCAGAGCCCGCGTACTGCTTGAAACCTGCCAAATAGGCTTTTAAATAACAAACGCTCTTTTCGGGCACTACGGAACAAACATGAAAACAGATGTAATTATTATCGGCTCCGGCGCGGCGGGCATGATGTGTGCCTTGCAGGCCGGACAGCGCGGGCGTTCCGTGGTATTGCTCGACCATGCCAAAAAACTTGCGGAGAAGATCCGCATCTCCGGCGGCGGGCATTGCAACTTCACCAACCTTAACACCAAACCGGAAAATTTCATTTCTGCCAACCCTGATTTCTGCCGCTCGGCACTGGCACGCTACACGCCACAGGATTTTATCGCGCTACTGCAAAAGCACAACATCGGCTATCACGAAAAAACCCTCGGGCAATTGTTCTGCGATGACGAATCGGATGTGGTTGTCACGATGCTGCGCGAAGAGTGCGATGCGGCGGGCGTAAAACGCTTCATGAACTGCGAGGTCGGGGAAGTCAAGAGAACCCCTCGCCCGCTCGCGGGAGAGGGGCTGGGGAGAGGGGGCGCTTTTCACGTCAGCACCTCACGCGGCGAATTCGAAGCTAAGTCGCTGGTGATCGCCACCGGCGGCTTGTCCATCCCCAATACCGGCGCGACGCCGTTCGGTTATCACGTCGCCGAACAATTCGGCATCCCCATCGCCAAACTCAAGCCGGGGCTGGTGCCGTTGAGTTTCGCGCCGGACGACTGGAAGCCTTACGCAGATTTGAAGGGTGTTTCATTCGATGCTGTTGTCACCGTCGGCAAACGCTCGTTCCGCGAAAATGTGCTGGTGACCCATCGCGGCCTGAGTGGCCCGGCGATATTGCAAATCTCATCCTACTGGCAACATGGTCAGCCGCTGCACATCGATCTGTTGCCGGATTGCGACATGGCGGCCTTGCTGGATGAGCAAAAGGGCAGCAAAAAATTGCTCGGCAATTACTTGGCGCAATGGTTTCCCAAGAGCTTCGCCGAGGTGTGGTGCGCACAGTTGGCCGAACAGAAAGATATCGAGAACTTGCCGCTCAACCAATACAACGATAAGCAGCGCAAGCAGATCGCCATGCGACTGCACGACTGGCAGATCACGCCAAGCGGCACATTGGGCTACACCAAGGCGGAGGTGACCTGCGGCGGGATCGATACGCGCGCGCTGTCGTCCAAAACCATGGAATGCAGCGACGTGCCCGGCCTGTATTTCGTCGGCGAAGTGGTGGATGTGACTGGGCAACTGGGCGGCTATAACTTCCAGTGGGCATGGGCGTCCGGCTTTGCGGCGGGGCAGGCTGTTTGATGGGCGATACTGTTTTGCCAGTACGTTTCAATAGACATCTCGACGTATTTTGAGGAGAACTCATGGCTTCTTCACACACATGGAATTTTTTTCGCGCCGGGGGATTCGATCAGGTGCAGCTTGATACCGGCGCGGATTTGCTGGCGCTCAAGGAGCTGGATCAGAAGCTGTGGGTAGCCCTGAGCTGCCCGACGCGCGGCATCGAGTTCGATACCATGACGCTGGATTTGATCGACAGCGATGCGGATGGGCATGTGCGCGCCAATGAGGTGCTGGCGGCCATTGCCTGGGCGGGCGGGTTGCTGAGGGATGCCGATCTGCTGGTCAAGGGTTCGGGTAGCCTGGCATTGGCCGACATAGACGACCGCAGCGCAGAAGGCAAACAGGTGCTGGCCTCTGCGCGGCATATTCTGAAAAGCCTCGGCAGGGCCGATGCGACAAGCATCTCGCTGGCGGACATGGCCGACATTGAAAAGTTTGTGGCGAGCATGGAATTTAACGGCGACGGCGTGATTTGCGCCGGGCAGGTTGCCGATACCGGGTTGCGCACAACTATTGCAGACATTGCCAAATGCGCCGGTTCGGTAGCGGATCTGGGTGGGGGGGAGGGTATCAATCAGGATATCGCGGCCCGGTTTTTCGCCGAGGTCACCGCTTATTCGGATTGGTATGCCAAGGGTGAGGGCGACGCTGCCATTCAGCTATTGGGCGATAAAACCCAGGCGGCGGCGGATGCCTTTCATTCCGTCAAGGATAAGGTCAGCGACTATTTCACGCGCTGCCAACTGGCGGCATACGATGCGCGCGCAGCCGTGCCGTTAAGCCGTTCTGTCGAAGATTATCAGCAACTCGCCGCGCAAAACCTGTCGGCACAAAATCAGGAAGTGGCCAATTTTCCGCTGGCAATAGTAGAGGCAGACAAGCCGTTGCCGTTGGTTTCCGGCATCAATCCGGCCTGGCAAGGCCAGATTGAAGTGCTGCGCGAACAGGTCGTCGTGCCGTTGCTGGGCAACAAAAGAAGTCTGGGTGCGCCGGAATGGGTCGATCTGTGCGCCCGATTTGCGGCGTTTGATACTTGGCAGGCGGGTAAACCGGCAACCCATATCGAGCAGCTTGGCATTGCACGCATCCGCGAGATTCTCGGCAGCGGGCACAAGGAAGCAATCGATGCTTTGGCCGCTCAGGATAAGGCTGTCGAAGCCGAAGTAAAGGCAATCCGCTCGGTGGAAAAATTGCTGCGTTACAACCGCGACCTGTTCGGCCTGGTGAACAACTTCGTATCGTTCCGCAATTTCTACACCGGTAAGGATAAGGCGATATTCCAGGTCGGCACGCTGTATCTGGACGGGCGCAGTTGCGAGCTGTGCGTTAAAGTCGAGGAGGTGGCCAAGCACGCCGGATTCGCCAACATGAGCGGGATTTGCCTGGCGTATTGCGATTGTGTGCGCAATGGCGGCGCGGAAAAAATGAGCATCGCCGCCGCATTTACCGCAGGCGACTCGGATTTTCTGCTGGCCGGACGCAACGGCATTTTCTATGACCGCAAGGGGCAAGACTGGAATGCCAGCATCGTGCGTATCATCGATCATCCGATCAGCATCCGCCAGGCGTTTTGGTCGCCCTACAAAAAACTGTCCAAGATGATTGGCGAGCAGATGCAAAAACTGGCCGCATCGAAGGCCGGCCCGGTGGATGACAAGTTGCTCAAGGCGGTAGTGGATAACAGTAAACCGGCGGCAGAGATACCTGCCGCGCCCCCCAAACCACCCTTCGACGTGGGCAAGTTTGCCGGTATTTTTGCGGCGATAGGTCTGGCGATCGGCGCCATCGGCGGCATTCTCGCTTCGATCGTCAGTGGCCTGCTGGGGCTGAAGCTCTGGCAAATGCCTTTGGCGGTAATCGGTCTGATGCTGCTGATATCCGGCCCCGCCATGCTGATGGCCTGGTTCAAGCTGAAGAAACGCAACCTCGGCCCGATACTGGATGCCAGCGGCTGGGCGATCAATGCGCGGTTGCTTATCAATATTCCATTCGGCACTTCGCTGACCGGTTTGGCCGATCTGCCGGAAGGTGCCCAGCGTTCGCTGGTTGACCCGTTTGCCGAGAAACAGGTGGTGTGGCCTTATTATCTGGCGATAGCGGCGGGCATCTGCGCGCTGGTCGGCTTGTGGTACGCCGGTTTTTTCGGGCATGGGTGAGCGATGAAATTTACCGCAGATTGCCGCTCATGTCCGCGCCTGGCAGGGTTTCTCGATCAGGTGCGCGGCGAGCATCCTGACTACCATGCATTGCCGGTAAGCTCGTTTGGCGAACCGCGCAGCCCGTTTCTGGTCGTCGGACTCGCTCCCGGAATGCATGGCGCGAACCGTACCGGCCGCCCGTTCACCGGCGATTTTGCTGGCAACCTGCTGTATGGCGCATTGCACAAGTACGGTTTCGCCAGCAGCGCCGAACCGTTAAACGCAGCGGGGGATGCCAACCCGTCCTTGCATCTGAAGGGTTGCCGCATTACCAACGCAGTGCGCTGTTTACCGCCGCAAAACAAGCCGGAGCCGGGCGAGATTCGCGCCTGCAACGGCTATGTCGCGGAAGAGCTGGCGATGTTGCCGCCAGACGCGGCAATACTTGCCTTGGGCACGATAGCGCATCAGGCCGTGCTGATGGCGTTGCAATTGCGCAAGAGCAGCTTTGCCTTTGGTCATGGTGCGAAACATGAATTGCCGGGCGGCTTGAAACTGTTCGACAGCTATCATTGCAGCCGCTACAACACCCAGACAAAACGCCTGACCACGGCGATGTTCGAGGCGGTAATCGGGAATATCGCAAAATATATCGAGTGAGTTTTTGTAGGTGTGCCACTCATGCCGTTACATTACCCGTCAGGAATGATCCTCCTAAACCGTTTTTATGTCCGCACCAGGAACGCCATATCCACGACTGCACCGTGGCTGTAGTTTGTGTGATCGCACACAAATTTTCTCTGAACTCCCGCCTCCTTCAGCCTTCACGAAAATGACGTAGTTGATTCTGAAAGTTCCCATCACACGAACGCCAGCAACACGACCAGCGTGACAAAAGTATAACTTAGGTATAGGTGGATGCGCCCATGCTGCAACAGCGCTACCCAGGACGACAGTTTTTCGGTGGTGCGTTTGATCGGAAGATAGAGGTGCAGCCAGATGCGGTCATCGCTGCGACCGTGATAGCGCGGGTGTGTATCGAACGCGGTCGGTAGTTCATTTTCAATCTTGAAAAATGGTTCGAAGAGGCGTCGGATCGGTTGGCCGAACCCCTCGGCGGTATCTTGCATACGCGCGGTCTGCGCCAGGAAACCACAGTCCCAGGCCGGGCCGCGGCGCAGCCGTCCGTGATAGAAACGGTGTACTACCAATACGGTCACCAGCATTACACCCAGCACTGCTAGCAGGAAAAATACCGGGCTATAGCTGGCACGCTCGGTATCCACCGGAGTAAGGAACAGCCAGCCGCCAGATGAATTGCCCAAGCCCTGTCCGATCAGCATCTGGGTGACCAGGTCGAGCTGCTGTATCACAAAAACCGGCGTCAGCCCGAGCGCCACGCAACCGAGCGCCAGCCAGCTCAGCCCGATACGCTCCCAGATGCCGGCATCGTGCGCATGTTCCAGGGCCTGTTCGCGCGGCTGGCCGAGGAAAATAATTCCGTAGAATTTCACCATCACATAGGCGGCCAATGCGGCGGCCAGTGCGATCACCGCCGCCGCCACCGGGATCAGCATGTTGATGTAGCTGTTCGGCAGGCCAGGCGACAGCAGGAATGCCTGTAGCAGCAGCCATTCAGAGACGAAGCCATTGAATGGCGGCAGCCCGGATATGGATAGCACGCCGACCAGCATCAGCGTCGCGGCCCACGGCATCTTTCGGATCAGCCCGCCGAGGCGCCCCATGTTGCGCTCGCCGGTCGCATGCAGGATCGAACCCGCGCCGATAAACAGCAGGCTCTTGAAGAAAGCGTGATTCAGGCTGTGGTACAGCATTGCGGTAAGCGACAAGGCCGCCAGCGCGTCTTTGCCGTAGACATGAAAGATGATGGCCAGCCCAATGCCGACCAGCAGTAATCCGATGTTCTCGATGGAAGAATAGGCCAGCAACCGCTTCATGTCGCCCTGCACGGCGGCGAACATTACGCCGAAAACCGCAGTAAGCAACCCCAGCGCCAGGGCCAACACTCCCCACCACCATTGCTGCGCATCCAGCAAATCGAAGGTGACGCGCAAAATGCCGTAGATCGCCGTTTTCAGCATGATGCCGCTCATCAGTGCGGAAACCGGCGAAGGTGCCGCCGGGTGCGCCTCGGGCAGCCAGACATGCAACGGCAACAAACCGGCTTTCGCGCCGAAACCGAATAACGCCAGCAGGAATACCACCGAAGACCAGAACGCGGACAGATGCGCCTCGCGCATCGCCGCAAAAGTGTATGCGCCGATGCCGTGCCCGCCCTGCATCACGCCAAAGCCGAGCAAAATGGCGATGGCGCCCACATGCGCAACCAGCAGATACAGATAGCCGGCCTTGCGGATGTCGGGAACATGGTGGTCGGTGGTGACCAGAAAATAGGAAGACAGCGCCATAGTTTCCCATGCCACCATGAACATGTAGGCATCGTCCGCCAGCAGCACCAACGCCATGCTGGCGAGGAACAGGTGGTATTCGAGGCACAGCAGGCCGAGTGTCTTGCCCGGCATGCGCCGGAAATAGCCGGCACTGAATAGCGATACGCCGAACGAAGCACCGCCCAGCAGGATCAGGAAAAATGCCGAGAGCGGGTCGAGGCGGAGATGTAACGGCAGATCGGGCAGGCCGAGCGGCAGCACGGCGATATTGGCAACCGCGCCGAGCGCCCACAAACCGGTGGCGGCAAGCGCCAGCGAGACGAGCGCTCCGGCGGGAAAGATGACATTGGCGATGAGATGCGGGCTGCCCTGTAGCGCCAGCCCCAGCAGTCCCAGCGCCAGCCACAGCACGATGATCGTGCCCGCTACATCTAACGGCAATACACCGACAATATCCATCCTAGTTGTTATTCCTCCGCCTTATGCATGCCGGTAATGCTACTCCTTTACGCAATACGCATTTCAACATCAGATATTCCGGCTGCTGCCCGCCACACGGCTTTACTCATGGCGGCACTCCTTCGCAAGCTTCCCCAAACCCGGTTTAGCCGGAGCAATTTGGTTCAAGAATAGCAGTCATTTTGGCAATCCTATTGATCCGGCACTCATAAAGTATCAAGCTGCATAAGCGACACGAGGATCACCGAAGTACGAGCGCACCCGCTCGGGGTTTTGCTCAAGTTTGCTCATGTAGCTGCTTGCCGCCTCTTTCAATTTTGCCTTTGTGCGAACAGGCACTTTGC
>Ga0154345_150_pt1 | contig 34699 bp, 32 predicted proteins | sample RifGroA2_FD_115873 | JGI IMG/M metagenome (GOLD analysis project Ga0154345, IMG submission 115873) | Gallionellales bacterium GWA2_55_18 | reverse complement strand
TTTTGGGTAAGGTAATAAATCAGGGCGCGATGAATCGCGTCCCTACAGTCTGAAAATGAGATGAATTTAAAACGCATCATGCAACATCTATCCAGCGGGCGGGCGGCGGTGCTCCGGGCCTTTCCACAGCGCGCGCTGGAGGCGATCAAGCGCGCCATCCGTGAAACCGAGGCGCAACATGACGGGCAAATTCGTTTCGCGGTCGAGGCCGCATTAGACTGGGCACCACTGCTGGCAGGACAGTCTGCGCGCGAACGGGCGCTTGAGGTGTTCTCCGAATTGCGCGTCTGGGATACCGAACACAATAACGGCGTGCTGATCTATTTGCTGCTGGCGGATCGCGATGTCGAGATCGTTGCCGACCGTGGCATCCATGTCAAGCTTGGCACGGAAATCTGGGAAGCGATCTGCCGCGAGATGGAAGCGGCGTTCCGCAACGGGCAGTTTGAAGCGGGTGTGCTCGCCGGGATTCGCTCCGTGGGGCAACATCTGGCGCACCACTTTCCGGCGCGCAGCGGCAAACCCAATGAAATGCCGGATAGTCCGGTGGTGTTGTGAGCGAGCATTAACAAAGGTTGGGTGATAGATGCGTTGGGTAATGTGTAGCGTGCCAACGATCTGTGTGAACAGATAATCACAATCGCTTATAGATGACGGATTTTGGCTTTCACGGCACGATGATAATTGAGAAGGATGGACTGTTATCAGGGTGCTGCTTTAAGTCATATAGCTGCCATTCGCGACCTGATAAAATGGAAATTTGACCATCTCTTGTGTGCCAGTTGCAGTCGTTGGCGAGTAGAATAGCTCCCTAATTATGCGTCGCATAACAACCAGCAATCACTATGAGCGCAAGACGAATACTAACCATCGGCCTTGAACTGGCTTCATCAGATACGCAGTACGCCAGCTTTCAATCAAAGATGTCTCTTCTCGACTGGGACATTATCCTTTTCAAACCGCAAATTTTGGAGTTTAGCGGATACGGTGACTTCTATCAGGGCAAGCGAAGCCTCAGTGATAGCTTGTCTTTTCAGCTCAAGGAGTGCTGCGAGCACTGGAGACGCGAAATCAAACAAGCGGTTGAGACCGGCAAGACTGTAATAATTTACCTTCCGAGTCTCGATGAAGTTTTTGTCGATACAGGGCAACGCTCATACTCTGGAACCGGACGCAATCAACGTACAACGCGACATGTCGCCGAGTACAACAACTATCAAGCAATCCCAGCCGAGCTTTCTCCCGTAACGGCTACCGGCAGTTCTATGAAGTTATCGGCGAAAGGCTCAGAGGTACTTGCACCGTATTGGGCCGAGTTTGAGAGCAGCTCAAAGTACTCGGTCGTACTAACCAGCCCAAAGGTGCCCGCATGTGTGGTCACCCGAACTGGTGACAAGGCCGTTGGCGCTATCTACCGGAGCAAGGCATCCGCTGGCAGCATGCTGCTTCTACCTGACATTGAGTTCTACGCTGAATCCTTTTTTAAGACAAAGGGAGATAAGCAAACTTGGACTCCTGCAGCTATACAATTCGCTGGGCGCATGGTTTCTACCTTAGTCTCACTCGATAAAGCACTACGCGTTACGGGAGAGGTAACACCAGAACCAGCTTGGGCATCGGTTCCGCTATTCTCACTATCGACGGAAACTGCCTTGCGCATACAGTTACTGCAGGTCGAGCGCGATGTCGAAGAGGCGCAAAAGCGTAAGGAGCAAATCGCAGAGGAACTATCGTCCGCGAGCGCGTTTCGAGGCCTACTTTATGAAAAGGGAAAACCACTGGAAGCTGTGATTATCGAGTCGCTTCGGCTACTCGGCTTTACTGCAGCTTCTTTCAAAGAGTCAGACTCTGAATTTGATGTGGTGTTCGAGTCTGCCGAAGGCCGTTTGATTGGCGAAGCGGAAGGCAAAGACACTAAAGCTGTAAACATCGACAAGCTAAGACAACTGTCGATGAACATACATGAAGACCTCCAACGTGAAAGCGTTACTGCGCCAGCGAAGCCTGTGCTCTTTGGGAACGGGTTTCGCCTTCAGCCGTTAAACGAGCGAGCGGATCCTTTTACAGACAAATGTCACAGCGCCGCAGCTACATCTTCAACGGCGCTCATCTTTACGCCTGACCTGTTCGCGCCAGTGCAGTATCTGATTAAAGCCCCGGATGCTGAATACGCGCGGGCCTGCCGTGTCGCTATCCTCGAATCTACAGACAGAGTATCACTGCCAGCGCCACCTGCGACAGAGCCTCAACAGGACGAGACAGAAGTTCAAACGACGTGACGCATAGGCGAAGACCGCTTTGTGTCGATCCCAGATATTCGCACCACATCGAACTGACCATCTCCTATGTACAATAAAGCGGATATTCGGAATAACTGGCGGCAGTATATTCATCTATGGTTCATTCCATTTTAACTTGCCTCATGCAGTGGCATTTATTAGCAGTTTTGCTTCGTCGCCAACGATCAGTGGTATCACCACAAATATTGTGTGCGCTACAATATTCGGCACGTTACGCTTTGCCCAACGGGAAGACAATTTTTAATCTCATGAATAACAAAGGGCACCCATGAAAATAGGTATTCCAAAAGAAATCAAGACCAACGAAAACCGCGTTGCGCTGGTTCCGGCAGGGGCGGAGGCGCTGGTGTTGGCGGGGCACACGGTCATCGTGGAAACGGGTGCCGGAATGGGTAGCGGCTTCAGCGACGCGCAATACATCGCGGTGGGCGCGCAGATCGCAAAGGACGCCGATGCGGTCTGGGCGGCAGCCGATATGATTGTGAAAGTGAAGGAACCGATCGAGCAGGAATGGAAGCGCATCCGCCCCGGACAGGTCATCTTCACCTACTTCCATTTCGCTGCGAGCAAGCTGTTGACCATGGCGCATATAGCATCCGGCGCGGTGTGCATCGCCTATGAAACGGTCGAACTGCCGTCGCGCGAACTGCCGCTGCTGACGCCGATGTCAGAGGTGGCCGGGCGCATGGCGGTGCAGGAAGGCGCCAAGTATCTGGAAAAATTATACGGCGGACGCGGCATCCTGCTCGGCGGCGTACCCGGCGTGCCGCCCGCCAAAGTGGTGATACTCGGCGGCGGCGTGGTCGGTGTGAATGCGGCAAAAATGGCCGCCGGCTTGGGCGCCAGCGTCGCCCTCCTCGATGTCTCGCTGGAAAAGCTGCGCTATCTCAGCGATGTTATGCCCGCCAACGTGCAACTGATCTTCTCGGATCGGCACAAACTGCTGGAGCAGATCGCCGCTGCCGACCTGGTCATCTGTGCGGTGCTGATCCACGGTGCCGTTGCGCCCAAACTGATCCGCCGCGAAGACCTCAAAACGATGCGCAAGGGCGCGGTGATCGTGGATGTGTCCATCGACCAGGGCGGCTGCGTCGAGACGATGCACCCGACCACGCACGAAAACCCGACCTTCATCATCGAGGGGGTCATCCACTACGGCGTCGCCAACATGCCAGGCGGCGTGCCGATCACCTCGACGCTGGCGCTGACCAACGCAACCCTGCCCTATGTGCTGAAACTGGCGAACAAGGGATACCAGCAGGCGCTCAAGGAATCCCCGGCGCTGCTGAACGGGCTCAACATCATCGGTGGGAAAGTGACGCACCGGAAAGTTGCCGAAGCATTCGGGCTGGAGTATCACCCTGCGGAATCCGTTATTGACTGATTCGGGCCGCGTAGCGGATGCTCGCAAATGTAAATTTCTAGGGGTTGCCATACATGGAGTTGCCACACAGGCTGGGTAAATACGAACTGGATAAACTGATCGGCATCGGCGCGACGGGGGCGGTATATCACGCGCTGGACACGTTTACCGGCCGCGAAGTGGCAGTGAAACTGATCGATGAAGCGGTGCTCCATGATAGCGAGTTCAACGAAACGGCACGCAAGCAATTTATCAATGAGGCATCGCTCGCCGGAAAGCTGACCCATCCGCATGTCGTCTCGATCCTCGAAGCATCCGTAACGGAAGACTCCGGTTACATCGTGATGGAATACGTGCCGGGGGACAGCCTGGTGCGGCATACCTATTATGACAACCTGTTGCCGGTCGTGGATGTGCTTCAGATCATCTACAAGTGCTGTAGCGCGCTGGAATATGCTTCCAATCAGGGTATCGTCCACCAGGATATTAAACCCGGAAACATCATGGTTGTGTCAGGCACCAATGTGAAGATCACCGACTTCGGCTCCTCGGTGTTTTACAAGGAGCAGATCAAGCAGGCGGTGACGGCGGGCACCCCTTCCTATATGTCCCTCGAGCATATCAAGGGCGATAACGTGAGCCATCTCAGCGACATGTACTCGCTCGGGATCGTCGCATACGAGCTGCTTACCGGACGGCTGCCGTTCGAGGCCGACACCCTCATCGAATTGCTCTACGACATCTCCACCAAGATGGTGGAGCCGCCGAGCGCGCGCCGCAGCGGGATACCCGCCGAGCTGGACAAGATCATCCTCAAGATGATCGCCAGAAACCCGGAAGATCGCTACCCCAACTGGGCAGCACTCGAAACCGAGATCGCCAAGCTGGGCCGACTCGGCATATCCGAACAAGACATAGCCGATAGCGAGAAATTCGGCATGCTGCGCGCGGTACAGGCGTTAAGCGGATTTCCCGACCCGGAAATCTGGGAGCTCGTCCATGCCAGCAAGTGGCGCAAACTGCCGGTGGGCGCTATCGCCTTGCGGGAAGACGAGCCGGGCCAGAGCATGTATATCCTGATCTCCGGAGCCATGCGGGTCACCAAACAGGGCCGCCTGCTCAACACCATCAAAGACGGCGAATTCTTCGGCGAGATGGCCTACATCCAGCGCGGGTCGAACCGCCAAGCTACGCTGGAAACCACGTCCGACGCGACAGTGGCCGAATTCACCTTTGCAGAGCTGGAAAAGCTGAGCATCGACTGCGAACTGCGTTTTGTGAAATCCCTGCTGAGCACCATGACCAGCAGGCTGGTGGCCGCCGATCTCAGCATCGTGCGCATGTATGGATGAAAGCTGAAAAGCGCCTGCCTTGCATTCCTTGCGACGACACCGGCCTCGCCAGAACCGGTGTCGATTGCGTAGAATGCCCCAAAAAAGGAAACGAACCATGACAGACAAACAACCAGCCGCTCCCGAAGAGCGCCTCGAATCGAGTATATTTTTTATTCGCGGGCAGAAAGTCATGCTCAGCCTACACCTCGCGGAAATATATGGAATCGAGCCGCGGGTGATGGAGCAGGCCATCGAGCGCAACATCGGGCGCTTCCCGGAAGACGCCCTGTTCCAGTTGAGCCCCGAAGAATTCGCCGCCCTCGGAGCGCGGCTTGCGGCATCAGCCCGGACAGCGCCTTACGCCTTCACCAGGCAAGGTGTCGCGATACTCTCCAGCGCCCTGTTCGATGAGCGGGCATTGCACGAAAGCCAGGAATCATGCGCCCCCACATGCAGTTGCCGCAAATGACCTCGCTGCGGCGGAAGTGATATAAACCCAAATAGTTCATTGGCACAAAAGCGTCATTTGAATTATTTGGGATAAATCCGGAAAGCGCAGGAGAGAGAGGAAGGGAGAAAAGGCAAGTCGCCCATCTTTCACCGCGACGCCCTGCCCACAGGAATAAAATACAAAGGCACCTCCCCGACCGGCAGATGCAACAGGCGTGAAACCTCCGCATCGTTGAAAGCCCCAGCTGGCGTCGCTCCCAGCCCCAAGGCTGCCGCTTGCAACAGCAGGTTTTGCGCGGCGTGACCGGTCTCCATATGTACATAGCGCTCGGCGCGCTGGCCGTAGCGCACCGTGGTGCGTTCGAACATCGCCGCGAATACCACCACCATAGCCGCTTGGCTCATCCATTGCTGGTCGACAGCGGCAATGGCCAGCGGCACGCGAATATCGCCATCGGCCAACGCCTCCAAGCGGTGCGGTAGCGGAAGATAGCGATATACCCCGGCACCCAGCCCCTCGATCTTGCCTACCACCAGATAAACCTCCAGCGGATAAGTCGCGCCCGCAGAAGGCGCGGTGCGCCGCTCCGGCGCAGTCACACCCTGTGCGGCCCACATCAACTGTGAAACTTCGGCCAGCGTCAGCGCCCCCGGCGCAAACTCGCGCACCGAACGGCGATGCGCCAGAGCATCTTCAAGGCTCTTCGCACCCGCCATCGACGGCGCAGGCAGGTTAATGCCCTGCTCCACCGGGTCCGCCCCACTTCCCGCAGCCGCCGCAAGGTCTGTCATAAGCACCGCCATTATCAGTAAAAGTATTCCTGTTATCGGGTAAATTCGGGGCATCGCATAGATTCAGGGCAAGCACCGGCTCGCTGTCTGTCGGGGGCAATATTTGATAAGGTTCCATCGTCACCGACTCGATCCTGTTGCCGAGCAAGACCACTTTACCCTCAAGCCGCGAGTTGCCGGTCTCGCTGAATTCGAAACGATAAGTACGGCGCAACACCCTGCTCCCGGACTCGTCGCGCACCAGCGCCAGTCCGCTACTGGCGACCGTATCGTCGAGAAATTGCAGGTTCGCATTGCTGCAAATTTGCCTCCCCGCGTTTCGGGCGACCTCAAGCGCATTCATGCTGTCGAACCAGAACCACCCTATCGCAGCCAACGACAGCAGCAAAAGCAAACTTGCCATATCCATAAACTGAAAAATCCTGCATAACTAATGGAGAAAGTTTACCCGATTCTGGTGGACGATTCTCATAACCTGCAAACAGGCTCGCCGATGAGCGGGGGCAGCAGCTCCCAAAATTTGTTAGCGTTTGCGAAACTACACGACAAGCAGGGGAGGAGAACCAGGCATGGCTGACAAGAAGCTGGTTGCATCTGTAGCGCAAATCGAATCAACCTAGAAGAAGCAGTTGTCCACGAAAGTTACGAAAAATATGAACAAATTCAAATGACTCAATGCTGCTAATGAATACCCAATGGGTGAGTCACCAAGTCAACTTGTGATTCCCCGCAGTCTTGCTGTGGGGGTACGTTCGCTCCTTTCCCTTCAGGGGGAAGGGTGGGATGGGGGGGCGTGGTTAACGAAATTCCGATTAATACCCCGCGCTCTTGGCGCGGGGTTGTTTATTGCTATAGCGTCAGTTGCGATTTATGCTTTTACTGCACTTCGATGTTGATGCGATTGCCCTGAGTGCATGGAATACACACTACGATAGAGTGCTACATGATTGGAATAATAGAAAATTATTGCGCAGTTGCAGCGGGAGCCGATACATTTTCCGCACTGGCTTGCGCGCGCAAATAGTCGGATATTTCTTTGATGACCAATTGCCCGTCATGGTTGCTGTCTATCGCGTCAAAGCGCGCGTTGAGATTAGGCAATGCACCGGATTCTGCCTTTGATAGCATGCCGTTTTTGTCCAGGTCTGCTTGTTCCAGGCGCTGGCTAAATTCGCGGCGTTTTTTTTCCGCAGCAGTCCAGAAGGCTTTAAATTCTTTCTTGTTCAATGCCTCGTCATGATTGGCATCGATTTTGTCAAAATTCTCCGCAATGGCAGGGGCTTTCTGTTCTGCTTCTTCCTTGGAAATCCTGCCATCGCCATCTGCGTCCACACTCTTGAAAAGCTGGTCGATTTTGGCGTTGATATTTTCCGATTTTTTATTCACAGGTTTTTCGGCAGCCAAGGCCAGGCAGGGTAGGGTGATAAACATGAAAATCAGTATCCACTTGTTCATTACGTTTCCTTTTATTGCAGCACCAAATTTTTTATCGCGCCAATGCGCGCCCGTTGTACGGCAGCGGCGATTGTACCGCTATCGGCACATTGCTTGGCAATTTCACCCGCATCCACCGCGCGTGCGGCTGCCAACAGTTGCAGCAAATAATCCGCCTGAGGATAGGCATCCTGTTCGTGCCCGGTACGTCCGCGCGCATCAGAAGCGCAAACTTGCAGCAATTGGGTGAAACGTTCCGGCCTGCGCCACGCATCCGTCGACTGGAACAGTTTGATGACAGTCTCGGCGCGCAGTTCGCGGGCGCGATGAATGTCGCCGTGATAGCGCGCCGCCAGCAAGGCAAGATCGCGGCAATCGCACGGCACGCGCATCCGCTGCGACAGCTTCTTCACCAGCTCCACACCGCGCAGTTCATGGCCGATGTGGCGCGGCAGGATACCCTTGGGCGTGGTGGCCTTGCCCAGATCATGCGCCAGCGCGGCGAAGCGCACCCCCAGCGAATAATCATGTCGCGCCGCATCGTCCACCACCAGCAGGGTGTGGATGCCGCAATCGATTTCCGGGTGATATTTTTCCGGCTGCGGCACACCGAACAGCGCGTCCACTTCGGGCAGGATTTTTGCCAGCGCACCGCAACTGCGCAACGTCTCGAAAAATCGCGACGGTTTTTTTTCCATCAGGCCGCGCGCCAATTCCTGCCAGGCACGCTCCGCTACCAGCGCGTCCACTTCGCCGTTGTCCACCATGTCGCGCATCAGCGCCAGGGTCTCCGGCGCGATGCTGAAGCCGAAGCGTGCCGCAAACCGTGCTGCGCGCAAAATACGCACCGGGTCTTCGCCGAATGCCGCGCTGACATGGCGCAATATGCCCGCGCGCAAATCGGCGATACCGTTATGCGGGTCGATCAGGTTGCCACCGCCTTGCTTGTCATCAAATTCCTGGGCGATGGCGTTGATGGTGAAGTCGCGGCGCAGCAAATCCTGTTCCAGCGTGACATCCGGTGCGGCATATATGGCAAAGCCCTTGTAGCCGCGCGCGGTTTTGCGCTCGGTGCGCGCCAGCGCGTATTCCTCATGGGTGTGCGGGTGCAGGAACACCGGGAAATCCTTGCCGACTGGCTGGAAGCCTTGCGCCACCATGTCTTCCGGCGTGCTGCCCACCACTACCCAGTCGTGATCCTGCACTGGCAGGCCGAGTAACCGGTCGCGCACCGCACCGCCCACGCAATAGATTTTGGTGTTATTTCTCATCTGGGATGGGCTGTTGGTTTCCCGCTGTCCTGCCCGCGACGGTGCCCATGCGCTGTTTGAGCGGGCGCTGCGGCGTATCGAATCGTCCGGCGTAGTACATGGTGTTGCTCATCACCTTTTTCACATAGTCGCGCGTTTCGTCGAACGGGATGGTCTCCGCATAAATCGCTCCTTCCAGCGGCTGGTCGGCGCGCCACAGCCGTGCCCGGCCCGGCCCGGCATTGTATGCCGCCGAAGCCAGCACCGGGCTGTCGTCAAACCAGGATAGTACGGTTTTCATGTAATAGGTGCCGAGGCGCAGGTTGGTGTCCAGTTGGTGGATCAGGGATTGTTTGTAGCTTTTCAACCCCAGTTTTTTTGCTATCCAGCGCGCCGTCGACGGCATGACTTGCATCAACCCGGCTGCACCGACAGTGGATCTGGCCGATGTCACGAAACGGCTTTCCTGGCGCATCAGGCCGTAGACCCACGCTTCTTCCAGCCCGTTCTCGCGGATATGCGCCTGCAATGCATCGCGGTAAGGGGCAAGATAGCGCAAGCTGAAATCGTGAATATTCACTGTCTTGTCCGCCGCATTGATGGCACGGTCATACATTTCGTTGCGCCGCGCGATTTCCGCCGCAGTGAGCAGTTCCTGGTCGTTGAAATTGCGCACTGCCCAGTTCCACTCCTTCATCGCTTCGCTGCGCATATCCATACGATACAACGCCAGCGTGCGCTGGATGCCGGGCAGCGCCAGCATCGCGGCAATATCCTGTTTGTCTGGCTTGTATGTAGCCACCGGCAAACCTGCCCTACGCCCGATCGCAGAACTCAATCCGGGCAAACCAGCCAATTCCTCCCCCGCCAATTGCCCGTAAAAATGGTATTCGCCGCTTAACGCCACAAGCAATTTGCTTGCTTCGGCGGGTTTGCCCAATGACTGCAAGGCGCGCGCTTTCCAGTATTGCCAGGTCGCATCGCGTTGCTGCGGTTCACTCATCGCATTGATGCTTGCCAGCACCTCGGGCCAATCCTGCGCACGTAATGCCGCACGCACCCGCCACGCCGATTGTTGTTCGTTGAGCGGCGCGTTTGCTGCCGCCTTGAACCATTGCAGCGCCCGCCCGTCTAGTTTGCGTGCCGCTTCATAAGCCAGCCAACCGTAAAAATAATGCTGTTCCGTATCGGGAAAGTGCGCCGCGATCTTTGACCAGCGCGAAGCGGCCAATTCAGGGGATTGTTTCGCCAGGCGCTGCAAGGCAAACAACGCGACGGTGCGTTGGCCTTCATTTGCTTTGTCCAGCGTCAGCTTTTCCAGATAACGATCCGCATCCGCCGCCGCACTTTTCAAAGCCGCAGGCGGTACTGTGTAGTTGCCGGTCAGCCGCTCGGCAAGCTGCATGGCGAGCGATACATTGCCCGTTTCAAGTGTCAGGCGCAACCGCTGCCAAATATCCTGCTCGCTGATGATACCGGCGGATATTGCCGCCTCGAACGGAGCGCCGCAACTCTCGGGCTGCCCCTTGCCGCTGAACCATAAGCCGCGCGTTTCGCGCAATGCAATTTGCTCCTGATTGCGCAGGCGCGATTGCAAGGCATAACAGGTTAGCTCGGTGTCTTCGTTAACCAGGCGCGGGTATTCCGCATCGAATAACTCCCATTGCTGTTTTTTGCCGAGCAGTTTGAGCCATTCACCGCGCAACCGGTCGACTATCGGCGTATCTTCCGGCATTGAAAGAAAATCCTTCACTTCCTTGGCGCTGGCGTTTTCCAAACCGAGACGCAACCGGTAGTAACTGGTATACACCTCCAGCGGGGTATGGTTCAATCGTTGTGCAAAGTGCTCCAACTTGGCTGCGTCGCCGGCGCGGAATGCATCGTGCGCCGCAAGAAAATCTGCATCGCCTGCAAGCGTGGCGGGTACGCTTTTCGGATGAGATTGCCTGCGGCTTGATGCTTGTGGCTTGGCCGTGCGACTACGCAAAGCCGGTTGTTGCAAGGCCGATTTGCCTGCGCCAGGATCGCTCGTAGCACGAGTGTCCGGCAGCGTTCCATTTACGGCGGTTTGCAGCGATCCGCCCGCAACCTGATCCGCAGAAACCGGCAGGGCGGCCAGTAAAAAAAAGAATAAAAAAAGCCTCATCGTGAACCGTCTAAAAATCAATCCGACAAAGCATAGCACATCGTTTGCGGGCGGAGACTTGGCATGTCAAAGGGGGGGCATTCGAAAGTAGTGGGCAGCAAGCAAAAGCGCCTCTCCCCTTGCGGGATAACCAGCGACTTGGCTGCGGTCGTTTGCAGCCTAGTCGGATGGCTAGTTGTTTCACCCGGAGAGGTTGGGGAGAGGGGCCGCCGTTAACTTCGCCGCACAGGGAGCGTATCATTCCCCCGGCTGAACTTTGTGACTAAATTAGTAACCGCCAAGCGCCCCAGCAATCCGGTATAATGCCGCCTCTTATGGCAGATCCGGCAGTAACTAAAGTAATGTTTTCATCCCTTAATCTCGACCCGCAGATTCTGCGCGCCATTGAAGATGAGGGCTATACCGAGCCGACGCCGATTCAGGCGCAGGCCATCCCTCATGTTCTGGCGGGCCGCGACCTGATGGCGATGGCGCAGACCGGCACCGGCAAGACGGCGGCGTTCACGCTGCCGCTGTTGCAGCGCTTGCTGCCGCATGCCAGCACCAGCGCCTCTCCGGCACGTCACCCGATCCGCGCGCTGGTTCTGGCACCGACGCGCGAGCTGGCGATCCAGGTCGAAAAAAGCGTGGAAACTTACTCCAGGCATGTGCCGTTGCGCTCCACCGTGGTATTTGGCGGCGTCGATATCAAAACGCAAAAACCCGAGCTGATGAAGGGCGTGGAAATTCTGGTGGCAACACCCGGTCGCTTGCTGGATCACGTCGAAAGCCGCAACCTGATGCTCAATCAGGTGCAGGTGCTGATTCTGGACGAGGCAGACCGCATGCTGGACATGGGTTTTATGCCCGATCTCAAGCGTATTCTCACGCTGTTGCCCAAACAACGCCAGACCCTACTGTTTTCGGCCACGTTCTCCGACGACATCAAAAAGCTCGCGCAGGATTTCCTTGTTAACCCGATCACTGTCGAAGCGGAACGCCGCAACACTGCGGCAGAAAACGTCAAGCAATCCGTTCTCATGGTGGATCAGGACAATAAATTCAACGTACTGGCCGATCTGCTTCGCTCTCGCGGGCTCGGCAGTCAGGCGCTGGTCTTTACCCGCACCAAGCTGACTGCGGCGCGCTTGGCGCGCAAGCTGGAGCGCGAGGGCATACCCGCCGATGCCATCCACGGCGACAAGACCCAACTGGAGCGCATCAAGGCGCTGGACGCGTTCAAGGAAGGCAAGATTACCGCGCTGGTAGCGACCGATGTTGCCGCACGAGGGCTGGATATCGACCAGTTGCCGCTGGTGGTCAATTATGAACTCCCGACTAACGCAGAGGACTATGTTCACCGCATCGGGCGCACCGGGCGCGCAGGCGCCAGCGGCGAAGCAATATCGCTGGTGGATGGTGAAGAAGAACGGCGGCTGGTCGATATCGAGAAACTGCTCAAACGCTCATTTTCACGCGAACGGGCGACAGTTTCGCCGTCATCGCGCGCATCCTCCAGCCACCGGACGGCCAAGCCTGCCTCGCAGGTCTATGCCAAAAAATCCGCACCGGTTGATGACTGGTTCCTTAAACCTTATGAACCTTCCCCGTCCGCCGCAAAAATCGAAGAGCACCCCTTTTTTGGCACCGACAAGTTTGACCCGGGCAAACCCAAAAAACAAATTGCCGCACTGCTGTGCAGGCCACCGGCTAAAAACTGATTTCCCTGCAATTCTGCGAGCATAAGGGAGTTGTCATAATTTGCTTTTTGCGGGCTGGTAGGCCAGCTTGCCGCTTGCATATCGATTCGTCCGCAAAATAAATTTTGATGTTCCCATAAGTTATGAATCCAATTCCCATAATCTCGATTTCTGCTTCTAAACCGCGCTGCGCGTGGGCGGGTAACGATGCCCTGTACCAGGCTTATCACGACTGCGAATGGGGTGTGCCGTTGTATGACGATCAGCGCCTGTTCGAATTTCTGATTCTGGAAGGCGCACAGGCGGGTTTAAGCTGGATCACTATTTTGCGCAAGCGCGAAAATTACCGCGCCGCCTTCGATGATTTTGACGCGACACGCATTGCCCGTTATGGCGCTGATAAAATAGAATCGCTGTTGCAGGATGCGGGCATTGTGCGCAATCGCCTGAAAATCGAAGCAGCGGTGACCAACGCGAAAAAATTTCTCGATGTGCAGGATGAGTTCGGCAGTTTTTCGAAATTTATCTGGCAATTTGTCGGCGGCGCACCGAAACAGAATGTATGGCGCAGCCCCGCTGATGTACCGGCGAGCACACCCGAGTCGGATATGATGAGCAAAGAGTTAAAACGGCGCGGATTCAAGTTTGTCGGCACGACGATTTGCTACGCACACATGCAGGCGACCGGCATGGTGAACGACCATACCGTGAATTGCTTCAGGCATGCCGAATTAAGCGGCAAAAAGGGATAATCCAAAAAGGAATGATCGGAAATGCTGCTGAAATTTACCAAGATGCACGGCGCAGGCAACGACTTCGTGGTGCTGGACGGGGTACGCCAGCACATTGAACTCAGCCCGGAGCAGTTGCGCCTGCTTGCCGACCGGCATTTCGGCGTAGGCTGCGACCAGATATTGCTGGTGGAGAGGGCGCAGCACCCCGAGGCCGATTTCCGCTACCGTATTTTCAATACCGACGGCGGCGAAGTGGAACAATGCGGCAATGGCGCACGCTGTTTCGCGCGCTTTGTTCACGACAAGCGGCTCACGTCGAAACGTGAAATAACGGTGGAAACCAAGAGCGGCCTGATCAGGCCGCGCCTCGAAGACGACGGGCGCGTGACGGTTGATATGGGGGCGCCGGTTTTCGATGCCGCGCTCATTCCGTTCGACGGCGGCAGTGGCGCGGCGAGCGAGCCGTTGAATGTGGCAGGAGAGATGCTGGAAATCAGCGCGCTGTCGATGGGCAATCCGCATGCGGCGCAAGTGGTGGCGGATGTCGAGCATGCGCCGGTGGAAAAACTGGGGCCGCTCATCGAGCATCACCCGCGTTTTCCCAAGCGCGTCAATGCCGGTTTTATGCAAGTGATGGATCGCCAGCATGTCCGTTTGCGCGTATATGAACGCGGCTCGGGCGAAACCCTGTCGTGCGGCACCGGGGCCTGTGCGGCAGCGGTGTCGGGCATCCGGCGCGGTTTGCTCGACAGCCCGGTCAATGTCGCGACACGTGGCGGCGCGTTGATTATTGCGTGGGGCGGGGAAGGCCAGCCGGTGCTGATGACCGGCCCGGCGATAACGGTATTTGAAGGCGAAATTATTCTATAGGGAGCCACGATGAGATCGGAAGACGTCGCACAATATTTGCAGGACAACCCGCAGTTTTTTGAACAGCACATCGATACACTGGCGCAAATCACTTTGCCGCATCCACATGGTGGGCGCATGGTTTCATTAAGCGAACGGCAGTTGCTGGCGTTGCGCGACAAGAACAAGGAGCTGGAAAAAAAACTGCACGAACTGATCGAATTCGCCAAAATGAACGATGCGCTGCAACACAAGGTGCATGAATTCGTTGTCGCGCTGTTTGCCGCGCGCGATCTGGCTACTTTGCGGGAAATGATCCCGCACCTGTTGCGCGATATTTTTTCTGTGCCGCATACGGCGTTGCAATTGTGGCAAGTCAACCCGCCCAGCGCGGAAGTGCTGGCGTTCGCCGATGCGCAGGGGCAACCGGTCTGCTTGCACCATGCCATGCACGACACCTCTGGCTGGTTCGGCGAAACTGCCGCGCAGCTGCATTCGTTCGCTTACCTGCCGCTGCACGCGGGCAGCGAAACCATCGGCCTGCTGGTGCTGTCCAGCGAAGACAAACAGCGTTTCTACCCGGAGATGGGCACGGTATTTTTGGAGCGCATCGCCGAAGCGGTAAGCAGCGCATTGCACCCGCATCTCATATCGTAGGGGTGCGGTTCATCGCGCCCTGATTCATCCTAAAAACGGTAATTCATCCACGAAAAACACGAAAGGCACGGAAGAACAATAAGTTGCATTGACTTGGCGTCCCACACATTGGGTATTCATTGGCGGTGTGGAGCACTGTTAATTTTTTATGAACTTCCGCATTGTGGTAAATGCCTGCTTGTCACATTTCGTGGCTTTCGTGGACAACTGTTTTTTCATGTTTATTCATGCATCCAAAAAGGGCGCGATGGCTTTGCATAGCCATTCGACTAAACTGGCAAGAGATGCCAGCCAAGTTGCCGGTTAAATCGCGCCCCTGTGGAATTATTTGGAATCGCCCATTCGTTATGACCGATGCTGCAGCACCTAATCATCAATATCTGAACGGCTATCTGGCGTGGCTGCGCAACGAGAAGCAATACTCCGCGCTGACCGCCGAAAATTATGCGCGCGACATCGGGCATCTGTTCGAGCTGGCTGCCGCCACGCCGCTGACTAACCTTAAGCATCATCACATCCGCCGTTTTATCGCGCAACTGCACAGCAAGGGTTCGGGTGGTCGTTCGCTGGCGCGTATGTTGTCAGCGTGGCGCGGCTTTTTCACTTATTTGATACGCGACTATGGTCTATCCGATAACCCCTGCGTAGGCCTGCGCGCGCCCAAATCGCCGAAGAACCTGCCGCAAGCCCTGTCGCCAGACGAGGCGGTGCGCATGGTCAATTTGCCCGCCGATACGCCGGAAGCGATCCGCGACAAGGCGATGTTCGAATTGTTCTACTCCTCCGGTCTGCGTTTGGCCGAGCTGGTCGGCCTTGAGCTTGAACCGATGCGAGCCGACCTGAACGCGGGCGAAGTGCGCGTTACCGGCAAGGGCAGCAAAACGCGCATCGTACCGCTCGGCAGCCACGCCATCACCGCGTTGCAGGCCTGGCTGGCGGTGCGCGACCAGTTCGCCAATGCGGGCGAAACCGCACTGTTCGTCGGGCAGCGCGGCAGCCGCATCTCGCCGCGCGTGGTGCAACTGCGCATGAAGCAATGGGGCATCAAACAGGGCATTACCAGCAACGTGCATCCGCATTTGCTGCGCCATTCGTTCGCCACCCATGTGCTGCAATCCAGCGGTGACTTGCGCGCGGTGCAGGAAATGCTCGGCCACGCCAGCATCTCCACCACGCAGGTTTATACGCACCTCGATTTCCAGTATCTCAGCAAGATTTACGACGCGGCGCATCCGCGCGCCAAGAAAAAGACCTAAGAAAAAATACCAAAGAAAAGATATGACCACCCAGAAACCCAAACCACATTCGACACCGTCATCATCACAGTCTTCTCCCAAGGGGAGAAAGGACGATCGCTTCCTCTCCCGTGAGCGGGAGAGGATTGAGGAGAGGGGACGCCCCTCGCAAGGCAACCGGGATTTTCGCAACCGAACCAAGCGCGACGAGAAACAGTCCGGCGAGCAAAAGAGTATTGCACGCAGCGCACCGCAATTTCACGTTGGCTCCGCTACTGCGCAACCCGGCATCACCCTCAGGGCGGGGCGGGAAAAATCCTTGCTGCGCCGCCATCCGTGGATTTTTTCCGGCGCGGTCGAACGCGTGGATGGCGTGCCTCTTAGCGGTGACACGCTGCCAGTGCGCGACGCTTCGGGAAATTTTCTCGCTTGGGCGGCGTACAACGCCAGTTCGCAAATCACCGCGCGTGTCTGGTCGTGGCGTGAAGAGGAGGTCATTGACGCAGAGTTTTTTCGCCGCCGTATTGCCAATGCGCTGGCGGCGCGCGACGCTCTGCTCCCCTCTCCCGCAGGCGGGATAACCAGCGACTTGGCTGGAGTTTTTTGCCAGCCTAGTCGAATGGCTAGGGGTTTTATCGGAGGGGCTGGGGGAGAGGGGTTGCGCCTGATCCACGCCGAATCGGACGGGCTGCCGGGATTAATTGCCGACCGATATGGCGATACGCTGGTGATGCAGATCGGCAGCGCGGGTGCGGAACGCTGGCGCGACATCATCGTTGGCATCCTGCAAGAACTATGCAATCCCTTATGCATCTACGAGCGCTCCGATTCCGATTCACGCGGACTGGAAGGGCTGGAGCCGCGCAACGGCGTGCTGCGCGGCATGTTGCCGGATGGCGTGGAGGTAGTAGAGAACGGCCTGCGCTTCAAGGTGGATGTCGCGGCTGGGCAGAAGACCGGCTTCTATCTCGACCAGCGCGACAACCGCGCGCTGACAGAAACACTGGCTGCTGGCCGCGATGTGCTGAACTGCTTCTGCTACACCGGAGGCTTCTCGCTGTATGCGCTACGCGGTGGCGCAAAATCGGTGCTGTCGATCGACGCATCGGGCGATGCGCTACGCAATGCCGAACAAAATTTATTAAACAATGGCCTGGATGCAACACGTGCCGAATGGCAAGAGGCGGACGTGTTCCAAGCATTGCGCAAGCTGCGCGACCAAGGCAGATCCTTCGACCTCATTATCCTCGATCCACCCAAGTTTGCGCCCACTGCCGCCTTTGCCGAAAAGGCCGCGCGCGGTTACAAGGACATCAACCTGCTCGGCTTCAAGCTGCTCAGGCCGGGTGGACTGCTCGCAACCTATTCCTGCTCCGGCGGCATCAGCGCAGACCTGTTCCAGAAGATTATCGCCGGTGCCGCGCTCGATGCCGGCGTGGATGCGCAGATCGTGCATCACCTGCACGCCAGCGCCGATCATCCAGTGCTGCTCAGCTTTCCGGAAGGGGCATATCTCAAGGGGTTGGTGCTACGGGTTGGGTAGTAGTGTTTGTAGGGTGGCTAGCCTTCATCGCGCCACTTCACATATCTGCGCATCTGATCTGTTGCGTCAAACTGCCCATACTCCACAAGACTGGTAGCCAAGCATAGCCCCATAGATGTGTCGTCAGTCCATTCGCCGGGTTTAAGTTTGAACGGCCCACCACCCACCATATCGGTGACGAGCGGAAATGTGCCTCGCGGTTTAAATTCCACGGTTGTGCCGACCGCATCGCCGCAGGCCATGCCTAGCAGCGCACCGCGAAATCGCCCGGATTGATTGGCTACTTTATTTTGCTGTTGCTTGGCATTTAACGGAGCAGTCATTTCTATTACTCACGAACCTGAGCCTAAAATTGCAAGTTCCAACGCAGCTTGCGTTTCATCAATGACCTGCCCATCATCTTTCACCAGTGTGGGTTTCCATATCCGTTTCTCCACCAAGCTTGGAGCATGTTCTATGGCTCCCATCGGCTCAATACCCATTGCCGTAAGGCGTGCCAGTAGCTCATGTAGAACATCTTCCTTGCGAAGTGACCATGTAGAAGCGAAGCAGCGCCAAAACACCCAGCCTGCCCGTTCCAAGACTCGCTGACGATTCATGTCATGTTGCCATCTGTCTGGACCGTGATATTCGTCGCCATCCAACTCAATTGCCAAGCGATTGTCTCCCGCGCCTTCAATGACCATATCGATGCGATAAGCCCCCGTCTTTACTTGTGGAATGACCCGATACCCACGAGACACAAGAATAGAAAATACGTCCCGCTCGAAGCCTGACTCGCACCGATCAATCAGCACTTCCGCTTCCTCGTTGTCAGTCACCATCGGCTTGTTGAAATGACTGAGCAAGGTAAGGCGCAAATCCGTGTCCGATAACTCAGACGTTTGCACCGATCGAACCAAATACATTCGATCCCGTGCGCGGCTGGCTGCAACATTAAACCGCTGATCGAATTTTAGGCCTGAAAGCGCGTGGTGGTTTTTGCTGTCTGCAACCATAGACAGGAACATGATGTCCCGTTCGCTACCCTGAAAAGTTCGTGCATCCCCGCATTCAAATTTGCGGTGTAGCAATTCGGCTGCATCACACCGTTGGCGCACGACAGAATCAATGTGTTTGGCTTGATCCATTCCGAGCAGCGAAACAACACCAATCGTACGACCTTTATAAGCCTCATTTTTTAGAATGGACAAGATTTCCTCGGCGATGGACTGAGCCTCGTAATCGTTACGGTCGTGCTTATCACGGAAACCATCCGGGACATAAATATCGACAAGCGGCGGATCAATTCGCTCAGACGCTTTTGGGATGCGTAACGGCTGAATACCGCCTTTATAAAACACACGATTGGAGTAAGCAATGATGGGCGGGACGCAACGAAAATGCTCGCGCAACATCACTTGCTCGGCAGCAAATACGCGAGCCGCTAGGTCGTAGAGGGATTTTTCCGGAGTCATTTCCGTTCCATAAGGCTGCTCGGAAAGGAAACGAACCTTCAGCTCCTGAATCCGCTGGCTGGCAATAAAACCTCCATCCGGAGATACCTGTTTATCGTCACCCACCACCAAAACTTTCTTGCCTCGCAGGATGGCAGGCAATGCCCAGAGATCGGATTGGCTGGCTTCATCCACAATCACGAGGTCGAACGCACCAATATCTGACGGTATGGCCTCCGATATGCGGGCATGGCTCATAATCCAACAGGGAATAGCACCGGCGGCATCTAACATCGCCTCTCGGGCATCTCTACGATACCGCGTAGCGTTTGGTCCTGTTCCCTGACCGATACGACGAATTGCAGTTGCATAACCTGCAAGGGCTTGGAGAACTCTTGGTGTGGCCTTCCGTTTGGTTGCCAACCATGCAGCCTTAGAAACCATCCCCTTGTAGAGGCGAGAGAGTCCACCCTCAAGGTTCCGGCGTCTGGCAGATAAAGCAATCAATTCGTTGCGAGCCTCAATATTGTCAAGGTGAGTCCTCATACGAGCCCAATTCCATGCTTGCCGCCAAGTAACAGGAAAAAAGGTATCTTCACCCGACATTTCAACCGGCTGAGAACGGATGCGAGATGCCAGTTTAGGTGCTCCCGCCTGCTCAATACGGGCGGCGTAATCTTTGATTCGTGTGAGTTCAACTGTCATTGAGGCAATACGCCTTAGTTCTGCCGTCAGTTCTGCATATTGTGCTGCTGCACGATCAGAAGGAATGCCCAGATTTCCAAGTTGCTTTTCGACGAACTGCTTTAACGCAATCGACATCGGCCCTGTCTTGCCAGCAAGTTTTTCCTGCAAAGTGCTGAGCTGGGTTGCCGCTTTGGACAACTCCGTCTTGGTAAGGTGGCGTAGTAATTGGGTCTTAACTTCATGAAGTTTGGCAGAGCTGCCCATCCAACCCCTGCCGGGAGGCGAGGAGAATACGGCCTCGGCCTTCTTGGGTATTGCGGTATCAAATTCTGTAGCCAGCCGGTGTGCTTTTTTTGCTAAGGTGGTAACCATTTCGATTCGGCGCAAAGCAGAGACACCACCTTCCAGGCGGGGGATGGAAAGCTCGTCAGCAAATTGATTCCAACGACTCACAAAAGACACTACTTGTTCGTGAAGCACGATGTGTCGTTGCACATGAACCCAGTCGTCTATCGACGCGGGTGAGAGTCCTGAAACTCTGACGGCAGCAATATGCTCTCTCGCCTCTCCTGTTCCAAGAGAAATAAAACCAAATGGCTTCCCGGTCTCGACTGCACGGGCAACAGCTTCCCGCGTCTTGACAGTACGCAAGCCTGCATCGGGGAAGTCAACTGGTCGCTTGAGGAACTCAGCGCGCGCCTCAGTGAGTGCGTCAATGTCCGTAAATAAAGACTCAAGTGCTTGCCGTTCGGAAACAGTCGACCGTAGTTGGCATTTTATGCGCACGTCAAGGGGCCAACCACCATCGGCGGCCTCCAGTTCCTCGACCAATGCCTTGGCTTCTTCGACTAGATTGAGAAGCTCTCTTGCTGCAATGATTACTTCGGCAGTTGTAGCCTTAAGATCAGGGAGGTCACCCCGCTCAACCTCAGCCTCGATCATCCGCATACTGGATAACACTTCATGCAACTCGGCGATTGCGGTTGTTGCAGGAAGTGAGTCAGCGGACGGGCAATTGGCCTGTACATAAACCAAATCCTGCCCTACCTTCCGCCGTGCTTCACGAAGTTTACCTGCCTCATCTTCGGATAGTGGAGGCGCATTTTCGGGCGAAAGCGTAATGTCATCATCAAACCAGCCGTGCTGTTCCAAGCCGGAAATGACCAACTCAGCAAGCTTCTGTGCGCGCATCGGTACGCCATCAACCTTAACTTCTGAAAGTTGCACAATCGCAATTTCGTCAATGCGTTTGTCAATGGAAGCAAGTTCATGGTGGGCGCGGTCAATTGCACCTTCCAGTGTTGCGATGGCTTGGCGTATCTGTTCCGGATTTAACTGGGATACCTGATGCTGAATTGCCTCGATTGACGCTTGAAATTGGCGGACACCTTCGCGGTCACTAGCCATAAGCGCCACAGTTAAAGATCGCACCTCTTCTGGAATTTTGGACTGCAGTACCTCAAGTGCGGGTTCGCCCCGCGAGGTGACGAGTACTCTCCTGCCTGTTGCCAGGTAGTGACAAATGACGTTGGCGATGGTGTGTGTCTTTCCGGTGCCTGGTGGCCCTTGCACAGCGACACCGGCTGCTTTTTCCAGCCGTTGAATAATAGTGACCTGCTCTTCGTTATAGGGCAGAGGGAAATAAAGCTCTTCAGATTTACCGTGACTTGATCCGCGACTCGACAATCCCCTGAAATGAATGGCCTCGTGTTCAACGGGTTCATCTGAAGGCGGGGTAACAAGGGCAAGCGGGCCAACTGGAATATCGCACCCAGAATCCAGCTTGTCCTTCAAGCGTTGCAGGTCATCCGTTATATAGTGATTGTTGCGCGGTCGTGAAAATAGAACCCAGGCATCCGTAACTATCAAGTCGGTGCCAGCAGCAGGAATCGGCTCACCTTTTGTGAGTATCTCTCGGTAGCTCCCTTTGCTATCAAGGCTTGACCCGACGAGTTTTAGGACATCGGTATAGCTCGAAGAATCAAATGGGGTAACTGGACAGTCTTTATGCCTTTGAAGCTGCTCCTTGATATCGTGTTCAACATCAGCAGCCCCAATAACCGAACAAGCGACAAACGCTGCCATTTCCACCCGCGTATCGGTAGCACGGGGGCGAACCTCCAGTGCCATGCTATTCTCGTCTATGGATATTTCAACGGCTTGGGTGAGCATCGGATATTCAAAGTTGACGGGGCTTTCCACGAACGGAATCTGCCATGACGCAACACCTATGCCCCATACAAATTCTTGTGGATTGGCTGTTTCTTCTGCTCCAATCTGGTGCTTCAAAGCGAACAGATCACCATAGAGGGAAATGCTCTTGCGGCGCGGACGTTCGCTCTCAGCCCAAGCTTTCCATTGAGGCAAGTATTCTTGGAGGGCTGCTTGGGCTTTCTGCATCAACTGCTCTTGTCTCAGCTTTGCGTCATAAGTCTCTGCCGACTGAGGCTCAAGCTTGATCACACTGCGCATCCAGGTCGCTAGATAGCCTTCATCCAAGGAGGGCTGCGCACCAAACGGGTCATTGCTGATTTTGAATAAGCCCTTGAATAGATCAGGGACAACTGGCGGGATATGGGCTTCGATACGCGCCAGCCGCAACCAAATGTGGTCACCTTCTGGGCGAAGATCAAACTCAAGGCCGGGTAGTCCCGCCAAGTCAGTATTGCGACGTACGAATCCCTTAGCATCAGAGATGCGATAGCCTCTCGGGTCAATTTCTTTTGCTTGCTCTTCGATATATTCCAGTAAACCTTTAAGCAGATCACGAGGTGAGGTCATATTTTCCTTTTTTGTGGAAACATTCGTCGGCTTTCATTTTTTACTGAATAAATTTACCTAATTGAGCCAAGGCTTAACTCCAAGTAATAACAACATCTGCGTCCCATTTTAGACCTATGGTGCTGACAATAATTGGCAAGATCCTCTTGATGCGTTCTGGTGTGACATTGATGTCGAAATACCAGCCATCTGACAGCTCTCGGCTATGCTTCCTGACCCACCACGCATCTTTCCACTTAAAGAGATTTTCTCGCTCCTTTGAAATGTACTGTCTATTGTTTCCAACCCTTTTAACTGCTGATGCCATAGCCTCGCGCTGATTAGGAAAATCTTTCCACATCCTCTTTAGAAACTTTCGGTGAATATCCAAACAACTGGTGCATTCAACAAACTCCCCATGGATTTCAAAACCGATTTTTACTTTTTCTGTTGTGGCATGAGATTGATTGGCGTGTGCTTTCGCTTCTTCAAGTATTTCTCGTATACTCCTTTTGGGTGGCCGAGTTATTTCATCAAGAATTTTAGTTATGCTTGCTTGTTTTGCTTTTAGTGTTTGAATCAAGGTCTCCGCAGCATCAATTGCATGCTCAGTATGCCGAAGTTCTATCAGTAAATTATTCGAGTCGATTGTGTAATTCATTATTTCCTCCAAATCCGTTCACTGCGAAGTCCGGTAGTAATCGTACAGCCGTCAAGACTGCTCTTCACCTTGTATGCGTTACGCCATGTTGACAACCGACGGACAGGTTCACGTCCCATGTCTCGCTCCATGCGTCGAATGCTACCCTTGTCCAGATAAAGAACTACGCCGCCGCAGCCGTCGTACTGCTCCATTCCATATAGATCAAGCAACTGATCTATGAACGGCGGAATACCGCGTTGCTGCGCCCGAATGACTGCATGTTTGCTGGTGACATGACTCATTTTATGCTCCTCATAATTGTTATAGATCGTCTAAATCGTCTAAAAATTTCTGCCTAACAGGTGTATTTGGCACGTACTCGTCAGGGAGATAACAATTCAAGCCCCAAATGTCTGCGCTCTTGAAATGTTTGTCTGTCAGCACAGCCCGATAAAACGAATTATCCGAGCCAGTTGCTGAATTAGTTAACTTGATACCCTCACGTATTACCCAGAACGGATCAACATTCGGCTCCAGTGGATAAAATATGTTTGGAAAGAAACTCCAATCACAACCGTGCGCCATCCAAACTGTATTTCGCCAATCACTATCCAAAAGAAGCAGCCGATCAATCTGTGGTGGTGTTGCCGTCAGTAACAGAAGAATACGATTAAAGATGGCATCACGGACAATTCGCTTTTCGTTGCAGATTTTATCCAGCCTATCAATCAGATCAGCTCGCAGTGAGAAGGTAACCACTTTACGATTGAGCAGATTCAACTTCGCCGCTACAAAATCGCGCGCTGCTGTGGAATTGGGTTGCGTTATTTCTTCATCAAGCCGCTCCAATTCAATTGCTAACACTTTGCCTATGTAGGCATCGCGTCTTAAACATCCCGATTCAATTTTTTTGTCGAGTTTGTCAATCACAGGTTGCCAAACCTTGACTGCGATTTTTTTAATTATTTCCATATTCTCAAGTCTCCTGTTGTTCGATGGATGTATTATCCATAGCTCGAAAGGACATGTCAATGGCAATTGGCAGGTAATTTGCAATTGATATTGTTTGCGTTTGGCAATCAGTTAAAAACAAACAAATAAATGTATTTAATACTGCATTTATTGGCGCACATATTGCCTGGGACGAAGGTGACAAACAGGGTTTCACGGATCGGTACAGAAATGGCTCCGCTTAGTTGTACAGTATTTTCTCTTTATCTCTGCCAACCCAATCATAAACATCTGAAAATCATTTGGCGTCATTTTGGCGACAATGGTACACTTGCTGCCCTTGATTATTAAGGAGGAGATGATGGGAACCACCATTGCCAAGCAAGACCGCATCGGCGCTCGCGTCCCCCATGAGGTCTATGAAACACTGTGTCGGGCCGCTGAATTGACGGGTGCAACAGTCAATCAATTTCTGGTGCAATCGGCACTGAAGGAGGCGCAGGCTGTTATCGAACGGGCAGATGTCATTCGCTTGTCGCCGCGCGACTGGAACTGGCTGCTCGAATTGATTGAGAATCCGCCCAAGCCAAATGCCAAGTTGAAGGCTGCCATGAAGCGCTACCAGAAGGCCCAGCGAGGCGATGCGGATTCTTCCTTTAGCTGGAAACCATAACCGGCAGGGGTTCGATTGCGGTCGTCAGGAACTGAACGACTGGCTGCGGCAGGTTGCCCGCCAGCATCAGGACAAGGGGTTATCGAAAACCTTTGTCGCCGCCCGCGAGGAAGCACCGGATTTAATTTGCGGCTATTACGCGCTGACTTTGGCTGAGCTCGAAAACCATCACCTACCGGAAGCATGGCGGAAAAAGTTGCCACGCCGCATTCCTGGAGTACGGCTGGGTCGCTTGGCTGTCGATAGGCAATATCAGAACAAAGGCCTCGGCGAATTGCTGCTGGTCGATGCACTGATCCGGGCACAGCGAATCTATACTGAGGCTGGCGGCATCGGGCTGTTCGTTGATGCCCTCGACGGGCAAGCTGCAGGCTACTATCGACGCTTCGGCTTCGAAGCATCCCCGGATAATCCGTTGCTGTTGTTCCTGTCAGCAAAGACATAAGACTACATCATCTGCATGCCAGTGCCGACCATCCGTTGCTGCTCAGCTTTCCGGAAGAGGCATATCTCAAAGGGTTGGTGTTGCGGGTTGGGTCGCAGCCAGACCTGCATTTGAATCCGGTTAGTCCGGTGTTATACCAATTCTATTTTGAAACAATAATAATCACGTAGGGTGCGTTCCACGCACCAGTGCAAATGGTGCGTGGAACGCACCCTTGAAATAGCATTTTCAATTTGGAAATGGAATTACACCTTGAACCGGTTTACTGCAGCGCGCATGCTGTCTGCCAGTTGCGCGAGGTTGTTGGCCGCATCGGCTGTTGCTTCTGTGGCCGCATGGTTCTCTTCAGTCATTTGCGCCACTTTTTCAACATGTGCGGAGATATCGTTGCTGGCTTTGCTTTGCTCCACCAATGCGGAGGAAATGCCGCTGACCGTTGCAATTACACGATTGGATTCTTCCTTGATCTGATTGATTGCATCGCCCGCCTGTTGCGCCAGCGCAGCTCCGCCGCTTACCTGAGTGACCGCGCTTGACATGCTGGCAACCGCGATGCTGGCGGTGTTCTGGATGGCGTCAATCATTTGGGAAATTTCCTTGGTGGAGATGGCGGTGCGTTCCGCCAGCTTGCGCACTTCGTCGGCTACCACCGCAAAACCGCGCCCTTGTTCACCGGCGCGCGCCGCCTCGATGGCGGCATTCAGGGCCAGCAGATTGGTCTGTTCGGCAATTTCCTTGATGACCTGGACAATGGAGGATATTTGGCTGGATTGCTCCCCGAGGTTTTCAATAGAGCCGGACGTTTGGCGCACGGTGTCGGCAATTTGCTGCATCCCCGTGGCGGTGTTATGAATGATTTTGCTGCCTTGGTCGGACAGGTCGCCTGATTTGCGGGAGGTCGTTAATGCTTCCTGCGCGCTTTCCGCGACATGATTGATGCTGACGGTAACCTGCTCCACTGTTGCTGCTATCGCGGATGCGGCTTCGCTTTGATGCGCAGAGGCAGCGGCAACCTGCTGGGAGGATGAAGACAAGGCGCGGGACGCATCGAATACCTTGTCTATGTTGTCATGTATCTGGCGAAATGCAGTTTGCAGATTGCCCATCAGCTCGTTGAACGAACGCGCTGTTTCGCCGACCTCGTCGTGGCCGGCTACCTTGATGCGGCGGGTAAAATCGCCGTTTTTCCCGATGTCTACTATCGTCGATTTCATCATGCCCATCGGGATAGTGACGGATCGGGTAATCAAAAAGGCTAAAACAGCAGCCAGCAATATAGCCAGCGCGCTACCGATGATCATTACGCGGGTAGCAGATTTGGCGGCGTTTGCCGTGTCTTCAACAACTTGGTGCGCTTCGGATATTTGTTGTACGCGGAATTCTGTCAGCGCATCGGAAATCGATTCGCTTTCCTTGTCAAATCCGGATTCGGTATCGGAGCCTTTCATCAGTATATTGCCGGCATCCAGGCCTTTGGTGATATACGCTTCCGCCATTTCCTTCCCTTTGGCGTTGAAAGCGTTAAAGCGCGCTTCAATAACTTCCATTTGCTTCAGTTTCTTGGTATCGTTTTCGCGCTGGTACATCTGCTTGAATTTGGCCGCGCCGTCCAGAAAGCGTTTGGCAGCTTCATCGGACTCTTTGTAGCCAGCCCGGTCATGGGTGGCTGAAACATCGGTCAGAAACTGCTGAACCTCGGAGCGGCTGAGATCCATTTCCTCCACTATCAGCACATACGGCAGGGTTTCTTCCTTGATCTGATTGACATCTTTTGTGAGATTGGAAAGCGCCATTCCTACCAGCACTAAAGTCACTGCAAATAATCCCACTACGGTGGCGAAGCCAACGGCAAGCCTGACACCAATATTCAAGTTTTTCATATTAGCCTCCTAAATTGCCCGTGTTTTTTTGTATTTTATTTTGCATCATACATCTAATCAGCACGTTTGCCAGTCAGTGCGCCATGACACGGTGGAGCGAAGCCTTTTGGTGTGGGATAACCAGCCACTTGGTTGCTGTCTTTTGGCAGCTTAGTGGAATGGCTAGTTGTTTCATCAAGGATTAGTCTTACTGTGTCACAAAGCGATCAAGGGATGCAGTGCAAGGAAAAATCGGGCGAAAAAGCGGAGTTTACATAGAGTAAATGAGCATTTTGAGCCTGATTTTAACGCCGCAATGCGCTCTTCAGCGCTTTGTGACACAGTAAGATCGCAAGCCTGTCCTGAGCCTGTCGAAGTGGCCTCCGGCCTGTGCGACCCACATCAATCCGGTTCAGGGATGAGCTCTTTCAGTACCTGAAAGATTTCGCGAAAACTCTTTAGGGGCTTGGCAGCTTCGCGCTCTTTTTGCGCATTACGGATCAGTGCGCGCAGGCGCTGCACATCGGTTTGCGGATGGTCGGCGAGCAGTTCGGTCAACGCGGCATCGCTTTCCAGTAAACGGTCGCGCCAGCGTTCCAACTGGTGCATATAGGCGGTGTGCTGTTGCGAGTAGCCTTTCCATGCGTTGAGTTTGGCGATGATCGGTGCGGGGTCGACATCGCGCATCAGCTTGCCGATGTATTGCAGCTGGCGACGTTGCGCGCCAAATTTATTGATGTTCTTCATCTCGCGTACCGCATCGCGCAGATTTTCCGGGATGTCGAGTTGCGCGAGTTGATCCTTGCTGAGATCGGTCAGTTCTTCGCCGAGATCGCGCAATTCGTGCATCTGCTTTTTGATCTTGGTCTTGCTGGGCGGCAGCTCTTCCTCGCCTTCGGCAGGAACAGGCTTGTTGCGCAGCCAGCGCCCCGGTGTGGTCGCGTTGTTGCGAGCCTGGGGCGGGATGACTTCCACTTCACCGTCATCATGCTCGTCTTCGTCATCTCCCAGATGAATATGCAGAGGTTGGTTTTTGTCGTGGTCTTTGTTGTGCGGATTCATGTCTGTGTGTGTGGCTAGTCGATGCTGCTATGATAACGCCTTTCACAATTTCATCGCTCACTACATGAATGCTTTAGTTTCGTCTGCCCCGCGCTTTTCTCACTCTGCCGATGCATTGCGCAACATCGCCCAGGACATGCTGGCATATGCCAAACAGCGCGGCGCCTCGGCCGCTTCCGCCGAAATATCGGAAGGCTTCGGGCAAGCCGTCACGGTGCGCCACGGCGAGGTGGAGACCATCGAATACAACCGCGATAAAGGTTTGGGCATCACCGTCTATATCGGCCAGCAGCACGGCAACGCCAGCACCTCGGATTTTTCGCCGCAGGCGGTGCGCGACACGGTGGATGCCGCGTTGTCGATTGCCCGCTATACCGCCAAAGACGATTGCTCGGGTTTGCCGGATGCCGACATGCTGGCGCACGACTGGCCCGACCTGGATCTGTACCACCCGTGGGATCTGCCGGTGGATGATGCGATCGAGCTGGCCAAACGGTGCGAACAGGCCGCGCTGGACGCGGATGCGCGCATCGGCAATTCGGAAGGCGCGACGGTGAATGTGCATGAGGGGCAGTTCGTGCATGCCAACAGCCTCGGTTTTATCGGCGGCTATCCTTCTTCGCGCCACAGCCTGAGCTGCGCGGTGATCGCCGGTGCGGACGACGCGATGGAGCGCGACTACTGGTACAGCGTGGCGCGCGACGCCGGGGATTTGCAGGATGCGCAACAGGTCGGACGGATCGCGGCGGAGCGCACGGTGCGCCGCCTGAACGCACGCCAGCTCGACACCATGCAAGTGCCGGTGCTGTTCGAAGCGCCGATTGCGTCGAGCCTGCTGGGACATTTCACCGGCGCGGTGAGCGGTGGCAGCCTGTACCGCAAGTCTTCGTTCCTGCTCGACCACATGGACAAGCCGGTTTTTGCGCCGCACATCAACATCGAAGACATCCCCGACATCAGTAAGGGGTTGGCCTCCAGCCCATTCGATGACGAGGGAGTGCGGGTGCAGCGCCGCGCCATTGTCGAGAACGGCGTGCTGCGCGGTTATTTTCTTGGCAGTTATTCGGCGCGCAAACTGGGCATGCGCTCTACCGGCAATTCGGGCGGAAACCACAACCTGATCCTGAAACCGTCGGGCGGGCGACCCGGTGAATCGGGCGGTGAGCTGGATTTCGCCGGACTGCTGAAAACCATGTCGCGTGGGCTGCTGGTCACCGAGCTGCTGGGTAGCGGCGTAAATAACGTGACCGGCGATTATTCGCGCGGTGCGGCGGGCTTCTGGGTGGAGCACGGCGAGATTCAGTATCCGGTGCAGGAGATCACCATCGCCGGAAATTTGAAGGACATGTTCCGCAATATCGTCGCGGTAGGCAATGACATACTGGTGCAGGGTTCGCGGCAATGCGGCTCGATTCTGGTGGAAGGCATGACGGTCGCGGGGCGGTAATCGAACACGCCCATAGAACACACCATGGCTAAACAATATTCACAATTAACCGATGACCTGTCCGATTTCATCCGGCGACAGAAAATATTCTTTGTAGGCACTGCAGCCAGCGATGGCCGGGTGAACGTGTCGCCGAAAGGGATGGATACACTGCGCATCGTTTCGGCAAACCGCGTCGTCTGGCTCAACCTCACCGGAAGCGGCAACGAGACGGCGGCGCACCTGCTTGAAAACAATCGCATCACGCTGATGTTCTGCTCATTCGAAGGAGCGCCGCTGATCCTGCGCCTGTATGGGCAAGCACAAGTTTTTCACCCGCGCGATGCTGAGTGGGAATGCCTTATCCCCTTCTTCATGGGAATTCCCGGCGCGCGCCAGATTATTGATGTCTCGATTGACCTGGTGCAAACATCCTGCGGATGGGCAGTACCGTTGTTTGATTTCAAGGCCGAACGGGATCAACTGGAAAAGTGGGCTGAAAATAAAGGCCCCGAAGGAATACGGAAGTATTGGGAAGAAAGAAATCAGCAAAGCATTGACGGCAAGCCGACGGGAATCGGCGCAAAGTAGGACGAATGGCGATGCAGTCCCACACGCCAACAACGAACCACAAAAACCTTCCGCCGCTGATCCGCGCCTTGTTTGACCCGGCCTGTTACGGCCATGCGATAACGCAAATCGAGTTGATCGAAACGCATATCTCCTGGGTGCTGCTCACTGGCGAATACGCCTACAAGATCAAGAAACCGGTGAACCTGGGATTTCTGGATTTCAGCACGCTGGCGCTCCGGCAGCAGGCCTGTGCCGATGAAGTGCGTTTGAACCGACGGTTGGCACCCGAGCTGTATCTCGGCGTAATCGCCATCACCGGCAGCCCCGATATGCCGAAAATTAACGGTGTGCCGCATCTAGACAAACCAACTGAAAACAAACAGCGCGAAGCCATCGAATACGCCGTGAAGATGCGCCAGTTCTCGCTCGATGCTACGCTGGATCATCTGGACGAACGCGGCGAGTTGGGTGCCGTGCAGATAGACACGCTCGCCGCGCGGCTGGCCCGCTTCCATCTCGACGAATGCCCCAGCGCTTCGCCCGATAGCCCGTGGGGCGAGCCGGGCGCAATAGCCCAGCTGGTCAGGGATAATTTCCGGCTGCTGGCTGAGCGGCTGGACGATCCGGCAGAAATCCGGCTGCTGGAAAAACTGCGCACTTGGAGCATGGTCGAACATGAGCGCCTCACACCGTTGATGCGCGAACGCAAGCGCACCGGGTGGATTCGCGAATGCCATGGTGACCTGCATCTGGGCAACCTGGCCTGGGTGAACGGCGAGTTGCTGATCTTCGACTGCATCGAATTCAGTCCGGCCTTGCGCTGGATCGACGTCATCTCGGAAGTCGCATTCTGTTTCATGGATTTGCTGTATCGCGAACACCGCGACCTGGCAGTGCGCTTCCTGAATGCGTGGCTGGAAGCCAGCGGCGATTACGGCGGTGTGGCGCTGCTGCGTTATTACGCCGTGTACCGCGCCGTGGTGCGCGCCAAAGTCGCCGCACTGCGCGCCGTGCCGGGCAGTGCCGCCGAAGTTGGCGCTTACCTGCAACTGGCCGAACAACTGGCTCAGGATGCCCCGGCGCAACTCTGGATCACACACGGCCTGTCCGGCTCCGGCAAGACCACGCTTACCCAGTCGCTGCTGGAGAAGCGCGGCATGATCCGCCTGCGCTCTGATGTCGAGCGCAAACGCTTGGTCGGACTCGACGCGTTGGCGTGTAGCGGCGGCGCGATCAACGAGGGGCTATATACGCAGGAAACCAGCCGTCGCACCTATGCGCATCTTGCGCAACTGGCGGGCGGGTTGCTGGAGGTCGGCTGGCAAGTGATCGTCGATGCCGCTTTCCTGGAACGCTGGCAACGCGACCTGCTGCGCGAAATCGCACAACGGCGTGGGGTGTCGTTCCATATACTGGATATTCAGGTCGATCACGCCACGTTGCGCGAACGCGTCGGCTTGCGTAACGCACAGGGCAAAGATGCGTCGGAAGCCGATCTGCGTGTCCTGCAACACCAGATTGAAACTGCGCTGCCGCTTGGGGATGATGAACTGCCTGAGGTGGCGATGGTATCGGGCACGGAAACGCCGATTGGGTTGTGTGACTAATATTTTTTGCTTACCTGGAGCCGAGGGGCGGCGCACTTTTGTGCCGTGCCGCTTGAGCGTAGTGCCAGAACTCCATGGGTTCTGGAATGCCAATGTCGCGGCAAATCTTAATCACCAGCAGTTGCTGATTTCATTATGCTTTGGAACAGCACTTCGTCTGTTTGCACTGGGCTGAATAAAACCGTGATTAAAACGAAAAAGCCGCCGAATAACACCAGCGGCTTTTTTTATCAGCAATGCAATTATGCCACCGACCAGTTCACCATGCCGCTGTACGCCGTGCCCAGCACTACCAGCCCGAACACGATGCGGTACCAGGCGAACACCGTGAAATCGTGGTGGCTGATGTAACGCAGCAGCCAGCGCACACACAGAAAGGCACTGATAAACGAGGTAATCCCGCCCGCTACGAACATGCCGATGTCTTCCGCGTGAAACAGGTGGCGGTATTTAACCACTTCATAAACTGTGGCGGCGGTCAGCGTGGGAATGGCGAGAAAGAATGAAAATTCCGTCGCCGCCTTGCGCGACAGCCCGAAGAGCAACCCCCCGATAATCGTGGCTCCGGAGCGCGACATGCCGGGAATCAGCGCCAGCGCTTGCGCGCAGCCCACCTTCAGCGCATCCTTCCAGCCCATGTCGTCCACCGATTCGACAGTGATTTTGTGGTCGCGTTTTTCCGCCCACAGGATAAAAATACCGCCGACGATGAAAGCCAGCGCCACCGGCACCGGAGAAAACAGATACTGCTTTATCTTGCTGGCGAACAACAACCCCAGTACGGCGGCGGGCATGAAAGCGACGCAGAGATTGGCGGCAAAGCGTTGCGCTGCTTGTTCGCGCGGCAGGCCGCTCACTACGGAGGCGATCTTCGCGCGGTATTCCCAGCACACCGCCAAAATTGCGGCGAACTGAATTACGATCTCGAACACCTTGCCCTTCTCATCGTTGAAGTCGAGCAGGTCGCCCGCCAGGATCAGGTGGCCGGTGCTGGAGATAGGCAGGAATTCGGTGAGGCCCTCGACGATGCCGAGAATGGCGGCTTTAAGTAGCAGTGCGATATCCATGGTGTTCCTGAAAGTAAGCCGCGATTATACCTGCACCAAGTACAGGAGCAGGCTGCAAACGCCCGCATAGTTCAATCAGTAACGCTTCGGCCCACCGTAACTATCATCGAACAGCGCGAACGGTGCGGTTCTACCCACCAGTGCTTCGATCAGCATGAGTTCTTCGTCAGTGTGGTTGAACATGGGTGCCGGATTTATCCTGCCATCAACCGTCACATAACGCGGTGCATCGTGATGTTTGGATTCTATGGTCTCGGTTTTGCCGGGATCGGCGGCCACGCCGATATCCGTGGTGCCGTAACAAGTGCACACATAAGTCAAATCCGGCTGTGACTCGACATATAACCCGGTACCGCGAATACCGATAGTGGCCGTGGGAGTTTCGATGCGATGGCGGCTTTTGCCGAACACCGAGAGCAGCGCGCCGGTGACGAGCCTGAGTCCGTCGACCAGCAAATTGTCGCCGGAAAGCTGCAATTCGCTATTCTCGCGCAACATGAAGGCATCCTTGCCGACCACGAAAATCGCTTGGCTGCCAGCACTGGTAACCAGCGTGTCGTTGTTGCCGATGACAGTATCGGTTGTGGCAACTTGTCCGTTGATGCGCAGGCTGCCTTGCAGGCTGTAAATGGACTTCCCGGCGGGAAGTTCGTGTGGCACATTGCCGAGCAGGTCGGCACGCGCCAACGGAGATACCGCGAATAATCCCGCAGCAAGCACGCGCAACAGAAAGATGCGGCGGGTTTCGTCCATATCATCAGCCATGTTAATTAACCATCAGGTAGCCCCCGTTTCGGCCAGAGTACAATACTTTCATGGATGCCTACAAGTTATGCATAGTTGTTTGGTTGTTGGCTTGCACCGGAGCGGCGCAAGCCGATACCACGCATGTCGATGCCGAACTCGCCGCCAGCTACGACAACAATCTTGGCCGTGCGGAATCGGCACACGATATTTTCGGCGACAACATTCTGGATTTTGGCTTGACGGTAACTCGCAGCATGTTACTCACGCCCAACAGTGGCCTGCGGTTCAGGGGTGGGCTGCACTTGGCGGAACACGCCAAATATACTGATCTCAACCTGGTATCGGCCAATATCGGTGTCAGCTACCGCGTCCAGCCGGTACCGGGCTACGTTGCGCCGTGGATCGAGTTTGGCGCCATGCTGACGCGGCAATCTTTCAATAACAGCGCTATCCGCGATGGCAGGCTGTTGGCAATGGAAGCTATCGCGGGCAAGCGCTTGACCGACCGCATCGGCGCGCGTGTCGGCATCAGCCGGGAACAACGCCGGGCAGACGTGGCGGATGTATTCGAGTGGCAACGCCACCGCATCTATGTCATGGCCGACTATAAACTTGATCTGAACAGCACCTTGCATGTCAGCCTGTTACGGGACTTCGGCGATCAAGTTTTCACGACCACGCCCAACCTGGAACTTCGCGAATATTCCAAAGCTATTGCCAAAGACCCGGTTTTCGGTGTGCGGCGCGCCTATCGTATGGATGCCATTGCCGATGCGTTGGAACTGGGGGTAAGCACGCCCTTGAACTCGTCCAACACTCTGGATATTGGTCTGCGCCGTTTTCACGCCGATGCTGTCGGCGGTCACAGTTATGACAATACCGAGTTGCGCGCGAGTTGGCTTTATCGTTTTAACCGAGATTTTCCATTAGCCCGAGATTTCAAATGGAAACCATTAGGGCAGTTGTTTGATTTTACTTAAGTTTAGGTCAATTTTGA
>Ga0154345_151_pt2 | contig 37665 bp, 32 predicted proteins | sample RifGroA2_FD_115873 | JGI IMG/M metagenome (GOLD analysis project Ga0154345, IMG submission 115873) | Gallionellales bacterium GWA2_55_18 | reverse complement strand
AAACCATGCTGGTGCGCTTCACCCAGATCGACTACAGCCGCGAAATGGCGCTGATCGCCGTGGCCGCCGAACATGAGAAGGAGGTCGAACTCGGCGTGGCGCGCTACGCCACCAACCCGGACGGCGACACCTGCGAATTCGCGCTGGTAATCGCAGACAGCATGCAGGGCAAGGGATTGGGGCAGAAGCTGATGGTCGCGCTGATGGAAGCCGCACGCGCCAACGGGCTGTCGGTAATCGAAGGCGAAGTGCTGAGCAACAACCACAAGATGCTCAAACTGATGAGCCGTCTCGGCTTCGCCAGCAAGACCAGCGAAGAGGATCAGGGCATCATGAAGGTGAGCAAGCCGCTATAACCCAAGCCAGATGATCTGTAACCAAATGCAGGTTATTCAATTACAACACTGCCCGGTGGGAATGGATAATTAATTCTGTTTCTAACTAGAAATTGAATCACATTACAATGCTGGCATTGTTGCCACCACTTGCTGATGCAGGCGGGGATTCATCCCGGCCTGCGAAACCCTACGGTTCGGCGAGTTTCACATTAACCTAAAAACGGCAATTCATCCTGCTAAGCGCGGTGAAACATGCGCTAAGTCATAAGTTGCATTGACTTGGTGACTCACCCATTGGGTATTCATTAGCAGCATTGAGTCCTTTGAATTTGTTTGTGTTTTTCGTGACTTTCGTGGGCAACTGCTTTTTCCAGGATTAAACAAGAAACCCTCACCAGGCAAATTTGAGTTTGGCATACACCAGCCGCCCGTTGCTGAAACGCGGGTTGAGCTTGTCTATGTTAGTGTATTGAAAGCGTTTGTCGGTGGCGTTGCGCGCACCGGCATCCAGTGAACCGCGCCGGTTGAATTGCCAGTTCAGGTTGGCATCCACCTGATTGAAGCTGTCCTGATAAGGGAGCAAGGTGGAGAACCAGTTTGTTTGCAGCGCACCGTCAACGCGGTTACGGCTCAATACCAGATTCGCCGTGCATTGCGCGTCGGCAAACCAGCGTATGTCCAATTGTTGCGCGCGCAAGCGCTGTTCCTGGACTGAATCCAGTGTAGTGTATTGTGATAAAGGCGGAGCCTGGAATCGCTCCTGGTCATAGGCCAGGCTTGCGGACCATGGGTGGCTCTCGGGTTGCCAGTGCAACGCCAACCGGGATTCGTCAACCTGCCATCGGACCAGAGTTTGCCCAGAGAGTGGCGGGATCGGCATATCAGTCCTGCGCTGCTGTATTTGCCCTTCCAGCAACCAGGCAGGACTCAGTTGCTTGTCCGCGCCCAAGGCAGCGGCGTGCACCAGCATGCCGTTTGTTTTGTTATCGTCAGGGCGGTTCAGCAAGATACCCGCCAGGCTGACCGGCGCCAGCGTGGCGTCGCCCACTGCGTGAACACCCATGCCGTGCCATGCCGCAAGGCGCACATGCGTTCCGCTATCCGGCGTATAAACCAGACCCAGCTTGGGTAGCCAGCGTTTCAGGTAAGTGCCGTTGCCCCCTCCCGTATTATCCTGATTATCCATTTCCCCCCAGCCCAACTGCGCATCCAGTTGCCAATGCGGGTTCAGCGCCTGTTGCCAGGCCGCATAAAGTTGCTGCGTAATTCTGGTATTATCGGAGAAACCTGTAAGAATTATTTGCGCGCGCGTCTGTTGCGCGCCCCATTGCGTGGCGTGGTTTGCGCCACTGGCGCGATACTGCAATTCCTCACTGTGCGCACTGCTGCTGCCAGGTGCGCCTGGCCCGAGCAGCGTGCCAGAAACAAAATCTAGATAGTCGAGTGCTTGATCGGTCTGCTGGCTGCTTAATAACCCGCGCAACTCGCTGCTGTCCGTCAGGCTATGGCGCAAGCCCAGACGCGTTATCCGGCTGTTATCCTTTAACATCAGACCGCCTGCCGCATTCCCCGGATCCGCCGGGAACATGGTCTCGCTATGTTGCGAATTAAAAGTCTGGTGCGACACGAACACCTGCGTGGATTGGAGTGGGCGCCATTGCACGATGGCCTGCGCTACGCGGTTATCGAGATTTTCAAAAGGCGCAAAGCCGCCGGTCTTGAATTGGTGCTGTGCAACGCCCAGCCCCAGCGTATCATTGCCTACACCCAAACGAATTTGTTCGCCGTGGGTATTTTTGCTACCGGCAGTAGCATCTGCTTCCAGCATGGTGCGCCCACCAAACAGCCCGTCGTAATTGTTATAGCTGACCTGCTGCGCGCTGAGCGCGCTGACTGCGCCGCGCTGCGGGGTAGTTGCACCGGTCTGCCCCGCGTCGTCACCATAAATGTCCAATGCCACCGGCAGATTGCCCGGCCTGTCGTTGAACAGGCTTTGCAGCAGCAGGCTGCGCCGCGCCGATTCGCCGAAGCGCCGCCCTTGTAGCAAGTCGGCCTGGTTCCTCAAGTTGGCCGCATTTTTTTCGCCGGTCAGGTCGGCCATGGTGTGAAACGCGATGCTCTCCATTCCCAATCTCTGCTGTATCGCGGCGAGATTGGCCTGCAATAACTGCTCGTCCTCCCTGAGCAGATTTTCGCCGCGATAAACCGAACGATAGACCGTACGCGCCTGCGCCTCGCGCAAACTCTCTTGCGCCTCCAGCGGGCGGTTGGCCTGCAATGCTGCCTGCGCCTGATACAACCAGGGGGTGGGGTCTTTGGGGTCGGCGAGCTGGGCGCTGCGCCAGCTCGCCCTTGCCTCCTTGGTTTGCCCGGCTTGCTGTTGCGAGCGCCCCAGATAAGTGAGTATCAGCGCATTGCCGGGATCGGCTTCATGCGCCGCCTGCAATTTTTGTTGCCCGGCCTGGAAGTTACCCAGTTTTATTTCGGCCAAACCCAAGCCCAATAATGCCTTGGCGTCTTGGGGATCGCGCTGCAAGGCGGTTTCAAACGCGGCTTTGGCTTGTTTGGCATGTCCATCTATCAGATAAGCCAGGCCGCTCACAGCGGTGACGTAGGGGGCGGCCAGATAATTTCCAGTGGCTACCAATCCTTGCGCCTGATCCAGCAGCATCCTGGCCGATTGAACCTGGTCGAGGGTCAGCGCGAGCTCGGCCTCGCGCGCCAATGCGATGGCTTGTTGTGGCACGTTGGTATTCGACGGGCTGGCATTCGAAATTGGGGCATTAAAGCCGTGCATCACTTCACGCGCCTCCGCCAAACGCCCCGCGCCTTGCAAAGCGTAGGACAGAGCCAGATGCGGCAACATGCCGCCACGCAAAACCCGCGCTTGCTGCGCCGCATCCAGCGCTTTTTGCTGTTGCCCCTGTTGCAGTTGTGCCATGGCGGTGAGCGCGTAGGCATCCGCAGCATGTTGGGTTTTGCCAAGCAAAGGAGCGAGTATTTCTACTGCCTGCCGGGACTGGTGGCCTTGCAGCAAAAAGCTGGCGCGCAACAAATTTATCTCGTCCATTGTATTCGCGCCAGTTGGGGTGTCCGCGCCAGCCTGAACACTTTTGCCCGCTTCGTCGAGCAGCATCAGCGCATCGAGAAAGCGGCTTTCATGCTGCGCCTGCAGGGCAGCTTGCAACGCGGGAGCGGGATGCAATGGTTGATATTGAGTCGCCACATCAGACAAAGCCCAGAGCGCGCTTTGGCCTTGCCCCATGGATTGTTCCAACGCGGGCCGGATTTGCCCCAAGAATGCATCTTCATCGACCGCCTGCGCGACTTCTGTCACCAGACTTAGCCCTGCGATACATAAAAGCAGCAAATTACGTAAAATCATTCGCATAATCTTAGAGGGCTCCAGATGAGCAAAGTGGAATGCAAGCGGATAATAATAGTGGCTGATTCTAAACGATAGAAATGGGAAATGGGAAATGGGAAATGGGAAATGGGAAATGGGAAATGGGAAATGGGAAATGGGAAATGGGAAATGGGAAATGGGAAATGGGAAATGGGAAATGGGAAATAATTAGTCACTTACCGGTTAAATGATGTAAAAACATGATAATAATCATGTACTTATTCAGCATTAACAACAGGTTGGTGGATTATTGCGTAGGTTGGGCAAAGCGAAGCGTGCCCAACGAACGAAGATGCTATTTTTAATGTTGGGCACGCTTCGCTTTGCCCAACCTACGAATGCTGAAGCCACTCCCACAAAAGCATTTCTCCCGAATGGATTATCCGGGTTAAAAAGTATCCTGATAGCGCACCGTGATCGGATAGCGCCAGTCTTTGCCGTAGCTGCGCTCGGTGATGCGGATACCCACTGCGGATTGGCGGCGCTTGTATTCGCTGATACGGATCAGGTGCACCACGCGGCGCACGTCTGCTTCCGCATAACCGCGCGCGATGATTGCGGGGATAGGGAGATTTTGTTCGACATAACAAGCCATGATGGCATCCAGCACATCGTAGGGCGGCAGGCTGTCCTGGTCGGTCTGGTCGGCGCGCAACTCGGCGCTCGGCGGGCGCGTGATGATACGCTCCGGGATCACCTGCCCCAGCGTATTGCGGTAACGCGCCAGACGGTACACCAATGTTTTGCTGACATCCTTCAGCACCGCGAAACCGCCCGCCATGTCGCCGTACAGTGTGGCATAACCCACGGTCATTTCGGACTTGTTACCGGTGGTCAGCACCAGTGAACCGAACTTGTTCGATAAGGCCATCAGCAAGGTGCCCCGGATACGCGCCTGCAAGTTTTCTTCGGCGGTGTCCACCGCGCGCCCTGCGAAAGTGCTATCCAGCGCGGTCAAATAGCTCTGGAACATCGCCTCAATGGAAAATTCGTCATAGCGCACGCCGAGGATTTTCACCATCTCGCGCGAATCGTCGAGGCTGATCTGCGCGGTGTAAGGCGACGGCATCATCACCGCATGAACCTTGTCCGCACCCAGCGCGTCGGCTGCTATCGCCAGTGTCAATGCGGAATCGATCCCGCCAGACATCCCCAGCAACACGCCCGGAAAGCGGTTCTTGCCGATATAGTCGCGCACGCCGAGGCACAACGCGCGATAGATGTCGGCCTCCTCGCTCAGTGCAGCAACCGTTTCCCCTACCGGGCGCAAATCATCCTGAAGCTCCAGCATCAATAATGCTTCTTCAAAATTCCCGCCCTGCGCGGTCAGGCTTCCATGCCGATCCATGGCAAACGAGCCGCCATCAAAAATCAGTTCATCCTGCCCGCCCACCAGGTTGGCATACACGACCGCCATGCCGGTTTCTGCGATCCGTTCGCGAATGGCGCGGTAGCGGGATTCCCGCTTGCGCACGGCATAAGGAGATGCGTTCAGTACCAGCAGCACTTGCGCACCGGCATTGCGCGCGCGCAACGCCGCCTCGGGCTTCCAGACGTCGGCACAGATATTCAGCCCAAAGCTGATGCCCCCGATCTCGAAAATGCAGGGCTCGATGCCATGATCGAAATAACGCTCTTCATCGAATACCGAATAATTAGGTAGGGCATACTTGAGATAGGTCGCGACAACCGCTCCATCCCGCAGCAGCGAAGCCGCGTTGTAGCGCTTTCCGCCCCGCTCGTGCGGATGCCCGACCACCACGGCAATCCCGGATATTTTCCCTGCAAGATCGGCCAATGCCTGCTCGCAAGCCCGGTAAAACCCGTCGCGCAGCAACAGGTCTTCCGGCGGGTAACCGCACAGGCTGAGTTCGGGCGCCAATAACAGTTGCGCGCCTTGCTGCCTGGCCTGTTCGGCGTAGCGCAAAATATTTGCGGCATTCCCCGTCAGATCGCCCAGCACACAGTTGGTTTGTGCAATTGCAAGCTTCATTATCACTCTTGAAAATGTTAAGGACGCGCATCTTACCATCGCAAATCCCGCTTGTTGCAGGCCATAAAAAAGCGGACTGTTGCCAGTCCGCTTTGCATGATGCCAGAAAAAATTACTCGATCACACGAACCCTTTTTTCCTCCCTCAACACCGAACGTATCTCCACGCGGCGGTTTTGCGCTCGCCCCACAATGGTATTATTGTCCGCCACCGGCTGTTCGAGCCCGTATCCATTGGTGGTAATCCGCGTTGCAGCGACACCTTTCCTGACCAGATAAGCCTTGACTGAGGCGGCGCGTTTTTCCGACAATTTCTGGTTGTAGCCCTTGGTTCCGCGATTGTCGGTATGCCCGGCCACCTCCAGCTTCGCATCCTTGTACTTGTTGGCAAACCCCACCACTTCATCCAGTTTTTTGACAGACTCGCTGCGCAGCTTGGCAGAATTGGTATCAAAATTGGCACCCTCAATTTGAACCGGCTTGTCTTCCAGTAAAGTCTTCCATGTTTCGCTGGGTGCTGGCGCAGGGGTTATTGCCCTGGTGGCTGGTGCTGGCACAACCACCGGAGCCGCAACTGGCACAACGGCTGGCGTATCCGCCGGTTTATCGAAGTAATAATTCACGCCCAGCGTGAAATTGTTGTTGTTCAGTTTGGTCGTGGCATTCTTGCCGCTACCGGTGCCGTATTCTCCGGCCAGGCTCCAGTTTGGCGCAAACTTGTATTCGACACCCATACCCAGATGCGCAGAGTTGCCGCCAACAGCCGATGCCAGCGCATTGCCGTTGCCATTGGTGCGGCCGTAGCCCAGCTTGGCGAAAGGTAGCCATTTGCCGTTGGGCAGGCTCAGTTTGGCGTCCAGGCCATACGCATCGCTGCCATAGTTGATTGCCCCTGGATTGTGCGTGGCCTTATCATTGAAGTCGGCAAAACCATCCGCACCCAGCAGGTAGCCACCCATGTTCCAGTTGTAACCGGCTTCCAAACCATAAGTCGTGGCATTCCTGGTGTCGAGGCCAGTCAGGCTGGAGCGATTGGAACCCAGCTTGGCGCCAGCCCAGCCGCCGTCGAATTCGTCGGCCTGCGCGGCAGGCATATTCAATAAAGCCGTTGCCAATGCGATATGAACAGTAAGTTTTTTCATTATTCTTTCTCCTAATAGTAATCTTACAGTTAGGCGGGCAGACCTGTCGGCTCACTATGACGGTCGGATTATACCAAATATCCCGATTTACACCCCTGCCTGCCGAGTGCGCTATTAGGAGCGCGACGCGCGCTTGCGTTCGATTTCCGACAAAAAGCGTTTGCGCATCCGAACGGATATTGGAGTAATTTCAACAACCTCGTCATCGTCGATAAACTCCACGGCAGATTCCAGCGTCAGGCGGATTGGCGGGGTCAGGCGCACCGCTTCATCGGTGCCCGAAGCACGCACGTTGGTCAGTTGTTTGCCCTTGATCGGGTTGACCACCAGATCATTGTCGCGGCTGTGCATGCCGATAATCATGCCTTCGTACAGCTTGTCGCCGGGCGACACGAACATGCGGCCACGGTCTTCCAGTTTCCACAACGCGTAAGCCACCGCTTCGCCATGCTCTGCCGAAATCAGTACGCCGTTGCGGCGTCCCGGCATATCGGCCTTGACCGGCGCGTAGTCGTCAAACACATGCGCCATGATGCCGGTGCCGCGCGTCATGGTCATGAATTCGGATTGGAAACCGATCAGCCCGCGCGCCGGAATGCGGTATTCCAGACGCACGCGACCATGCCCGTCCGGCTGCATGTCCTGCAAGTCGCCACGCCGCCTGCCCAGCTCTTCCATTACCGCGCCCTGGTTGGTATCTTCTACGTCCACGGTAAGCACTTCGAAAGGCTCGCACTTCTCGCCGTTGATCTCGCGGTACACCACGCGCGGTTTACCTACGCCCATCTCAAAACCTTCGCGACGCATGTTTTCCAACAGAATAGTCAGGTGCAATTCGCCGCGCCCGGCCAGCAGGAACACGTCGGTTTCAGTGGTATCTTCGACACGCAACGCCACATTGACCAGCAGCTCCTTGTTCAGGCGCTCGCGAATCTGGCGGCTGGTAACGAACTTGCCTTCCTGCCCGGCCAACGGCGAAGTGTTGACCATCAAATTCATGGTCAGCGTCGGTTCGTCCACCTTGGGCATCGGCAGGGCTTCCGGCTGGTTCATGTCAGCCAGTGTCACACCGATGCCGACTTCATCAATGCCGTTAATCAGCACGATATCGCCCGCGAGGGCTTCATCCAGCGGCACGCGTTCGATGCCGCGAAAACCGAGCACCTGGTTGATGCGCGCACGCTTCGGCGGGTTATTGCCGTTTAATACCATCACATCCTGACCCGGCCTGACGCGACCGCGACGCACACGCCCCACGCCGATACGGCCGACAAAACTGGAGTAATCCAGCGCGGAAATCTGCAATTGCAGCGGCGCGTCCACATTGGTATCCGGCGCGGGCACATGCTTGAGTACAGCATCGAACAGCGGGCGCATATCCGTGCTTTTTTGCGCCAGGTCGAGCGTGGCGTAACCGTTCAATGCCGAGGCATACACCACCGGGAAATCCAGTTGTTCCTCAGTGGCACCGAGCTTGTCGAACAAATCAAAAGTCTTGTTTATCACCCAATCGCAACGCGCGCCGTCGCGATCTACCTTGTTGATCACCACAATCGGGCGCAGGCCGAGGGCAAGTGCTTTCTTGGTGACGAAGCGGGTCTGCGGCATCGGGCCTTCTACTGCATCCACCAGCAACAACACGCCGTCCACCATGCCCAACACGCGCTCTACCTCGCCGCCAAAATCGGCGTGGCCGGGCGTATCCACGATATTGATATGCACGCCTTCATAATCCACCGCGCAATTTTTTGCCAGAATGGTGATGCCGCGTTCTTTTTCCAGATCGTTGCTGTCCATGACGCGCTCGGCGACATGCTTGTAGGAGGCAAACGTGCCTGACTGGCTGAGCAGCTTGTCCACCAGCGTGGTTTTGCCATGATCGACGTGGGCGATAATGGCGATATTGCGGAGTTCGCGGGACATGGAAACAGCCTTGCTATGTGAAAAGGGCGCGCATTCTAGCACAGAGAGAACGAGATACCCCGTGGAAACAACATCCGAAACCTACTACTCCGTCATTCCGGCGAAGGCCGGAATGGCGGGTTTTTTGGTTTTGCACATAGTTCTCATTGCCCTACACCGAAATATATAGATATTTCGGCTTAGACCTTTAGTCCAATATCTTTTAACCAAAAACAGGAGTAGCGTGTGCTTCCGGCTCAATATTTTTTATGAAAAATACAGGGAGCAAAGCCCATGACGATCCGTTTGATGATAATTGACGATCACGATCTGGTTCGCGATGGGCTGGCTCAATATTTCGGGATGCAACCGGATATTGAAGTAGTCGCCGAAGCGACCTGTTGTAAAGATCTGCTGGGTAAGCTGAAAACGGTTCAGGCCGATATCCTGCTGCTCGACATGTGCATGCCCGGCGTAGACGGCAAGCATATGATCTCGCTTATCAAGACATTCTTTCCCGACCTGCGTATCTTGATACTTAGCGCGCATGATGAAGTGCATACGGTGCTGGGTGCAATGCGTGCAGGAGCATCCGGTTACATCTGCAAGACCTGTTCGCCGCAAGCCCTGCTCGAAGCCGTCAAGGAAGTCATGGCGACGGGAAAATATCTCACTCGTGAAATGGCCGAGCGGCTGGAGTATGCCGCCGCTTCAACACGGCCAACAAATGACGGGGTGGAAGATCAAAACGATGCGATCAGGTTAAACGGTGGATACGATCCACGAGTGGAGGGAAGATTGCAAAATCTTCCGCCCAGATAATAAACATCATAAATAAAGTGTGGGGTGAGCACCGGATATGTGGTTAACGGTATTTTAAGAATTTCTATCTCCCTAATGGCTATGGCGAACCACGATCCTGGGAAAACAGTAGCGCCAGCAAACTGGCTGTTAAATACATAGGAGGAGCGATCATGGCTATCAATGTAAAAATTTACAACCATTCGGCGTGCATTACCATGTCAGGCCGTTTTGATTTTAAGGTGCACCGTGATTTCAAGGATGCCTATGCGCCGCTGCTCGATGACGCCGCAGTACACGAAATCGATATCGAGATGAGCAAGGTGGATTACATCGACAGTTCTGCGCTGGGTATGTTGATGCTGTTGTACGAACGCGCCAAGGAAACCAATAAGTCGGTCGAGCTGCCCAATCCTTCCCGCGCAGTGTCGCAGATGCTGGAGGTTGCCAATTTCGACAGAATTTTTAACATCAAACACACCGCTTCGCTAAATACGGAAAACAGGCAAAATTCTTATGGGAAACTGGAAGCGGCAGTTGCGCCTCTAGCACCGTAAGTTTGCCTCGCCGAGTTATGGAAGAGCGCACTCGATAATTCTGGAAAGCGCAGTTGAGGGGTTTGTAGGTGCGAATTCATTCGCACGAACACATAAGATCATTATCATTTTTTGACATCATTTAACTGACTAAGTGACTAAATTTCCATGAATTCCATATAACCCGCGAAGCGGAGTAAAAATGCTTGCTAAATATATGATTTATTACATTAAGTATAATATAGTACAACGCAAGATATTAACTACTTCTTCTATCGTACCTCTCCTCCTATCGGACAAACACTGACAGCAAAATTTCTAAGTTCCCTACACCATAATCAGGCAAACACCGATACAACATCAGCATGAAAAGAAACATCATTATGGAAACAAAAGCCAGCGGGTTCGAAAACATGTTTGTCGTGAAAATTCAACAGCCGAACAACCCAATTAACAGGAGGCGAATTATGAAGTTGATCAACAGAAGAAAAGGACAGCAATTTTGCGGTAATCGCTTCACTGCCACGCCATTGCGCAAAATGCTTAAAAATATGGGCGCGATGAGCATCACAGGTAATACCGCAAGATTGAGATACGGCTATGTTTCGTCTTCACGCATTACCGGGCATCTCAGCTTGACCAGAAAACGCGAATTTGAGAGTGCTAATGACGCAAGAATTGAACAATCGCAGGAATTATTAGCCGAAATCGAAGCGATATTACAGGCGCAAAAAAGCGCCTTTGATGAAATCGCGATGGGCGCGAAAGAAGCCCTGTTGAGCAAGGGCGATTTTGTCGGCATAGCACCCCTCGACCATGCGCGCGCGATAATCGATTTGACACGAAATATTTGGATTGCGCAAGGCTGCTACAAACCGAAGATTAAAAAATATGCGGCGCCGGATATGCAATTAACGCAAGCAACCCGGATCACACCAACGGACGATTATGCTGAACCGTTGGATGGCATTAGCGATTGGGCGCGCAATATGATCAGGTGGCGCATAGCCGCCGCCGGGGCGATTGCATAGGTTTTTATATTCCGGAGGAAATGCCATGAAACAGAATCTCACTCAACCAGAGGAAATCGATCAGATATTGATGGCAATGTCGATCCATGATCTTAAAAAGCTAGTGGCCGCAGTAGGCGGAGTGCTGGAGATACATTTGCAGAAAGCACAAAAAAATATTATTCGCGCCAGCGAAGCGCCATGTATTGCAGATAGTGTGGCGGATATGCAACATGCCAGCAGGGATGTGTTGTTGTGCATTGATGAAATATTGGCGACTTTGGATACGGCAAGTTCAGGCATAGAACCTTTAAGGGTGATCATGCAGCATGTTAATGAGAGCTGTCTCATTGTGTCGAAGCAAATTTCGCATGTTGCAGCGAATGTGGAATACGCGAAAAAGCTGCCAGACACACAAAAAATATTTGAGGTATGTGGTGCGCTGTGAAGATGATGCTGTCTATGTCGCTCACAAGATCAACGAATGAACAGATTTTTGGGGAGCCAAATCTCCTCTCCGTCGGCCAATCCTCTCCTCCCCTTTTATAACCGGCGGATTTTTTATTAGTGGCAGGCTGGGCAAGACTGAACTGTCGGCCATCTGGCTAGCCCGGCAATAGATGCTTGAGCGTATCAAGGGCATACAATAGCCCGCGTAACGGGCGTATCAAAGGAGTTATCTTTACCAACCGAGCTTTTTATTATTATCAATGCGTTAAATAGCATTCGTAGGGTGGGCTTTGCCCGCCATGTCGTGCAGAGCCCGACCTACATTTTGGGTCCGGCTCGTCCGGCTTAGGTTCAACGGAGTTACCGCAGCCAAAGGAAACATACATGGCGTAGTGCTTCGATATTAAGATTGGCGAATTGCATGGCTATTCGGGTGCGCAATACGCATTCGACGACATGATGCTGCTCACGATCAATTGCGTGATGTCAACGCACAACAGCACTTTCAAATATCCACAATATGGAGCGCCTTGAGTGTTGGTTTCGAGTAGAATGCCGCAGGATTTCAGGTTAAGCAGGCCAAAAATATGCGGCCAACTTTACGGGTAACAAAAACCGCACCAGACTGAAATCGATCAGTGGTGCGGTTTTTGTTTTGTTGGATGGTGCCCAGAAGAGGACTCGAACCTCCACACCTTGCGGCACACGGACCTGAACCGTGCGCGTCTACCAATTCCGCCATCTGGGCTCGGATTTACCGAAGCCGCGCAATTTAATTGTTAAAGGATTTATTGTCAATGAATAAAAAATGTTTTTTACGGTTGCTCTTTCTGGGTGAAACAACTAGCCATTCGACTAGGCTGCAAACGACCGCAGCCAAGTCGCTGGTTATCCCGCAAGGATTGAAGAGAGCACTTCTCGTTCGCCTCCTCGCACGCTTGCGGGAGAGGATTGAGGAGAGGGCGCTTTCCACGGGGGGAAGTTGGATAGGGGGAGTGAAGCAATGAAAAAGAAAAATAACTTACGCCTGCAAGACCCGTTTCTGGAACGCGAACGCGAGCAATATGAGCACCCGCTGCCGAGCCGCGAATTTATCTTGCAGATACTGACCGGGCAGGGCGCTCCGGTCAGCGATGAAGAGCTGTTGCAGTTGCTGCATATCGAGGCGCATGAAGAAGAGCTGTTTGCGCGCCGCCTGCGTGCGATGGAGCGCGACGGGCAGGTTATGCGCAACCGCAAACACGACATTTGCGTGATGGAAAAACTCGATCTGGTCAAGGGCAAGGTGCAGGGCCATCCGGATGGGTTCGGCTTTCTGATTCCAGAAGACGGCAGCCCGGACATGTTCCTCAGCGAAAAGGAAATGCACAAGGTGCTGCACGGCGATGTGGTGATGGTGCGCCAATCCGGTGTGGATCGGCGCGGTCGTCCGGAGGGTAAGATCGTCGAAGTGTTGGAGCGCGCCAATAATCGCGTGGTTGGCCGCTTGTTCGAAGAGCACGGCATCCAGTATGTGGTCGCGGAAAACCGCCGCATCACCCAGGATATCCTGGTTGCAGCCGGTCAATCCGGCGGAGCAAAAGCCGGACAGGTGGTGATGCTGGAAATCCTGAAGCACCCCGACAAGCATGCACAGCCAATCGGGCGCATCGTCGAGGTACTGGGCAACTATGCCGACCCCGGCATGGAAATCGAAATTGCGTTGCGCAAGCACGATCTGCCGCACGAGTTTCCCAAGGATGTGGAAAAACAGGCCAAAGCGATTTCTCCCGTGGTTGCCACCGTGGATTGGGCAGGACGCGAAGATATCCGCAGCTTGCCGCTGGTCACCATCGACGGCGAGACCGCACGCGACTTCGACGATGCGGTGTACTGTGCGCCGGAAAAAGGCGGCTACCGGCTGGTGGTGGCGATTGCCGATGTCAGCCATTACGTGCAGACTGGCGACGCGCTGGATCGTGAAGCGATCCTGCGCGGCAATTCGGTGTATTTCCCGCGCCGCGTGATCCCGATGCTGCCGGAAGAATTATCCAATGGCCTGTGTTCGCTGAACCCGCAAGTGGATCGCCTGTGTGTGGTGTGCGACATGCATGTCAGCAACAGCGGCGAGATCGGCAAATACCGCTTCTACCCGTCGGTGATGCATTCACAGGCGCGGCTGACCTACACGCAGGTTGCCGAAATGCTGGCAAAGCCGGATGGCGAGCTGGCCAAGCGCAATGCGGCCATCGTCCCTCATCTGCAAAACCTCTATGCATTGTTCCAGAAGCTGCTGAAATCACGCGAAAAGCGCGGCGCGATCGACTTCGAGACGGTCGAGACACAGATGATCTTCACCGACCAGGGCAAGATCGAACGCATCGTGCCGGTGATCCGCAACGATGCGCACAAATTGATCGAGGAGTGCATGCTGGCCGCCAACGTATGCGCGGCAGGCTTCCTGCAGGAACACCAGCACACCGTGTTGTATCGCATCCATCAGGGGCCGACACCGGAGAAACTGGAAGCGTTGCGCGAATTCATGAAGGAGTTCGGTTTGCAACTCACCGGCGAAGAAGAACCGCAGGCAGCTGATTATTCCAAGCTGCTCAAGCGCATCAAGGGTCGTCCCGATGCGGGCCTGCTGCAAACTGTGATGCTGCGCTCGCTGCGCCAGGCCAAGTATGAACCGGAGAACATCGGCCACTTCGGTCTGGGCTACGATGCGTACACCCACTTCACCTCGCCGATCCGCCGCTACCCGGATCTGCTGGTGCATCGCGCCATCAAAGCGGTGTTGCAAGGCAAACAATACAAGCCCGCGCAAAAATGGGCGGAGCTGGGCGTGCATTGCTCGATGACCGAACGCCGCGCCGACGATGCCACGCGCGATGTCGAGGCATGGCTGAAATGTTTCTATATGCGCGACCATCTCGGCAGCGTGTTCACCGGCACGGTCTCCTCGGTCACCAACTTCGGCATGTTCGTCGCGCTGGACGATCTGTACGTCGAAGGGCTGGTGCATATCTCCGAGCTTGGCAAGGACTATTACCAGTTCGATGCCGCCAAACATCAGCTGCTCGGCGAACGCACCGGGCAACGCTACCGCCTCGGCGACCGTGTGCAGGTGCGCGTGGTCAAGGTGGATATGGAAAGCACCAAGATCGATTTCGTGCTGGATGGGATCATAGAACAGTCCGGGCGAAATGCTGACAGAAACACCGGCGGTTCACCCGTAAAAACCGTCAAGCGGGCGGGTGGGCGAGATACTCACGCCCCGGCTGAAAAGAAGCCCTCCAGGGGAAAAAGCAAGAACAAGAGCGGTGGGCAAAAGTCTGGTGGAAAGAAACGTCATGGCTGATCTGCGCCTGATTTACGGCTTTCATGCCGTCACCTCGCGTATTCGCCAGAACCCGGACGGTGTGCTGGAAATCTATCTGCAAGCGCAACGCAACGACCCGCGTATGCGCGATCTGATCAAGCTCGCCGAAACCAATGGCGTGCGTATCATCCCGATCGAAGCGGCGCGCCTCGACGGCATGGCAGGCAATGCCCGACATCAGGGTGTCGCCGCCCGTGTGGACGCGGCGCAACGCGTGCAGCATCTGGATGATGTGCTGGATACGCTCGACGAACCGCCGTTGCTGCTGGTGCTGGACGGTGTGCAGGATCCGCATAACCTCGGCGCATGCCTGCGCAGTGCCGATGCATTCGGTGTCCATGCGGTGATCGCACCGAAAGATCGCGCGGTCGGCATCACCGCGACCGTGGAGAAAGTCGCCTGCGGCGCGGCGGAAAGCGTGCCTTACATCACCGTCACCAACCTCGCGCGCACCCTACGCGAATTGCAGGAACGCGACATCTGGGTAGTCGGCGCAGCGGGCGATGCAGAACATGATCTGAACGGTTTCAAGCACAAAGGCGCGCTGGCCTGGGTATTGGGCGCGGAAGGCGAAGGCCTGCGCCGCCTGACGCGCGAGACCTGCGACGAGCTGGTGCGCATCCCGATGCTGGGCAATGTGGAAAGCCTGAATGTCTCGGTGAGCGCGGGTATCTGCCTGTTCGAAGCGAGGCGACAACGAAATACGATGCCGTAGGGGCGTGATTTATCGCCCCTTTTTCTGATAAACCCAAATAATCCATTAACCCAAAACTGCGTCGTTCCGGCGAAGGCCGGAATCCAGCAAGAAAAAGACTCCGCGAAGCGGACAAAACCGCGATGCTATCCCGATTTCGCGGGGAATTATTAATCACCTGGATTCCGGCCTTCGCCGGAATGACGAGCTAATAGATTAGCCGGAGTAAATATAATGCGTTGGGCAAAGCCTGTCCTGAGTTTATCGAAAGGCGCAGCGTGCCCAACAAATGAAGCACCATTTGTAGTAATCGTGACTTGATCTAACAACCAGTACCTGAGATTTGCTTTCGAAATCGGTTCGGGTGTACCAATAAAGTCGGATATGAAAAGGTGGTTTCGTCTGTTCGCTACATTGCGCAACAAAATACGCGCTCATGGCGCTACTCAGATGGCCAAGGCACGCTATGTGTCGTAAGCAAATAGTCACGAACGACTGGTTTCAGGCAGCGTAATCTCACATAATCTGAAAGTGATTGAGCAAAATAAGAGGCTGTAAATAGAACAGCCCCTACTCGCACAAGATCGCCAGCGGGAGCAACAATAATCATGTAGGGTGCGTTCCACGCACCAACGATGATGGTGCGTGGAACGCACCCTATGACATCGCACTTTTAATTTGGAATCGGAATTAGTTATAAGGGGTGCAGCATGATTCAAAGAGCCGCTGTTTCCATCCTGCTTCTAACCGTCAGCTTGATCGCTAGCGCCCGCGATTTGCCGCTGGACAGGATCAAGCTGCCGCCGGGCTTCAAAATCTCCCTCTATGCCGACAATGTGCCGGGCGCGCGTTCGATGGCGTTGAGTCAGGACGGGACGCTGTTCGTCGGCACGCGTGGTTCCAAAGTCTATGCGCTACCTAATCGCAGCCTCGGTAAGTGGGCGGAGCGGGTCATTGTGCTCGCCGACAATCTCGATACGCCGAACGGCGTGGCGTTCCGCGACGGTGCGTTGTATGTGGCGGAGGTGAACCGCATCCTGCGTTTCGACAACATCGAATCGCACTTGGGCGATACGCCCAAACCGGTGGTGGTGAGCGATGGCTTTCCGACTGATAAACACCACGGCTGGAAATTTATCCGCTTCGGCCCGGACGGCTTGCTGTATGTGCCGGTGGGCGCGCCGTGCAACATCTGCGAGCCCGACCCGGTGCGCTATGCCGCGATTTTTCGCATGAAGCCGGATGGCAGCAATCTGGAACAATATGCGCGCGGCGTGCGCAACACGGTGGGCTTCGACTGGAATCCCGATACCAATGAGCTGTGGTTTACCGATAACGGGCGTGACTGGCTGGGCAACAACATGCCGCCGGACGAGCTGAACCATGCGCCGCGTCCCGGCATGCATTTCGGCTATCCCTATTGCCACGGTAAGGCGATTGTCGACGACGAATTCGGCGGCAAGCGCGCCTGCGGCGAATTCGCACCGGCTGCGCTGGAACTCGGCCCGCATGTGGCGTCGCTGGGGATGCGCTTTTACACCGGCAGGATGTTTCCGGAAAGTTTCCACAAGCAGATATTCATCGCCGAACATGGTTCGTGGAACCGTATCCCGGCCATCGGCTACCGTATCACGCTGGTGCGGTTGAAAGATGGCAAGGCGGCAAGCTACGAGGTGTTTGCGGAAGGCTGGCTGGAAGGGCTGACCGCGTGGGGACGCCCGGTGGATGTGCAGGTGATGCCGGACGGCGCACTGCTGGTGTCGGACGACAAAGCAGGCGTCATTTATCGTATCGCTTACGGCGAATAGCCGGTCAGGAGGCCTTCAGCCAAACTATTTCACCGTCGCGGTTGAAAGCGAGGTAGCTGCCGATGCTGCCGACCTGGATGGACTTGACCATCTCTTTCAGCGGCTCTTCCGCTTCTTCGCTTTCTGTCACATCCGCAGATTTTCCGGTCATGCAGGCCACGAATACGATATCCCAGTCTTTTCCCGTATGGCGGGATTCCTCGACCAGATTTGCAAAGCTTACCTGTGCGCTGGCCAGTTTATCGACGCACATGACCGGCATCAATGCACCGCCTTTGCGCGCCTTGAATTCCTCCTGCTGGTCTTTGGTGGATTCGCCCGGCAACTCGGCCTTGGTAAATACGAACAGCATGCGCTGCGGATTGGCCTGCGCATTGGCGGCATTCAATAAATCTTCGTAATTCGATATGTTCATAGCGTGCTGACCTTTTAATAACAAACAGTTCTCAAGAATGCGATAACCGGCGGGTATGGTGCCGTTTGTGTATCTGTCATCCCACGTTTCATGCGAGTTCGATTTCCTCAACGTGCGCAGGCCAGGCCCGTGCCAAGGTGGAGCGCATAGCGGTTTTGTCGAATGATTATGGAACCGGTGGGGAAAACGATTATCATATCATTTATGAAAAAATTGTTCCTGATACTGCTGCTGTGTCTCTCGCCTTGTGCCGTGGGCGAAGGGCTGCCGGATTTGGGCGATGTCTCGCAAACCGTGCTTACGCCGTTGCAGGAACGCCAGATCGGCCAGCAAAGCATGATGCAGATCCGCTCCAGCAAACAGTTTCTGGAAGATGCCGAGATCAACGATTACCTCAACCGGCTCGGTTCCCGGCTGGTTGAAAAAAGTACTGAGCCCGGCTTGGGGTTCGAGTTTTTTTCGCTCAATGATTACAGCATTAACGCTTTTGCCATGCCGGGCGGTTTTATCGGTGTGAACAGCGGGCTGCTGCTGACCGTGCAGAGCGAGTCGGAACTGGCCGCCGTGCTCAGCCATGAAATCGCGCATGTCACGCAGCACCATCTGGCGCGCATGGTGGCGGGGCAAAAAGGCGACAGCCTGGCTTCGATGGCTGCTATCGCCATCGCCATACTCGCGGCACGCAGCAACCCGCAGGCTTCGCAAGCGGCCATGACCGGCATTCAAGGGCATACCATTCAAAAACAGCTTGATTTCACGCGCACCCATGAGCAGGAGGCGGATCGCATCGGGCTGGATATTTTGCAAAAATCCAATTTCAATATCCATGCCATGCCGGAATTTTTGGATCGCTTGCAAAAAGCCACCCGCCTGCTGGAAGGGAACCTGCCGGGCTATTTGCGCACCCACCCGATTACCAGCGAACGCGTTGCCGATATCGGGAATCGCGTGCATAAACAGCCTTATCGCCTGATCGAGGACAGCCTTGATTTCCAACTGGTGCGCACCAAACTCATTGCCGCGCAAAAAATCGCAACGGATGCCATCGCTTATTTCAGCGACGCGCTGGGGGCGCAAAAGCACGGCAACCCGGTCGCGCAACGCTACGGGCTGGTGGGAGCACTGTTGCGCAACAACGAAATCAAACGCGCCACGCAGGAACTGGAGGTGTTGCGCAAGCAAGCCAAAAGCAACCCGATGATAGAAACCCTCGCCGGGCAGGTGAAACGTGCCGCGAAGAACGATGCCGATACTCTGGCGTTTTACCGTGCAGCTGTACAGGATTTCCCGCAGCATCGCGCCCTGATTTACGACTACACCGATTTGCTGCTGCAAAGCAACCAGGCGGAAGCCGCCATCAAGCTGCTCACCGAGCAACTTGTCCGCCACCCCAGCGATGCCACGCTGTATAACTTGCAGGCTCACGGTTATTCGATACAAGGAAAGCGCCTCGAGCAGCATCAGGCACAAGCCTATGCCTATGCATGGCAGGGTAATGTATTTGCCGCAGTAGAGCAGCTCGAATTGGCGAAGCGAGCGGGTGGGAGTTTTTATCAGCTTTCCATAATAGAAAGCGATTTGCGCGAGTTGAGGGAAATGCTGGATGCGCGGGTGAAGAGGTAGCTCGGGCGGCAAGGCGGTTTTTTTGCGTGGATAAACCTCGAAAATTCTGATCGTGCATTTGGATGAAAATCGTTTGCCTGCCCTGAGAAAGCCTTGAGAAAGCCCTGAGAAAACACTGCCGTAACCGCAATTGAAAAATTGATTATTAAATCATGAATGGAGTATTTTTTGGATTTGCTCAACGTATTTATTGACATCGTCCTGCATCTCGACGCGCATCTGCTGATGCTTACCCAACAATACGGCATATGGATTTATGCCATTCTTTTTTTAATCATTTATTGCGAAACCGGATTGGTGATCGCGCCTTTCCTGCCCGGTGATTCGCTGCTATTCGTGGCTGGGACATTATGCGGGATGGGCGCGCTGCAATTGGAGTGGCTTGCCCCGCTGCTGATGCTTGCGGCATTCGGCGGAGACAACACCAACTACTGGATCGGCAGGCTGATTGGACTACGCTTGTTAAAACGCATGAATGGATTAATCAAGCGCGAGCACCTCGATAAAACTCATGCTTTTTATGAAAAACACGGCGGGAAAACCATTCTCTTCGCGCGGTTCTTGCCGATCATCCGCACCTTCGCGCCATTTGTTGCAGGGATCGGGCTGATGCGTTATCGCCTGTTTGTGCTATTCAGCGCGCTGGGAAGTTTTGTGTGGATTGGTAGTCTCACGGTAGCAGGTTACCTTTTTGGCAATATTCCGGCGGTGAAAAACAACCTTACCCTGATTATCGTCGGCATCATCGTATTTTCTTTGCTGCCCGCTTTGAGTGAGCTAATCCGGCACCGTAAAAAAAAACAACAGTAACAACTTGAAACAATTTTTATTGAATGCATGGATGGATATTTAGTCATAATTCCGCCACGTAAATGACGGGGATTTTCAGGAGCGAAAAATGAAAAAAAGTTTATCGATTTTGGGCTTGGTTTTGTTGTTCGGCAACAATTATGCGGCAGATTTCACCGATACCGCGCGGGTAATTTCCAGCACGCCGATTTATGAACGTCTCAGCGAACCGCGCCGCGAATGCACGATGGAAACCGTGCAGGTCGCGCCTAAGGAACGCACCATGGGCGGTGCGGTAGTCGGCGGTGTTGCCGGCGGTTTGCTGGGTAGCCAGGTCGGCGGCGGCAAAGGCAGTACGGTGGCGACCGGTGCGGGCGCAGTAGCTGGTGCGGTAATCGGTGACCGCGTCGCCAATCAGGACAGCAACCGCTCTGCAACCGGCGGGATCGTGGGCGGGGTGGCCGGTGCGTTGCTGGGCAGCCAGATCGGCGGCGGCACAGGCAACAAGGCAGTGACAGCGGCAGGTGGTATTGCCGGTGCGGTGATTGGTGACCGCGTTGCCAACCCGGATCAGCCGCGCACCGAGCAGGTCGAGCGCTGCCGCCAGGTGGAATCCAGCCGTGAAGTAATCAAGGGTTACAACGTGACTTATCGCTACAATGATCGGGACATCACTACCACATTGCCGTACCAGCCCGGATCAACTATCCGTGTGGGTGTGAGCGTCATCGAAGATCAACAGAGCCAACGCTATGAAGAGCCGCAAAAACGGCGTTATGAAGAGTCGCAACAGCGACGCTATGAAGACCGCCGAGATAGACCTAATTATCAGTGATTCTTACCACAAAAAAGCCCGGATCAAACCGGGCTTTTTTGTGGGCGTTTGTGCGGCAAAATATGCGCGCTTCATGGCTTTTTTGCTAGTATGCAGATAACCTGTGACTATTGATAAAAATGGTAACGCCATGATACATAAAACCGATACGAGTGACGAGCCAACTCTTCTTTCCCGCAACGGATTTCTCGACCGTATGGGAGAGGTGAAAGAGGTGTACCGCATAAAGCCCGGTGATACTGTCGACTGTTACGACACCGCCCGTTTCATAGCGGATATGAAAAAACAGCAAAACGGCAAGATTCCATGCTGGGAAATGAAAAACTGCCAGCGCTGTCATGGGGGCGAAAAAGAAGCCGAGTTCGGCATGTGTATTACCTACCCGTGGGGCGGCTGGCACTGCTGGGCTCTTGCCGGAACGCTTTGCGGCGGCATGGTGCAAGGGAGTTCTGCCCAGAAAGAGGGCAACTGTCAGATGTGCCAGCACTACATCGAGTTGATGCAGGATGACCCCGCCAAGCTCAAAGCGGACAGCGCCTATTTCTCCGCCGTGATGCAGTCCGTCCTGGCTGGTATTGCCACAGTGAACGCCAAGGGAATAATCGATTTTCAATCCTCCCAGCGCTTTCAGGAATTCTTCGGGGCGGACATCGCCGGCAAACACCTCAGCGTGGCGCTCTGCCTTTCTGGGGAAGATAGCCTGAAATTGAAGGAATGGACTTCCGACGTATTCAGGCTTTATGGGAAAAATAGCTGGGACATGCTCATGAACATGTTTCCTCTGAAAGACAGCGACATCCAGGTGGGTGGCCGACATTTCCGCATTTCTGTTTCCCCATTCCTCCGCCGCGACGATACCACCGGCCAGGAGGTTCTCCACCGCCTGTTGGTACAAGCGAGCGATGTTTCGCTGGAAGTGCGGGCACTGGAAAAGGTCAACCGGAAACTTATGCACCACATCACCGAGCTCAACAAAGTGGAGCGCATGAAGAGCGAGTTTATTTCTACTGTGAGCCACGAGTTGCGCACGCCGCTGACTTCGATCCGCGGTTCGCTCGGCCTGCTTATGGGTGGTGTGGGAGGTGGGTTGCCGACGCAGGCCAGAGCCCTTGTCGATATTGCGCACAAGAATAGCGAACGGCTGATTTTGCTGGTCAACGATATTCTCGATATGGAAAAAATCGAGTCCGGTAAAATGGAATTCGACATGCAGCCAGCCAAACTCATGCCGCTGCTGGAGCAGGCGCTTGAGGGAAATCACGCCTACGGTGAACAGTTCAAGGTGAGCTTCGAGATCGAGAGAGTGCTGCCCGAGGCGATGGTAAGGGTGGATTCGAACCGTCTGATGCAGGTGTTCGCCAACCTGTTGTCGAATGCCGCCAAGTTTTCTCCTGCCGGTGGCAAAGTATCGGTTGCGGTCACGCGCGCCGACGAGCGTATCCGTGTGGAGGTGAAGGATCGCGGTTTAGGCATCCCGGACGAATTCAAGGAACGCATCTTCCAGAAATTTGCCCAGGCCGACTCTTCAGATACCCGCAAAAAGGGCGGCACCGGGCTGGGGCTTTCCATCACCAAGGCGATGGTCGAGCAGATGGGCGGCAGCATCGGTTTCGATTCCCAGCCGAATATACTGACTGTTTTTTTCATCGAGTTTCCGGTTTGGCGGGATGCTGTTGTTTTCGGCCCCGATTTGGAAATACACGACTTGAAGAAACTGGAGCATAGGAAGCGGGTGCTGATTTGTGAGGACGATCACGATATTGCCGCATTGCTGCGCTTAATGCTGGAACAGGCCGGGTTGGCAACCGATATCGCCTACAATGCGGCGCAAGCTAAACAGCTGCTGGTACGGGGCGGATATGCGGCAATGACGCTCGATGTGGGACTGCCCGACCAGGACGGCATCGCGCTGATCCGCGAGCTGCGCACCAACGCGGCCACCGCCACTTTGCCGATTGTGGTGGTTTCGGCCAAGGCAACCGAGGGGCGCAAGGAATTGAACGGCGAAGCATTTAACGTGATTGACTGGATCAGCAAGCCGATCAACCAGGATCATATGATATTGGCGATAAAGCAGGCGGTGTCGCAGTTTTCAGATACGCGCCCCAGGGTGCTGCATGTCGAGGATGACACTGATATTTTTCGGGTGATCAATGGGATATTGGGCGAGATAGTCTATCTGGAGAATGCCGTCAGCCTTGCCGATGCGAGGCTCATGTTGGAAAGCAACAGTTATGATCTGGTGATTCTTGATGTTTCACTGCCGGATGGTTCCGGCATGGAGTTGCTGCCCATGTTGAATGGTGCGATGCCGCCCATCCCGGTGATGGTGTTTTCCGCCAGCGAAATGACACAGGAGGATGTGCGGGAAGTAAAATCGGTGCTGGTGAAATCACGCACTGATAATGTGCAGTTACTGGCAACCATAAAACGATTGATCGGAATTGAATAGCCCCGTGAATAACTCAAATGAATAAACCAAAAAAACCTTCGGTAGTAGTGGTGGATGACGACAGTATGATGCGGGAGATGCTGAAGCTCATCTTGCTCAGCGAGGATTATCCGGTGATTGGCGAAGCATCCAATGGTCAGGACGCAATCGCGCTGTGTGCGATGCATAAGCCCGGCCTGGTGTTGCTCGACATCAATATGCCCAAGATGGATGGATTGCAGGCACTGGAAGAAATTCGCAAAATAAGCCCGGCATCGATTGTGCTGATGGTGAGCGCCTCATTAACCATGGACAGGGTTAATGAGGCAATCAAAAAAGGCGCGTCCGGTTTCGTGGTCAAGCCGCTTAACCCGGCCAGCGTCCTGGACAAGATAGCAATGTGCCTCAAGGGAAAGAGAAAGGGATAGCAATGGCAGACAAGTTGACGCGCATTTTGTATGTGGAAGATGAGCCGGATATACAGATGGTGGCGCGGCTCGCGCTGGAAGCGCTGGGCGGTTTTACCGTGGAGATATGCAGCTCGGGTGATGAGGCGCTGCAACGTGCTCCCGGTTTTCAACCGCAATTGATTTTGCTGGATGTGATGATGCCGGGCATGAATGGGCCGAGCACGCTGGGCAAATTGCGCGAGCTGCCGCAATTTGCCGCCACTCCGGTAGTTTTTATGACTGCCAAGGTTCAGCCAGATGAGGTTGCGGGCTACAAGGAGCTCGGTGCGGTCGATGTCATTCCCAAGCCGTTCGACCCGATGACGTTATCAAGCAAGGTGCAGGATATATGGGAGCGTTGTCATGGCTGATCCGAACGAACTGCAAGCAAAGCTAAACCTCTTGAGCGATGCCTACGCCGCGCAATTGCCTGAAAAACTCAAGCAGATCTGGCTGGTGTGGGAGCAATTGCCCCTGGATAGTTGGGATGAGAAGGGTTTTGAAACCTTGCACCGCATGGTGCATAGCCTGACCGGATCGGGCAAGACCTTCGGGTTTGCATTGCTCAGTGACGTGGCGCGCAATCTGGAAGAGTATCTCAAGCAGCTTGCACAGGCAAAAACAGCGTTGAGTGCACAGCAGCGTAGCCATATCCAGATATCGATGCGTGAATTGCATCAAGTAACCCTGCACCGGGATGCTCCGGTTGGCGATCAGGCCGGATTGATCGCGGTTGCGCCACCCGGCCAGGACACTGCCAGTTCAAAACATATTTTTGTAGTGGAAGACGACCATGATCAAGCAGAAGAACTGAACATCCAACTCAGTTATTTTGGCTACGATGTGCGCGTGTTCAACAAGCTGGCAGATTTTCGCCTTGCCATGCAGCAAAATCCGAAAGCCGTGGTATTAATGGACATCAACTTCCCGGAGGATAGCCGGGGAGGTATTCATGTTATCGAAGAAATTCAGCAGGGGCGCGATATTCCTGTCACTGTGGTTTTTCTTACCGTGCATGATGAATTTGCGACAAGATTGGGAGCGGTACGCGCCAATGGCATTGCCTATCTAAGCAAACCGGTGAATATCGGCAATCTGATTGACAGGCTTGACATCCTGACCTCGACCTTGCCATCTGCGCCATACCGGGTCTTGATTGTTGAAGATTCGGAAGTGCTTGCCGCCTATTATGCCACGGTATTGGAGCAGGCCGGAATGGTGGTGAAAGCGGTCAACAACCCGCTTGATGTGATGCACCCGCTGCTTGAGTTCGCTCCAGACCTGATCCTGCTCGATATTTACATGCCGGAATGTAATGGCCTGGAATTGGCCAAGGTGATTCGTCAGCTTGATGCCTTCGTCAGCATCCCGATCGTATTTCTTTCTGCCGAAAGCGATCTCGACAAGCAGCTTTTTGCGATGGACCTGGGAGGGGATGATTTCCTGACCAAACCGATACAACCGCAACATCTGGTTTCTTCCGTGATCAGCCGAATCAGGCGTTCCCTTATTCTGCGCTCTTTCATGGTGCGCGACAGCCTGACCGGTTTGCTCAACCACACCGCCATCAAGGATCAGTTGGACCATGAAGTGGCTCAGACAAAACGGCAGGGAACACCGTTGTCCTTCGCGATGGTTGATATTGACCACTTCAAACAGGTGAACGACACCTACGGCCATCAGGCCGGTGACCGCGTGATTAAAAGCCTTTCGCGCCTGCTCAAACAGCGCCTGCGCGAGACGGATATGGTCGGGCGCTATGGGGGCGAAGAATTCGCGGTAATCCTGAGCAATACTGATGGGGCGATGGCAGTGAAAGTGCTGGAAGCCATCCGCAAAGATTTCTCACAGTTGCGCCATCTGGCGGATGGGAAGGAATTCTCCGCCACATTCAGCTGCGGGATAGCCGATGTTTCGCACTTTGGCGACCCCGCCAAACTGGGCGATGCGGCGGACAAGGCACTTTATAAGGCCAAGCACGCCGGGCGCAATCAAGTGATACTGGCGTAACTTTCTGAGGTCAGGGGTGTCGGTTTTAGTTGGAGGACACCTCTGGAAGTCCATATTTGCGAGCATCCGCTACGCGGCTTGCCTGCTTACCCCACTTCATCCCAACTGCGGTTTCCCATTTTTGGTTTCGACTCGCCCGGTTTAGGTTTGTAAGACATCATTGGTGGCGGAAAGGGCGCGTCTTGTTACATCGACTAAATTTTGCGCTAATTTGGCATCCTTGACGATGATGTAGTCAGCATCAGTAGTTCGATTTAGATATGTAGCGATTTTTTTATTTGAAGTGATCAGGATGGATTTTATGTTGTGGTTCTTGACACTGGAAAGCTTGAGGGCGCCAATCAATGCTACACCGTTCAGCACAGGAATTTCATTGGTGGTGATGAGTAAATCGAAAGGCTCGGTAAGTACCCTCATGAGTGCTTGAAGCCCATCGGACATCACTACCGGACGTACCGGTAATTCCGCTAATGCTTGCAGGTAAATTTTGGTTAATAGCTTCGAGTTATCGACCAGCAGCACTGTGAATGGCTTTTTGGTGAGTTGTTTGCGCAGTTCGCCCAGCCGTTCTTCAATCTGCGGGAAGCTTGTGTTTTCCGCGTGAATTTGCTCTACGGCCAGCCGCAGCAGATCGACGAAATTCAGGCTGATTGCGATGAGTGCCGGAGTATATTTCGTGCCACCATCAGTGGTATTCAGCAGATCTTCCAGCTGGTGGCAGATGGTAGTGGTGATATGCAGGCCAAATGTGCCGCCGCTTCCCTTCAGGCTATGGACGATGCGATAAAACTCATTGAATATCTCGCTATCAGCCCCGCTTTTTTCCATTTCAAGCAACAAATTTTCGAGACGATCCAGTTTTTCGGGCATACCCTCAAGAAATGTATTACGCAGTTGCAGCAGCATCTGCTGAAATGTGTCCGAATTGATGGAACTCATGTTGGCGTTGTATGTAGTCTTGGTTAGCCGAGTTTGCCGGTGGTGTAATGGTTCCGGCATAACGTGCTTGCTTGCACACACGAGCCTTCACTGCTACATTTTACTGCCTGCTTAACCGAAGCGTCCAGTGATGTAGTCCTCCGTCTCCTTGCGCTTCGGATTGGTGAACACCATGCTGGTATCGCCGAACTCGATCAGATCCCCCAGGTACATATAGGCGGTGTAATCGGATACGCGCGCGGCCTGCTGCATGTTGTGGGTGACGATGACGATGGTGAAATCCTCCTTCAACTCATCGATCAGTTTTTCGATATGCGCGGTCGAAATCGGGTCGAGCGCCGAGGTCGGTTCGTCGAGCAACAAGACCTGCGGCTTGACGGCGATGGCGCGCGCGATACACAGGCGTTGCTGCTGCCCGCCGGATAGGCTGGTGCCGCTTTGTTTGAGCTTGTCCTTGGCCTCGGTCCACAGCGCGGCCTTGCGCAACGCCCATTCGACGCGTTCGTCCATGTCGTTCTTGCTGAGGCTCTCGTAGAGTTTTACGCCAAATGCGATGTTGTCGTAAATCGACATGGGAAACGGCGTGGGTTTTTGGAACACCATGCCGATCTTGGCGCGCAGCATATTTAGGTCTTGCGCCTTATCGAGGATGTTGGCACCGTCCATCAGGATTTCCCCGGTGGCTTTCTGTTTGGGATAGAGCTGGTACATGCGGTTGAAGGTGCGCAACAGCGTGGATTTGCCGCAACCGGACGGGCCGATGAAGGCGGTCACCATCTTCTCGGCGATGCTCAGGTTGATGTCCTTGAGCGCGCAAAAATCGCCGTAATAAAAGTTGAGATCCCTGACAATTATTTTGGGAACGATTGTTTTTTGGGTAATAATCTGCGGATTGGCGATGTTTTCGGCATTCATTTGCGAACCCTTGTTAATGTGAGGCGGATTTTTGCCGGAACAGCACGCGCGCCAGTATGTTGAGTGTCAGCACGCTGAGGGTAATCAGCAGCGCGCCGGCCCAGGCCAGTTTTTGCCAGTCTTCATAAGGGCTCATGGCGAACTGGAAGATCACCACCGGCAAATTTGCCATCGGCTGATCCATGTCGCTGCTCCAGAACTGGTTATTCAGCGCGGTGAACAGCAGCGGCGCGGTTTCGCCGCTGATGCGCGCGATGGCGAGCATTACCCCGGTGATGATACCGGCGCGCGCGGCGCGCAGGGTGATGAAGTTGATGATTTTCCATTGCGGCGCGCCGAGCGCCGCAGCCGCTTCGCGCAGCGTGGTCGGCACCAGGCGCAGCATGTTTTCGGTGGTGCGGATGACGATGGGAATGACGATGATGGATAGCGCCAGCGCGCCTGCCCAGCCGGAAAAATGTTTGACCCTGATGACGTAAATTTCGTACACGAACAGCCCGATGACAATGGAGGGCGCGGAGAGCAGCACGTCATTGATGAAGCGCGTGATCGGGGCAAGCCAGCCGCGCTGGCCGAATTCGGCCAGGTAGGTGCCTGCCAGAATGCCGATGGGCGTGCCGATCAATGTGCCGACCAGCGTCATGGCCAAGCTGCCGACGATGGCATTGAGCAAGCCGCCGCTACTGCCCGGAGGCGGGGTCATTTGTGAAAACACCAGCGGGGTGAGCGCGGGCAAGCCATGCTCCAGCAATGTCCATAAGATCCAGCACAGCCAGAACAGGCCGAACGCCATGGCCAGCATCGAGATGACGAGGCCGATTGCGTTGACGATGCGGCGGCGTGTATACAGGTTTAGCATGATGGCCGGTCGTTATGTGGCTTGGCCTTCGCGCTTGCCGAGCTTGAAGAGCATATAGCGCGCGAGCGATAAGACCACGAAGGTGATGAAAAACAGGATCAGGCCGAGCTCGATCAGCGCGGCAGTGTAGAGCTCGCCGTAGGCCTCGGTGAATTCGTTGGCGAGCGCCGAAGCGATGCTGTTGCCGGGCATCAGCAGGGACTTGCTCAGTTCGTGTGAATTGCCGATGACGAAGGTAATGGCCATGGTCTCGCCCAGCGCGCGTCCCAACCCCAGCATGATGCCGCCGACTACGCCGATCCTGGTGTAGGGCAGTACAACTCTCCACATGACTTCCCAGGTGGTCGCGCCCAGCCCGTAGGCTGACTCCTTCAAGAGTGTGGGCACCACTTCAAATACGTCGCGCATCACCGACGCGATGAACGGAATCACCATGATGGCAAGAATGATGCCGGCGGTCAGTACCCCGATACCCATCGGCGGGCCGGAGAAAAACGGGCCGATATACGGCATTGTGCCGATGTGGTCGTTGAGCCATGGCTCGACATGGTCGGCAAACAGCGGCGCGAAGACGAACAGCCCCCACATGCCGTAGATGATGCTGGGGATGCCCGCCAGCAATTCGATGGCAATACCGAGCGGGCGGCGCAGGACGCGCGGCGATAATTCGGTCAGGAATAGGGCGATGCCGAAACTGACCGGGATGGCAATCGTGAGCGCGATCGCGGAGGTGACCAGCGTTCCGACGATCGGGATCAGTGCGCCGAACTGCTCGCTGACCGGATCCCAGTCGGAACTGGTCAGGAAGCCGAAGCCGAATGCGCGGATGGCGGGCATGCTGCCGACCACCAGCGAGGCGAGGATGGCCATGAGCAGCGCCAGCACGCCGAATGCCGAGACACGCGTCAGGTTGCGGAACAGCAGATCCAGCACGGTGTGCCGTTTAAGGCTGGCTTCGCGTAGAAACGTCGGCATAAATCGGGCCTGTCAGTGAGAAAAATAGCCGGGGGTGAAAAATAACGGGGGCTCGCAGCCCCCGTGATTATAGCCTAGAGAACATTTATTTCGTCAGCGACGAGCCGGATGTATCGCGGATTTGATTTTTCCATGCCTTGCGGATCAGGTTCTGCACATTTTCCGGCAGCGGCACGTAGTCCAGGTCGGAAGCCAGCTTGCCGCCATTGGTGTAGGCCCAGTCGAAGAACTTCAGGACTTCCCTCGCCATGGCCGCATCTTCCTGCATCTTGTGCATCAGGATGAAAGTCGCACCGCTGATCGGCCAGCTTTCCTTGCCGGGCTCATCGGTCAGGATTTCGTAGAAGCCCGGCGCCTTGTCCCATTGCGCGTTTGCTGCGGCAGCCTTAAAAGAGGCATCGCCGGGTTCGACGAACTGGCTGTCGCGGTTCTTCATTTGCACGGAGGCCATTTTATTTTGCAGCGCGTAGGCGAATTCCACATAACCGATGGAGCCCTTGATGCGCTGCACGTAGGACGCTACGCCCTCGTTGCCCTTGCCGCCGGTGCCGGCTTTCCAGGAAACCGCCGTACCTTCGCCCACGGCGGATTTCCACTCCGGGCTGACCTTGGACAGGTAGTTGGTGAAAATGAAGGTGGTGCCTGAACCATCCGAACGGTGTACCACCGTGATGTTGTCGGCAGGCAGCTTGATGTCCTTGTTCAGCGCTACCAGCGCGGGGTCGTTCCACTTGGTGATCTTGCCCAGGTAGATGCTGGCGAGGGTCGCGCCGTCCAGCTTTAGTTGGTTGGCCGCTACGCCTGCGATGTTTACGACGGGCACTACGCCGCCGATCACGGTCGGGAACTGTATCAGGCCGTCCTTATCCAGTTTTTCCGGTGTCAGCGGCATGTCGGAGGCACCGAAATTAACGGTCTTGGCGGTGATTTGCTTGATGCCGCCGCCGGAGCCGATGGACTGGTAATTCATGCTTATGCCGCTTTTGGCTTTGTAGGCTTCCGCCCATTTGGCGTAGATCGGGTAGGGGAAGGTTGCGCCCGCCCCGGTGATGGCTGTGGCTGCATTGCTTGTGCCAGCATAAATCAGGGTTGCTGCTGTGGCGATGCCGCCGATGAGTTTCTTGAGTGTGCCGTTCATGTTGCCTCCATTTGGTTGTGTCGCTTCAGGGATGAAGCTTGAATCAATAATATTTTTGTTGTGAACCTGCATGTTAGGGTATTTGTGTGACGGAAATATTACAGGGCGGATTCGGGATAGCAGTTTCAAACCATCCCGGTCAAGATACTTTCCGCCAAGCTATTTCCGGGCTTTTGTCCAATAAAGACGGGCACCCGAAGATGCCCGCCAGTTCATTCGGATCGACTGTACCGGCTGGTTGTTTCACCAGTAGTTCCAATCAGAAGGTGTGCTTTATGCCAAGAGAAACGACAGACGGGGAAGCGCCGGTACCGTTGATCGTGCCCGCTGCCGCAGTGCTTTGGGTGAAGCCGTAATTGATCCCGGACTGGTTGCTGATGCGGGAATAGATCGCGTACAGCTTGGTGCGCTTGCTCAGGCCGTAGTTGTAGCCCAAGCCGAACTGGTTTGCGCCACTATCTGCGGTCGAAGCCAGTTTTCCCGCCTTGCCGTAGGTAAAATTAATGGCGTTCATGCCCATTTTGTAGACGCCGGAGAGAAAGTAAGCGTTGTGTCCATAACGGTCGGCGCCGATCGCTGCACAGCCGCCAGCTACCACGGCAGTACACAAATTGTCGCTCAATTTCTCATATTCGAAACCGATAGTAAAATCAGCTATCGTGTAGCCCAGCCCCATCTTCCAGGCCGATTCCTTGCCGCCGGCGCGGACGGTTTCGCGCTTATGTTCTTCGTAGGCGAAAGAGCCTACAAACGGGGCAACATTGTACATGGCCGCCAGGCTCAGGAGGTTGTCCTTGGAGGCAGTCGCCGTGGTGTTGGCCTCTGCCAGATTGGCGTAGGCAATCAAACCGGTGAAGCCGTTCATGGCAGGAGTGGTATAGAAGATGATATCGCCCTGGCGGCCATCAAAAGCCACACTGGAGGATTTGCCGGCCACGGCACCCATCAGCGCGCGGCCATCGGCGATGCTGTCATTGAACGGATCCAGCTTGCGTGTAGCCAGTTTGTAGGGGGTGTCGTGGCGGCCCAGCAGCACGGTGCCTGCGCTGTCGCTCTTCAAGCCCAGAAAACTATTGCGGGAAGCCAATGTGTTGGCGACATTTGTGGAATTGTCGATATTGATCTGTTGCTCGATCTGCCAGATTACCGACAGGCCGTTGTCCAGTCCCTCCGCACCCTTGAGGCCCAGTTTCGAAATGTTGCTTGATACGTTGCTCTTGCTCGCGCCCGCTACGCCGGCAGCAGAGGTGCCGTTGTTGATGAAATCATATGACAAGTCGGCTACGCCATAAATGCTCACATTGCCGGTCTCGGCCAACGCGGGCACCGAGAAGGCTGCTGCTGCCAGCGCGACGACGATGAGTTTCTTTTGCTTTGTGATTGCTTTTTGCATTGTAAATCCCCCAATAAATTAAAAGCCGCCCTAGTGCGACTCCGGCAGCTTAAATAGCCAATGTGAAAAATTGATGAAGGAAAAGTGACGGATTTGTGACAAGTGCAGGGTTGCCTGGAAAATATATCGCACAGGGAAGCCGGGTTCCGGATAGCCGATGGATAACTACACGCTGCCGGGATTTAAAGTTGCAGATAAAGGTTCGCGGTATGCCCGGCAATGTGATTTGTTTCATCATCTTTCCCGCCGGGCCAGAAGGTGTAGTCGCGGGTTTGCAGTGCCGGTTTCATCAGCATATCCTCATCGGTGATATGCTCGATCAACCAATCCCTCAAAAATTGCGGGTAGTAATCCATTACATATTCAGGCCATGTGTTGACCTTGACAGCCAACTGGCCTACCGTGTGCAAAAGCTCTTTTTGCAAATGTTGATGCGCCAGTTCGTGTTGCGTAAAAGAGAGGTTGAGCGCCTGCGCAAACCGCACCTCGTTTGCAAAATGAGTATCCGCACGATCCTTGAATAATTTAATTGCCACAAACAAGGTGGAACGATTCTTTGTGTTAATCGCGTATTCAATACTGTTAACCATGCCTATCAAACTTTTATGTTCGAAATCCAGCATGGCATTTCCGACACTCAAATGTTTTCGCCATATTAAGGCCATCATGTTTCCTTGAAATAATACTTTTTGGTCCAAACGAAGCGGAGTGGTGGCTATAACCCTTGCTGCCTAGGGCTACGCCTTTGCTCATTACTGCATTCCCGCCATTCCATAGGCAATGTGGTTAGCCAGTGGTCGAAAGCGGCATCTAGGGTTTCAAATTGGGCGCCCCTCGCCACCATTTGTCCAATCGCCAGTTGGCCGACGGCATAGTGGTTATTTTCCAGCTTGGCGACACCGTGGCTGACATCATCTTTTACTACCCTGCCCAATATTTTTCTGACTCGCATGATATTTTCCTTCATTGATGTTTATGGGGTCGGTTAACGCTTAACTTCAACAATAGAAATGCGCTTCGCCAATCTTGAAGTCGTAAGGGCGGGTTTGCAGCACTGGTTTCATTAGCATGTCTTCCTCGGTGATGTGTTTGATCAGCCAATTACGCAAAAATTGAGCGTAATGCTCCATTACGAATTTGGGAGTAATCTCTATGCCATTTTTCTTTAGTTCATGTTTTGTGAGATCGATTGCTGTCCGCATATTTTGATGCCCCAGCTTGTGTAGGGCGAAAGGAAAGTTGAGTGCTTGCGCAAACATTTCTTCATTCACAAAATGAACATGCAAATAATGCTCAATCTGGGTAAATGCTAGTGACATGGCGAAGTTATCCTTCTTTTTTATCATGTCCTCTGCACAATTGATCATAGTGATTAACTTTTGGTGGTCGGAATCGATAATCGCATTCCCAACACTCAATTGTTTTGCCCATTCCAATCTCATCATGCCCCCTGCACTTCCTATATCCGGTTGAAAAACGCTACCCATTCAAGCGCGGCTTGCCGGGTGATATTTTGAGAAATTGCTCCGATATTTTTAGAAAGCGTTTCACATAGCGGTCAATTTCTATGCTTGCGCCGGGCAGGTTCGCCCCCATTTCTTCGGTAAACACTTTGTAGTGCAGGCGTTGGGCTTCTAATACTTCAGCTTCGCTGTGTGCCAGATTGGTTATCAGGCGGCGTTGAACTGCGGGTTGAGTTTGTCGGTTAAGCTCCGGCATGGCATCTCCTTGGTTGGTTGAGAATGCATGCAGGTTATTGAATCCCTGTTGCAGGGTGATGACGGGAATATGAAGAGTTTGTGAAATCGCTACTTGGATAGCCGGTCAGGGAGCGGAAGGACGAGCGACGCATAACCGGACTGAGCCGAGAGTAGCGCTTGAGGAATGGCGGGGGTCGTCTGTTGTTTCGGCACTTGCTGCATAGCGGCAATTTTTTGCAGCCCTTGCGAGATGGCTTCCTGTGCAGCGCGTGCCAATACTCTGCGGTTCTCGCCGGCAGCAATCAGTGCGGGATTGAACACAACCAGTGCGTTGAGATGCCGACAACACAGAATTTGCCGGATCGACTGCGCAAGTGTTGTGTCGCCGGTGAAAGCGGCGGCGGCACTCAGTTCACCTGCTTCGTCGTGATAGCGCAAGGCGATCGGGCAAAGCCTTGCTCCGGCATCAATCGCGGGCTGGATGAGCGCCGAGTGGAAATGCCCGACCTGTTTTCCGTCTGTCGTGGCGCCCTCGGGGAACAGTCCCACACAAACGCCATGTTTGAGCAGTGCGCTGACACGCAGATTAACCGAGGAGGCATCCTGGCGTATGGCACGCTCGATGAATATGGTGCCGCTACGTTTGCATAGCCAGCCGATGAACGGCCAGTTGCGCACTTCCGCTTTGGCAATAAAGCGCGATGGGTATACTGCGTTCAGTACAAAAATGTCCAGCCACGAAACATGGTTGGCGACAACCAGGCAGCCGCTTTCGCCGCGCACGAGCCGTTGCCCCTCGGTGCGGATACCGATGTTGAGGATGTCCAATAGTTGTCGGCTCCATGTTTTCAGAATGCGGCGTTGCCTGTTATGACTCAGATGCGGGTAAAAGATCGCCAGCAGCATCCCGCACAAAAAATGCAAGGCAAGACGACAGCCACGGAACACGCCGATCAGGATATCCGGCGGACGTTTATCCATAATAGATTTCAGCCATTTTTGGCTGCGGCAATTCGCGCCGCTCGATGAACAGGCTGTTGCCCGGTTTCTTCTTGGCCATTTTTTTGGCGACCGTGGCGGCCTCGGCTATTTCATGGTGCGAGTGGAATAATTCTGCGGTAGCCCAGATTACGCCAATCGAGAGCGTGGGCAGCGGGTGGTAAACAACGCGGCCCTGGCGGTCTTCGCTCGAGTAGCCGCCGCTAGAACGATGCCTTGCTTCAAACAATACCAGGGATGTTTGCGCGAAGGAAGTCAGAGCCTGGCTACAGCGTTTTTCCCAATCTGCGCTTTGCAGGACAAGGATAAAATCGTCGCCGCCGATATGCCCGATAAAATCGTGTTGGGGATCGCAGGCATTGCCGAGCAGCTTGCCAGTGAACTGGATCATCTCATCGCCTTTGCGGTAGCCATACACATCGTTGAAGGGTTTGAAGTTGTCCAGGTCGCCATAACAGACGGCGAACGATTTTCCGGATTCCAGCAAAAAATCGATGTGCTCATTGATGGGGACATTGCCGGGCAGCAGGGTCAATGGGTTGGCGTAACGCGCGGTTTCGATTTGCGCATTGGTGATTTCGCGCAACAGGTCTTGCCCGGTGCCGAGCCCGATGTAACGGCCTTGCTCGGTAATGATGAATCCGTCGGTAAAATGCTCGATTCCGGATTCACTCAGGAAGCTGCTCAATTCATGGATGGGAGTCGATTTTTCCACCATCAACGGATCTGCGTTCATCATGTCCTGGCAAGGCTTTTTACCGAGCAGTTCACGGCGGAAAGGCTTGGCAAAACTGTCCACAAACTCATACCGGTTAATCAATCCGACGGGACGCCCATGCTTGACGACAGGAATGGCGCGCAAGTCTTTATTTGCGGAAAAACAGGCGAATATTTTTTCAGCCTCGGTATCCGGCTGGAACGGTTCCACATAACGCAACAGCGCTTCCACCGTGATGCTGCGTTTGCTGCTATAGGGTTGTTCGACGGTGCAGTTGGTGTTGATCAGACAACCGACTTCGGCGGGCGGGTGCAGCGGTGGGATGGGATTGGGGCGGGCAATAAAATAGCCCTGTCCGCATGCGATGCCGATGTCGCGTATCACCCTGAATTCGGCATCCGTTTCGATTCCTTCCGCAATCACTTGTGTGCCGGAGCTTAGCGCGATGCTTTGGATCGACCTTAAAAACTGCTGTTTGAGCGGATCGGCATTGATGCCTTGCACGAAATGCATATCTATCTTTACGAATTCGGGGCGCAATTCGGACCACAACCGCAAGCTCGAAAAGCCTTCGCCCAAATCGTCTAGCGCAATCTGGAATCCCATACTGCGGTAGTGCAGCAGTGCGTTACGCATCCCCTCAAAATCGAAGGTGGGTTGATTTTCGGTGATTTCGATGATGACCCGCTGCGGGTCGATGCCGAGATTTTCAAGGTAAGCCAGCGTTTGCCCGTTTTTGAAGCTGGGGTGCGCCAAGGCATCCGGGCTGACATTCAGGAATAATTTGCCGGGGAGGTTCTGGGCGGCAAAGGATTCCAGCACAATCTGGCGGCACAGCATTTCGGTTTCCAGAGAAAGCCCTTGCTGTTTGGCCGCGCCGAATAAGTTGATCGGCGAATGCAGCGGGCTATTGGCCGGGCCGCGTATCAGCCCCTCGAAGCCCAGAAACGTACCGCTGGAAATATCCATGATCGGCTGAAACAGTGCGGAGAGGTTGCGTTGGTTCAATATGTCCTGGAGCGTTTTCATCGTAAATATTCTATGGATGGAATACGCGGCAGCATAGTTGCAGAATGTTTCAATTGAGTTAAAGCACTGTTGCAGATTTGTTGCATCACGCCCGCTGAGAAAAAGTAGTTTTGCATTTTCCGAAAACATTTGCTTTAATCTTACCTGACATTTTAATAATTGTTTAACAATGGAAATATAAAATGATGAAACCGGCTCAAGTGGTAATGGCATTGGCGGCGCTGGCGCAACCCACCCGGTTGGCGATTTACCGCCTGCTGGTGGCGCGCGGGCCGGATGGCCTGGCGGCGGGGCAGGTGGCCGAAAAGCTGAAAGTGTCTCCGGCCACACTGTCGTTCCATTTCAAGACGCTGAGTCATGCCGGGCTGCTGGACAGCAGGCAGGACGGACGCTTTATTTATTACGCGGCGAATTTTACGGTGATGAACGGCATGGTGGCGTATCTGACGGAAAACTGCTGCGGTGGAAACCCGGATGCCTGCAAACCGGGAAATAAATAATCAGTGCGTAGCACGTAGGTTGGGCAAAGCGCAGCGTGCCCAACATTAATAATATCTTCGCTTGTTGGGCACGCTGCGCTTTGCCCAACCTACGAGAAGACTGCGCTCAATTTTTAATTCCGGTTCACCCGGATTAGGTTGCCTCAAATAATTCTGATTTCGTCATTCTTTATAAGGAGCATACCTTGCAAAATAAAACTTATAACGTGCTGGTGTTATGCACCGGTAATTCCGCGCGCAGTATCCTGGGCGAGGTGCTGTTCAATAGCCTGGGTAAAGGCAGATTCAAGGCATATAGCGCGGGCAGCAAACCGGTCGGGCGGGTCAATCCGTATGCGCTGGAATGGCTGCAACAGCAGGGGCACGGCATCGAAGGGCTGCGCAGCAAAAGCTGGGATGAGTTTGTAGCATCCGGCGCACCGCAGTTCGATTTCATCTTCACCGTTTGCGATAACGCCGCCGGAGAAACCTGCCCAGTTTGGCCGGGTAAGCCCGCCACCGCGCACTG
>Ga0154345_124_pt1 | contig 39659 bp, 39 predicted proteins | sample RifGroA2_FD_115873 | JGI IMG/M metagenome (GOLD analysis project Ga0154345, IMG submission 115873) | Gallionellales bacterium GWA2_55_18 | reverse complement strand
CGAGCTGCTCCACCCCGCGTCAGCGAAGAGGCGAAATATAGCAAACTATCTCGCCCCCGTCAAACACTATATGAATTTTGTTACTTGGGCGTGACGGTGAATCTGCGGAGTATTCAGTAATTACTCATAACGGAACGGTTGGCTTGCTTGAGCGCGGGCAAAGCAAGCCAACCGCTAAAACGCCACCTCAAACCGCACACCGGCTACCCATGCATCCCGCAAGGTTGCGTCCATATTAGGATTGAAAATGCGCTGCACCATCGGTTGCATGGCCAGCCACGGCTGCAATTGCGCGCGGTAGGTGATTTCGACCACCGTCTCGGATGATTCGAAGACATTTCCCAACGCAAGTTGAGCGTCGCGATACTTGCTGCTGGCATGACTGGTAGTCACGGCAATACCTGCCGTATCGTCATCGCGCCCGTCAAACAACCCCTGATAGTGCAAACCCAAGCTTCCAGACCAATCCACCGTTGGTGCGCTATCCGCCAATCCACGATCAATATCTTTGCTGGCCGTACCGAAACGAACAAAGCCGGACAAACCCTGCGCAGGATTATTTTGCTCGGCACGCAGGGTGCGTTCCGCTAAGACGTAGAATCCCTGATCACGGCGACGCACCAGATTGCCGAGTATATCCACATCCACCAGATCGTCAGTGCGCGCCGAATAGCGCCACAAACCAACCGCAGTCTTGTTGAAAGACTTCCCCTCCTCTGATGTGTTATAACCAAGCTCGACGACCGCGAGCGTGCCGTCGCCGTTGTCCAGCCGGATATGTGTACCCTGCGAATTATTGAGATTACCCGGTACGCCGTCGGTCAGGGCACCTTGCACGTAATAGCCGGATGAGGCGTATTTCACGCGCAACGCCAATGCGCCCATCGGGAATACCGGCGGGCCATTTTGCCCGGTTGGTGCCATTTCTGCCGACATGCCATAGGGGGGCTGGAGGAACAACCCGGAAGTGTCAGTAACATAAAACTCGGAGTCGATCGCATATAGTCCGGCCAACACCGACAGACTGTCGTCGGCTGAATTCTTTTGCAGCCATGCCTGATAGAACTGCCCGGTGCTGGTGCCCGTCTCGATGTTGTCCACCCCGGCAAAGCTGCCGACATAATTATTGATGGACTTGTTGCCGTGCTGAACGTGATACTGGACGAAGGCGGTAGTGGCATCCCAACCGGCCAGTTTACCCAGATCCATGTTGAGCGCAATTTCGCTGTTCGCCAACCAGACCGAACCTCGGCTAACGCCACCCGAAGTATTCGCCAGCATGTCGCTCTTATGGGTCAATTCCACCGTGACACCCTTATCGTAAAGGCTGGAGCGAGACCCGCCCCAATTGCCCGACAACGTTTCCGCGTTCCAGTCTGGCGCTTTTTCCTCCTCCGCAAACGCGCTAATGCTCACTGCCAGCCCGAAAAATACAGCCATTGCCAGTCGCTTCTTCATGCCATCCTCCACTTCATAAGTAATTTTGCTTAATGCCAGCCAATATTGAAATATTATCGGATCAATAGCCTGCACAACCCGCCACGAATGAAACACGTTATTATCCGCTGCCAAATATACGCCACCTTTGGCCGATTGACAAAAACACTGAAAACACCCCCCGTGAATACTATCGACTGGATAGGCAGCGCTGCTGCAACGCTTACCACAACCGCCTTTATCCCGCAGGCCTGGAAAGTGTGGCACACCCGCCATACCGCAGACATTTCGCTGGGCATGTACGCGCTGTTTACGCTCGGTGTTGCGTTGTGGCTGGTCTATGGCGTCCTGCTGGAATCATGGCCGATCATCATTGCGAACTGCATTACGCTGCTGTTGGCGGGCTTGGTATTAGTGATGAAATTAAAATTTGGATAGCACGCAACTACACCATGAATTCCACCCCCGAAATCAACATCTCAGAAATCAAACCCGGCCAGTCTGTCGAACTGCTCAAGGAGCTGCATATCCTGACACGCGACGGCAAGCTCAACCAGGACAGCCGACGCAAACTGAAACAGGTCTATCATTTGTATCATTTCATCGAACCGTTGCTGGATGAGGTACTCGCTGCCAGACAAGACCTGACGCTGGTGGATCACGGCGCGGGCAAATCCTATCTGGGCTTCATCCTCTACGACCTATTCCTGAAGGCACGCGAGGTCGGCCATATTTACGGCATAGAGGCCCGAGAAACGCTAGTCGGCAAATCCCGCGAACTGGCCGAAAGGCTGGGCTTTGCACGCATGTCGTTCTTGAACTTTTCGGTGGAAGAATCCATCCACTCTCCGCAACTGCCCGAACGAGTCGATGTCGTCACCGCACTGCACGCCTGCAACACCGCCACCGACGACGCGATCAAATTCGCGCTGCACAAGCAGGCAAAATTTATTGTGCTGGCGCCTTGCTGCCAGGCCGAGGTTGCGGCCATATTGAACAAGCACAAGAACCAGTCATTCGGCAAAACACCGCTTTCAGAAATCTGGCGCCATCCGATCCACACCCGCGAATTCGGCAGCCACCTCACCAATGTACTACGCTGCTTGCTATTGGAAACGCACGGCTATCAGGTCACGGTAACGGAACTGGTCGGCTGGGAACACTCGATGAAGAATGAGCTCATCATCGCCCGCCGCACGGATACGCCGCGAAAGAATGCACAGCAAAGGCTGGAGCAGATTCTGTGCGAATTAAATCTGGAGGAGTTGCGGGAGCGGTTTATTTACTGAACCCTTCGACAAGCTCAGGGCGAACGGAATTTTTAATTAACCAGATGCTAGTTAATCAGTATGCTGCGCCAAGGCCCAAGCCGCATGCTCCCGCACCATCCCCGAAGGATGCTCCATACGCGATTCCAACGCATCAATCACGGCGGCACTTTTCGGCGCATTGCCCAGAGCCACGGCGATGTTGCGCAGCCATTGTTCGTGGCCGATACGATAGATCGCCGTGCCTGCCAGCTTGCTGTTAAATTCTGCCTCGTCCCAAGCAAACAATTCAATCAACCCGACATCGTCCAAGCCGTGGCGCACCGCAAAATCCGGCTCGACGCTGGGCTGCGCGAAACCGTTCCACGGGCATGCCAACTGGCAATCGTCGCAACCGTAGATGCGGTTGCCGATCAGCGGGCGCAACTCGACGGGAATACTGCCCCTGAGTTCGATGGTCAGATAGGAGATGCAACGGCGTGCATCGACGCGATACGGCGCGATGATGGCTTGGGTCGGGCAAATATCGATACAGCGCGTGCAGGTTCCGCAATGTTCCTGCTGTGGTTCATCCACCGGCAACGGCAGGTTCACATAAATCTCGCCGAGAAAAAACCGCGAGCCATGCTCGCGCGACAACAGCAGGGTGTGTTTGCCGCGCCAACCCAAACCGGCCTTGCGCGCCAACGCCACCTCCAGCACCGGCGCGCTGTCGGTAAAGACTCTTCCTTCAAAATTGGGGCCGTCAAATCCGGCAATTTCGGTGCGAATTTTATCGGCCAGTTTTGCCAGGCGGTTACGCATCACCTTGTGGTAATCGCGCCCCAGCGCATAGCGTGAAATGAAGGCGTGCTCACCGTCCGCCAATACCTGCCAACTGTCGCGCGCGCCGGGCGGCGTGCAGTTCATGCGCAGCGAAATCACCCGCAACGTGCCGGGTAGCAACTCCGCCGGACGGCTGCGTTTGGTGCCGTGTTTTGCCATATAATCCATCTCGCCGTGCAGGCCGAGCGCGAGCCATTCCAGCAGGTCGCTCTCCGCCGCTGAAAGATCGGTGTCGCTGATACCCACGGCCTGAAAGCCAAGCTCATGCGCCCATGCGCGTATCCGTATGGCAAACGCGGCATAATTCACCTGATGAGGATTTTCATTTTGCATAGCCGTGATGATAGCCGAATCACCCTGCGGGCAGAGTAAAGATGCCACTTTGATGATGGTACTCGCCAAGCCCGCCCCCCTCCCTAACCCTGATGGGACTACTAGCCATTCGACTAAGCCCGCAAGCGGGCAAGTCGCTGGTTATCCCCCGCAAAGAACCCCTCTCTCTAACTCTCTGGATGAGACAACTAGCCATTCGACTAGGCTGCAAACGACCGCAGCCAAGTCGCTGGTTATCCCGCAAGCGGGAGAAAGGACAAACGAGAAAGGCAACCTTGAATCCTCGGGAGAGGAAACTAACGACCGCTGCGCGAATCTCTCATTACACCTCGCCGATGAAAACGCGACCATCGCCCTGGCGCAACGCCTCGCCGCACGGCTAAAACCCGGCATGGTGATCTATCTGCGCGGCGATCTGGGAGCGGGCAAGACCACGCTAGTACGCGGCATGCTGAATGCGCTGGGCTATGGCGGGCGCGTGAAAAGTCCAACCTACACACTGGTTGAGCCATACCATGCCGCCGGATTAGACTTGCGTCACTTCGACCTGTATCGCCTGCGCGACGAGGATGAATGGGAAGCGGCCGGCTTCCGCGATGAGTTCGACGGGCAAAATATTTTTTTCATCGAATGGCCGGAAAACGCTCAAGGATTGATCCCCCATGCCGATATGGAGATTGCGTTTGAAATTCTGGAGCAAGGCCGCAACACGGAAATCCATGCCAATACGGAAATAGGCAAGCAATGCTTAAAGCAGTTGTAAAGCTCACGACACTTTTGATTTTTAGCTGGCTGCCCCTATTTTTGGCATCCGGGGCGCATGCCGCCATTGCCGTCGGCTCGGCGCGCGTCTGGCCGGCGCAAGATTACACGCGCCTGACGCTCGAATCCAAACAGGCTATCCGCCACAACATGTTCACCGTGAGCAAGCCGGAGCGTCTGGTCATCGATCTGGAGGATGTTGAACTCGGCAGCACGCTCAACGAACTGACCAAACTGGTTGGCAGCGACGACCCCTACATCGCCAGTGTGCGCGTCGGGCGTTTCAAGCCCGGCGTGGTGCGCCTCGTGCTCGACTTGAAGAGCGAGGTCAAGCCGCAGTTGTTCATCCTAAAACCGGTCGGCGAATACGGCTATCGTCTGGTGCTGGACGTGTATCCCGCCCGACCGCTTGACCCGCTGATGGCTTTGCTCGAAAAACCCAAAGCAACCATTCCCGAAGCCACCAACACGCCCACCGTAACCAGCCAGATTGCGGCAGAACCGTCCGCCGCAAAAGAACATCCCGCTGAAGAAAAACCCGAACCGACCGCAAAGCAGGGCATCGGCAAAATCGACACCCAGCTACCCGCCGCGCAGCCCAAAAACATACCCGAGCTGCGCGCCCGCACACTGATCGTCGCAATCGATGCCGGGCACGGCGGCGAAGACCCCGGCGCGCGCGGCAGAAACGGTTCCCACGAAAAAAACGTCACGCTGGCAATCGCGCGCAAGGTAAAAGCATTGGTGGATGACACGCCAAACATGCGCGGCGTACTGATCCGCGATGGCGATTACTTCATCCCGCTCATCGGACGCGTCACCAAGGCGCGCAAGGTGAACGCGGACTTGTTCGTCTCCATCCACGCCGATGCCTTCATCAAACCGGACGCGCGCGGCTCATCGGTATTCGCGCTTTCCGAACACGGCGCAACCAGCGCTGCGGCGCGCTGGCTGGCGAAAAAGGAAAATGAGGCAGACCTGATCGGCGGCGTGAATATCGCGGTAAAAGACCCATACCTAGCGCGTACCCTGCTCGACCTGTCGCAGACCGCCACCATTAACGACAGCATGAAACTGGCCAAGCATGTGCTGCATGAACTGGGCGACATCAACGACCTGCATCGCGGCCAGGTCGAACAAGCCGGATTCGCCGTGCTGAAATCGCCGGATATCCCGTCGATCCTGGTCGAGACCGCCTTCATCAGCAACCCCAGCGAAGAGCGCCGCCTGAACGACGAGGACTACCAGATGAAAATAGCCAATGCGATCCTGAATGGCACAAAACGCTACTTCGCGCAAAATCCTGCACTATCGAAACCACAGTTCGCGCAGGCGGAGTTTTAGGCGATGTTCATGCGACAAGCCTCTGCGAAATAATATGGCGTTCTTGCCACTTTACATTATCTCTCATGAAATTCGCCGGGCAACCGCCCTGCCCTCGCCGCTTAGCCGGATCATTCACCTTCAACAGTCAAACATTCTTGATGAGTTTCGCGATCATGGAGCGACTTGTCTGATATCCGATTCCGCGTAGGGCACATTAGCCGCAAGGCGTAATGCGCCGGATGTTCGAGCCATCCAGCGGGCTGCGCTAACCCTACCTACGTAAGCTATCTGCCAACTCCGCCAGATGCACCACAGGAACATTGCTGACCTTTTCAAAGGCCGCGCGATCTTCCAAGCTCTCGACTACGATGCGGGTAATGCTGCGGCCATGCAGCACCCAGCTCGCTTGCGCATCATCATCCGGCACCATCAACCCCAGCCGCTGCGGCAGCCCGCGCACGGTGGCGGGAATGGCGATGCGCTGCAAGTCGAGGTTGAAGTCGCAGCCGCGTTCCTTGCGCAAGCGATCATAGTATTTGATCAGCCGCACGTAGTCGGCATGATAGGCGCGCGGTTCGATCACATACAGGTCGGTGACGCGCAGGTTGCGGCGAATTATTTCTAGCGAGCTTAATGTTTCGCCCAGGCTGAATATCCTGGCGGCGGGCAACCACTGCGCCAGATAGGGCAGCAGCAAACCATCGGCAACAATGACCTTATCCGCGCGCCGCAACGGTTCGATCAATGCGGCCAGTCTCTCTGGGGAAACGGTCACGCCAGCTTCCAACGCCAGTGAAATGTCGGCGCCGTCATCATGCGCCACGACAAGCACACCCGCTTTATCAAGCAGCGCCGTAATGCGACTCAGCAGGGCGGGGTGCGCACGCAACGCTTCGCCCGCTAGCAACGCGGTCTTTTCCTGACATGCAGGAGCGGGACGCCTCGCCTGCGCCGCCATGCGCCCTTGTAACACTGCCGTTTGCGGATGCACCAGTTGCGCGCGCAGCTTCAGTATCATACCGCTGACATCTATCCGCTCCGGGCATACCGGGTCGCACGCACGACACAGGGTGCAATTCCACAGCGCATCGACCAGATCGCCTGGCGCAGCACCGTGTTGCAGCGCCTTTGCCCATCCAAGCGGGCTGTGTTGCAGGTCGCGCTTGCGCCGCCACACCGGGCACACCAGTGTGCACAGGCCGCACCCGCTGCAATCGCTGTAGCTTTTGTGCGCAGCAGGTGTATTTATAACAAAATCGAACATTAAGAAACCTCTAAAAATAGACTAGGCGTAGATTGGGCAAAGCGTAGCGTGCCCAACCTTCTACAACTTATCAAACTCGCCCATCAAAAAATCACATCCCTATTCAGGATCATCGCCGGGTCGGCCTCGCGTTTCATCGCCAGGTGGCGATCCACCACCTCATCGCCGAACACGCGCCGGATATAGCCTTTCATCATGCCGCCGAAGCGGTAATAGCTGCCGCCCAGCTCGACGCCGATGTCGTAGATCGCGTTCTTGAACGATTGCAGGTAATCGCGGCTGTACACCCGGTCATCCATCATCGGCTCGAATTCGCAGCCGTAGGCCCATCCTTCGGCATCGGGCGGGATGCAGGACATTTCGTAATGCGGCTTGTGCTCCGGGCGCAGCCTGATGCCGACACAGTACAGCGTGTAATGCGGAAAATATTTGCGGCATACCGCGTTGCCGCGTTCCACCGCCTCGGCAAATTTTTCCGCCGAAGTGGCGAGATCGGGAATGACCATCTGCTTGCTGCCCCAGAACTTCCACACCGCGCGCGAAAACACCACGGTGCGGTCGTACATCAGGCCATCGTGCATGTATTCGGAGCGGCGAAACTCGGGGAACAGCTCGCGCTTGCGCTGCAACAAATACCACGCTTCAGGCAGCTTCCACGGACGTAGCGCATAGCGCCGCAGCATGCACAGCGCAAAGCCGGGCTCGCCGTGGCCGCGCAGTTTCGATTGCCAGTTCGCGCGGAATGCCGTTTCACGCTCATCCGAATCGAAGGCCACCAGCAGGTTCACCGCGCAATCCATGATGGTCAGAATACCCGAATAATCGCTGGCATCGTTGCGGTTCAACAATTGCATATCCTCAACTGCGGTACGCAACGAGTCGTAATAAAAATAATGCATGCGTAGCGGCGTATAGCGGCGTATTTTGAGCGTGGCCTCGGTGATCACACCAAACTGTCCGTAGCCCAGAACTACGCGCTGAAACAATTCGGCATTCTGCGTATCGGAACATTCGACGATGTCGCCACGCGGCGTGACCACCTGCAACGCCAATGCCTGATCAGCACTGCAACCGAGGCGCGGCGAATTGACATCGATGCCGCCGACACCCAGCGTGCCGCCGACCGAAGAAGTCAGGTTGAGCGGCGCGGAAAGATAGTCCATACCATAGCGGCGCAACTCCTCGGCCAGGCTGTGCCAGAAAATTCCGCCCTCGGTGCGCACCGTCAGCGCCTCGGTATCGACGTGCAACACCCGGCTCATCCCGGTCATATCCAGCAGCACGCCACCGAATGCAACCGACTCGCCCTCGGTGGTCAGACCGCCGCCGCGCACCGTGACCGGTACGCGGAATTGTTGCGCCGCCTTGAGCAACGCAGAAACTTGCGCGGCACTGCGCGCGATCACCACGCCATGCGGCAGGCCATAAGCCGTGCCACCCGCATCGGTGGCAAAGGTGCCGCACGCGGCAATGTTTTCGCGCAGTTCGATGCCGCCGTCGCGCAACGCGGCGGCGAATGGATGCCAGCGCTGTCCGTTCCAGCGTGTGGGGTTGGTCTGCTGACGCTTGATGCCCAGCAAGGCATCGGGGCCGACATGACAAGGGCCGATGGCGCCGGGTTCGGTTAACACCAGCTCGGAAGTTTCAGGGGGCATGTACAGCAATTTTCAAAGAAAAATCGGTAGCACTTGTAGGGTGCATTCCATGCACCATGGTGCATGGAATGCACCCTACACTCGCTATCAAGCTGCCATTGTGTGACATGCGGCCTGTAGTTACGATGCGGCGGGAAACGCTTCGTCGAATGCCTGCATGAACTGCGGCAGCTCATTTTCCGGGAGCAGGTTGATTCCCGCCGCCCCTTTCCTGCCGCCTCCGGTTGCGAAGCGGGAGCACAGGGTGTCGGCACCGCTATTGGTGGACAAAGGTGCACGCACGCTGACCACGAAAGCGCCGTCGCGGCGCTGCGTCAAAACGGCATGTGCACAGTCGGGTGAGGCACTGGCGAGGGTGTTGCCGAAAGCGCCGCTCACACGGCGGCTCCACGGTTTAGCGGGAAGGATGTAAACCGCGCCACCCGGGGTTTCATATTCCGGGCGGATGGCGCGGGCGAGAGCCATATCTTCGTTATATCCATTCTTCAGTATTTCAAAAATGCCGTCTTCGCGAATAAAAATGAACGGATTTTTTTGTTGATGCATGATGCGATACAGTTCCGCCGGGTGGAAATTCAGGTCTTCCACGGACTCGCCATAGCTGTTGTAGTTAAGATACTCGCCAAGTTCGCGTAGCGCAGTAAGTTGTGGTGGCTTGAGACCAAGTGGCTTGGCGGCCTCGCAAGCAGCCTCATGGAGATTATCGCCGAACGCACCGATGACCGCCCAGACCAGATACTTTCCGCCCAGATAATGGTTTACCAGCAGGCTGGTGCAAATATCCGGGCTGGTGTCGATCATTGCGGTCAAGTTCTGGTGATCGGGAATATTCTCCGAAACATGGTGGTCGAAATATTGAACCTTCACCCCCTTGCCGAGCATTGCCAGCAAGGCATCCCGGTTATTACTCAAGGCCAGATCGAGCACTGTTACCTCGTCGCCGGAGCCGACCTCCACGCGCTGGAGCAGATCGATTTCGCGCTTGGTGCCGGTGACAAGGTTATTTGCTGCGGGGAAAGCGAGTCTCAATTGATGCAGCGCACAAATGCCGTCCGCATCGCCGTTAAAAACGTCATAGTTCATTTTGATTGATATGGGAAGTTATACGCGGTGTGAATTATAGTCGATTCACTTGTTGGTCATGGGAAGCAGTGCGTGATTCCATTTGTCTTTCAACAGTAATCGTAGGTTGCATTCCAGGCACCGTTGCCATTGGTGCATGGAATACACCCTTGATATTGCGCTATTGATGAAAAAATGAAATGCGAGGCGGATTATTAGTTTTCTTAACGCATTCTGGCATCAGGTTTTCTCCGAAACACATAAACGGCAGACTCCAGTTCCGGTGGCAATACCAGCGCGCCCAGTTTTTTATCTTCTTCGATGTCGAAAAGCGCTTGCTTCCTGTAATCATTCCAGTTGCCGAAGGCAAATTGGTGACGGCTGCCGATGACGATGTATAGCTGTACGCTGGGAGTATTGAATACCTGGCGTTCAAAATCGTTCTGGGACGGCGGCCACGAGCAGATAACCACCTCTGGAGCATAGCTGCCAAGAGCCTCACGCGCATCGAGTTTGATGACCCCCTCGGGATATTCCACGGCATTCTTCCAGCTATAGTTGTCCGTTGCGGTTATCTTGACGCCCCGATCCTTCAGGAAGCGCGCCAGAGTGCCATCTCCCGCGCCGATCTCGATGCAGTTTCGGGAAGCGATCATTTCGGCCAGCGCTTCGATCAGTTCGCGCGAATAAAAACAATAGATCCCCTTCGGCTGCACCAGCGGCATGAGCCGCTTCTTCTGCCAGACCAGCGGCCAGAGCAGGCGAAACCATGACGAAGAAACCGGTTTGCGCTTCAACCCGCTGGAAAAGAGCAACTTCTGGGCGACATAACCGTTGAACAGGTTGAAGCGGAGCTTGCCTTTGGTTACTCCGGTGTCTGCGGCCAATGTGGACAGGCAAAGTTTTTTGACGGCCTCATGGGCCATCCGGCTGCGGACAAATTGCGACAGCGCGGCTTCTGCCGATTTGCCGCCTTGCTGCTTTGCATGGAGAGGTTTAAGCGGTGCCACAGGCGCGGACAGGCGCTCCAGATATTCCTTCAATTCTTCCGCCACGCCGCGCCCGATAATGGCGGAAATATCCTGCTGCACTGTTGCCCAGTCTTCAGGATATCTGGCACAAAGCTCATCAAAAGACGGATTGGTTTTCAACCACTCCAGAGTTTTAGCATTGCTGTCCTGCTTCATGAAAACACCTGGATCATCAGCGCTTCCGTTAACCGGCTACGCCGCCAGATACACCCCGCACAGCGCGATACCCGCGCCTGCCGCTTGAACCAGCCGCTCACGCGATATGCGCTGCATACCCAGACCGAACGCAATACCGGCGGCATGCAGCAGCGCGGTTGCCAGCATAAAGCCCAGCGTATATCCGATCCCGGATGCCAGCTCCGGCATCTCTGCGCCATGCGCATATCCATGCCATAGTGCGAATGTTCCGACCATGCCGCTGCTCAACCACAGCGGCAGACGCACCGACGCGGCGATCAACACGCCCAGCAGCAGCACCGACAGCACGATACCCTGTTCAACGAACGGCAGGCCGATGCCCGGCGTTCCCAACGCTCCACCCAACGCCATCACACCGACAAAGGTAAGCGGTACTGCCCACAATGAACGCCCACCCATCTGGGTCGCCCACAGTCCGACCGCCAGCATTGCACAGATGTGATCTAGTCCGCCGATTGGATGCGCGAGACCATGCATGAAACCGCTGGCTTCTCCGGCACCAACATGCGCATAGGCAAAAGATGGCAGCAACAGCCCTGCCACTACAAATAATCTCGTCAAGGTTGATTGATTCATGGAACTAACCTCCTTTAAACAATTCCGGATTCGACTTTGCAGCGCACATAAAAGATATTCAAGCCCTGCGTACGCACCCGTTGAATGACCTGTTCGGCGAGATTGTCGTCCAGAATAAACTCGACCTTCACCGACAACTCTCCGGCAAGCTCGAAAAAAATCTCCTCGCGCAACCTGCCATGCCGCCCGAACCCGGCGATGGCGCGAAACGCCGAACCACCCAGAACACCGAGAGTCCTGGCCTCTTCCAGCAGCCACTCATATAAAGGCATACCGGCATGAAGATGTTTTTCCTTGACATAGAAAATGAGCTGATCCATCGTTGTATCCTATTGGTGAAGCCATTTGAAAGTCTGGATACCCAGCACCGTCATCAGCAGCGAGCCGCCGAGATGTGCCATGATGATACCCGTTCCCCACGCATATTGCCCACGCAATAACAGCGTGACAGTTTCCGCCGAAAAAGTGGAAAAAGTGGTCAATCCGCCGAGAAAACCGGTGATGATGAACAGCCGCCATTCCGGCGACAGTGTCGGATGCTGAAGAAAGAACGCGATCGCCAGCCCGATCAGATAGCCGCCGACCAAGTTAGCCGCGAGCGTGCCAAGCGGCAATTCCGGCAGTACCGGATTGAACCACAACCCGAAGCCCCAGCGCAGCCACGCGCCAAGCGCCGCGCCGATGCCTATCGCAAGAAAAGCGTAAAGGGTCATAAAATTGTTTTTTAATTAAACCAATAACTGCAATTTATCCACGAAAGACACGAAACAAATCGTTATGCGGAAGTAATTATGCCATTCGTTTATAGGTAACGGCCTGCACTGATGCCTCCTAGAAAATTTTGAAAGCCTGAGCGTTGCAGCGAAATACCTGCTTACCACCATTTCGTGCTTTTCGTGTATTTCGTTAACCAATGACTTAGCACATGTTTCATCGCGCTTAGTCAGATGGCTAGTTAGTTCATCAGGACAAGCTGTTATTTTGCAGGATTACCATTCGCCGTTATTCTACAACACGCACCGGCGCAAAGCCGCCGCCCGGTGTGCGGAAGTTGGTGGTCTGTCCCTGATAGAGCCGCGCCGCGACCAGTTGCACATGGCCGTCGTAAACGTAACAGCGCACATCGTACTTGAGTGCGACAGGTTCGGCATCGTTTACGCACACTGTGCGCTCGCCGGGTGAGGCCAGTTTTTGCGCGATATAACCGCCCTGCATGATCTCCTCAAACACCCGCCTGGTCAGCTTCTCGCCGCGGTACGCGCCCTTGCTGCCGTAGCCAGCATTCGGTTTGAAGAACCATTGCTTGCGCTCCGCCCACCATTGTTCCTGATCTGCCGCCCCCACCAGCCGAGTGTGCGGAATGCCCGCCTGCAACACGGCGATATCGGTCTCGGCAACGCCGAGCGCGCGCAGCCCGTCCGCATCGGTCAGCCGCGCCAGATTGCGCTTGTCGGCATAGCGGGCGTAGTGTGCCGGGTCGGGCGTCAGCACCGTACTGCCATCCAGATACGCCTGCCGCAATACCGGATGTCGCTGCAACGAAAAATCGGTCAGGCGGTTGTATACCAAATCGATCTTCTGCTCACTCCCAGAAGATTCAAGATACAGGCCCAGGCCGCCATCGCGCGCTTTCAGAGCAGACGGATCAACGATATGCGCCGCAATTCCGGCGCGCTCGAACAAATTTTTTGTCAGCAGGAACTCAGGATACAGGTACTGCATCTCGGGCTGCTCATCCACGATGGCAATGCTGCGGAGCGGCATATCGCCATGCACCAACCGCCACTCGTTGCGAAACATATCGAGAAAGACTTGTTCGAGATTTTCGACAGCGATCGCCTTGCCGGGTAAACCGGCATCGCGCTGGCTATCAAGCAGCAGCGCATTCAAAAATCCGCCACCCGCGTTGCTGTTGATTTCGATCAGGTGCGCACCCTGCTCGTTAAGATGAAAGTCGTAGCCGAAGAACACACCAAGGGATTGAAAATTGCTTTTCACGTTTGCCTCCTCTCCCGCTTGCGGGAGAGAATTGAGGAGAGGGGCTTGCCGGGGATGAACATCCCACCCAGGCAACTTCACCACCCGCTCCACCGCCCCGATCACCTCGCACATCTGGCGCATCTGCGCAGCAGTGATTAACACCGGATAAGCAGCAAACAGATGCGGGCAACGCTCCGTCAGCAGCCCGTACCACGCGTCGCCCTGTGCCTGCAGCGCACGCTGCAACGCGGCGCGATCCAGCTTGTCAGTAAGCTCCACCCCATTAGTCATCCAGCATGCCCATCAGCCATAACCCCCAAAACCGTCGCGAGCGTCGTCAGGACAAGGCGCGAGAAAGCGAAAAACCGGAATGTACAAATCAGTACATGAGGATTTTGAGTTTTTGAGCAACGCAGTCATGGCGAGGCGCAGTAGATTTTATAGCGCCTCGAAGATGCCTGCCGCACCCATGCCCGTCCCGATGCACATCGTCACCATGCCGTACTTCTGCTTGCGACGGCGCAGGCCGTGCAGCAGCGTGGCGGTGCGGATCGCGCCGGTCGCGCCGAGCGGATGGCCAAGCGCAATCGCGCCGCCGAGCGGATTGACTATAGACGGATTGAGGCCGACATCGCCGATCACCGCCAGCGATTGCGCGGCGAAAGCCTCGTTGAGTTCGATCCAGCCCATGTCGTCCAGTTTCAAACCGACTTGGCTCAACACGCGCGGGATCGCCTCTTTCGGCCCGATGCCCATGATCTCCGGCGGTACGCCCGCCACGCTGAAACCAAGAAATCTCCCGATGGGTGTGAGGTTGTAACGCTTCAGCGCTGATTCGGAACACAGCAGCACGGCTGCCGCACCGTCCGACATCTGCGAACTGTTGCCCGCCGTGACCGAACCTTTCTGCGCGAACACCGGCTTGAGCTTCGCCAGCGCCTCGACCGACGTATCGGCGCGCGGCCCCTCGTCCTGCGCCACCTCATTGATTTTTATTTTCACATCGCGCTCGTCCAGATCCGGCTGATGTTCGGCGATGCGGTACGGCGTGATCTCGTCGTTAAATTCACCCGCAGCCATCGCCCGCAACGCGCGCTGGTGACTCTGGTAGGCGAATTCATCCTGCGCCTCGCGCGAAACCTTCCAGCGCTGCGCCACCTTCTCGGCGGTGATACCCATGCCGTAAGCGATGGCGAGATTTTCATCACGCGCAAAAATTTCCGGGTTGAACGCGATCTTGTTGCCCATCATCGGCACCATGCTCATGCTCTCCATGCCCGCCGCCACCATCACCTCCGCCTCGCCCAATCGAATCCGATCTGCCGCCAGCGCCACCGCCTGCAAGCCGGAAGAACAGAACCGGTTGACGGTCAGCCCCGGCACCACGTTCGGATACCCGGCCAGCAGCAACGCGATGCGCGCCACGTTGATCCCCTGCTCCGCCTCCGGCATCGCGCAACCGACGATCACATCGCCGATGACCGCCGCATCGAGCGACGGCGCCTGCGCCAGCACGCTCCTCAGCACATGCGTCAGCAGATCGTCGGGACGGATGTTGCGGAACATCCCGCGCGGCGCCTTGCCCACCGGTGTGCGCGTCGCGGCGACGATGTAGGCTTCCTGGATTTGTTTGCTCATGACATTATCCTTCTCGGCACTGGTTTTAGATCGTTCAAAATGCTATATCCTCATTCATATAGTGAATCAGTGAATGCCTGAACCAAATGCAGGTAATTCTGGCAACAAGCTTTCAAGTACCGGAAAAAGCTCTCTTTCCTCAAACCGGACATGGGCCGACAAGAGCTTGCCGAAATTATCCAATGCGCCGATATTGTTCTGCCGTAAACCATCGAGCAGCGCGCGCATCTGCTGGTGATCCGCCCATGTGCGCTGCTCAAGCAGCTTGTCATCCGAGCTATGCAGTAGCGGCAACAACGACTGCTCCTCATACTGAAAATGCGGCTCCAGTTCACCGGAGAACACCTGAATTGCGCGCTGACAGGCTTTATTCACCTTCCCATCATCGCGCGATTGCACGGCCCGCTCGCAGGCCTTCGCCAGGGCAAGAGCAGTGTGGTGTTCACGCGACAGGGGTTGCAGGGCTGCGCTTCTCTTCATATGAGGGCCTCAACCGGGCATCACAACAAATACTTCCGGATCGTCGCGATAATCCATCAAGATACTGCGCACCCGCTCCTGCCACAGCCGCCGGAATTCGGCAGTCTCTTCCACGGTGGCCGTACCGGACATGCAACTTGACATGAGTTCGGGCAATTGTGGCGAAGCGGGTACCAGTTGCAAGTAGGCCGCAACGGATACGGCTTGATTCGTGTCAAGCCTAGTGAAGCGCATTTCCCCCGGCATCTCCACCGCAAACAACAGCCGCTTGCGTCTGTCGAAGCGCCCGCCAATCCCCTTGAAGCCATTGTCTGACATGGCGCCAGTCAGCATACTCACTACATTCGCGATTACGCCCGTGACTCCGCTCGCGCTGCCCTGGTTGAACTCCACCCGGATATCGCCGCGCACCGGCATTGCGCCCGGATAAAGGGCGGCCAGCGCCTTGCAGGTAGCCCAATAGGCCGAGGCGACCGTCGGGCAGGAATGCCCGGCTAACCGCACTGCGTCGAAATAACCATATTGCAGAATCCCGCCTTCCGTCGCGCCGAGAAATTCAGCCAGCGGGTCATACAGGCTGATTTTTGGAACTGCATCATAGAAATCCGGGTGGCTCATATTCTAAAATCCTCTGTTGTCGATAAGCTGCGGATTATCGGACAAATCCGGAAGCGGCAGCAAATCCATTCGCGAAATCGGAAGCAATCATTAAATTGCCCTGATTAGCTCTACTGTGTCACAAAGCGATCAAGGGATGCAGTGCAAGGCAAAATCGGACGAGAAAGCGGAGCTTACATGGCGTAAATAAGCGTTTTGAGTCCAAATCTTAACGCCGCAATGCGCCCTTCAGCGTTTTATGACACAGTAGAATCAGCCACAAAGTTCAGCAAGTTGAAGCCCATCCTTTTGCTCACATCTCCCACAAGTGTGAGATAACCAGCGACCTGTCCGCTTAGTCACATGCCTACCCCGCTCCCGCAGGTGTCCAGCTATAAGTTTTACAGACAAACGGCTCACTGCAAATCACGCCTTCGACAACACCTTGAGCGCCTGCCGGATGCCATCCGAAATATTGACATTTTCGGACAATTGTCTGGCCGCCCAATCCGCCTCCTTCTCGCTGTAATCAAGACCCAGCAAGGCGTTCACGATATCGCTGCCAGATGATGCGGCAACCGCACCCTGTGCCGAACCTCCGCCGGTCACAGAAAATTTGCCCTGCAATTCCAGCAGCAACCGCTCGGCGGTTTTCTTGCCCACGCCGGGAATCTTGGTCAGGCGACCTGCTTCCTTATTCACCACCGCCACCGCCAGATCGTTCAGGCTCAACCGGACAACACCGACAACACCAGTTTCGGGCCTACCCCGCTGATCTTGAGCAACAGGCGGAACGCGATGCGCTCCTCATTGCTCAAAAACCGTACAGCAAATACGCATCCTCGCGCACGATGAGCTGCGTGTGCAGCACCGCCCTTTCATGCAACACCGGCAGATTGTAAAAAGTGCTCATCTGCACATCCAGCTCGTAAGCAACGCCCTGCACGTCCAGCAAAATCTGCGGCGGATTCTTCTCCAGCAATATCCCTGTCAAGCGACCTATCATTTCGGGATGTTCCTTATGTCTTGAAGCTACGGCAACAGGCGTATTGTATTTGGGTTAGGTGCAGCCGTGCAGCCTGTTTTCATCATAAAACCCGGCGAACCGGAACCAAACAGAATAGCTGCATCAAGCATGGCGGCTATTAGGCTGAAACGCCAAGTTCCTTGCACAACCGTTCCATCATCGCCCACAACCCGCTGACCTCCGTTTCAAACCTGGCGACGTTAGCCTTCAGCGCGACAATCTCGCCCACCGTCGCCGCCCGATGGACTAGCGGATGCGGCTCCGGCAGATACCCACTTAAACAGAAACCAGCCGCAACAAAAAGGCGCGCATTTATACCTTCAGCAGCACCCGCCGCTGCATCTACCCTCCCCCGTGCGACATAACCCGACACACAGTCGCCCCTCCCATATCAACATTCGTGCTTAGGCAACGTCAATAGCGGATAGCCGCCCGATCAGGCACACACATAAACCCTTGGCACACATTCATCGCAAAGCCCGTTTTTGACTCATTTATTGAACCGCGTGTCAACCGTCAAAATAGAAATATTGTTTCTTTGACTACGCTAAAGTTGATAATTTAACATGATAAGATTAACCGTTTTATCGCTTTGCCTTGCCAGCAAACCAAGGCCGAAAAACCAAGAGCACCGACACCGGGTTGCGAGTCGACTGATTATCAAACAAATTAGCTTTCGAAGGAGCAATTAAAATGACGCAAGAGATCAGCACCGAAGTTTTGCTGGAAAAATATGCGGAACCCGGTGAAACCTCCATTGAGGATGTGCGCCGCCGCGTGGCACGCGGCTTGGCGCAAGCCGAAAAACCGGAACAGCGCGCGGAATGGGAGGAGGCATTTTTTCTGGCGCAGGAAAATGGCCTGGTGCCCGCCGGGCGCATCAATTCAGCTGCCGGATTGAAAATACAGGCGACCCTGATCAACTGCTTTGTGCAACCTGTGGGAGACTCAATCTCCGGCATCAGCAACGGTAAACCGGGCATTTACGACGCCTTGCAGCAAGCCGCAGAAACCATGCGGCGCGGCGGCGGTGTCGGTTATGATTTTTCGACCATCCGCCCGGAGGGCGCGATGGTCAAGGGCACAAATTCCCGCGCCAGCGGCCCGATCTCTTACATGCGCGTATTTGACCGCTCCTGCGAAACCGTCGAATCGGCCGGTGCGCGGCGCGGTGCGCAAATGGGCGTGCTGCGCTGCGACCATCCCGACATCGAAAAATTCATCCACGCCAAGGACAAGGGCGACCTGCGCAATTTCAACATTTCCGTCGGTGTCACGGATGCCTTGATGCACGCCGTGGCAAACAACGAAGACTTCGAACTGGTGCATGTGGCGGAGCCGTCTGCCCTGTTCAAGGAACAAGGTGCCACGAAACGCACCGACGGCAATTGGGTATACCGTAAAGTGCCTGCCGCCGAGCTGTGGAAGCAGATCATGGAAAGCACCTACGACCATGCCGAACCGGGCGTATTGTTCATCGACCTGATGAACCGCGACAACAACCTCGGCTATATCGAAGTGATCGAAGCGACCAATCCCTGCGCCGAGCAACCGTTGCCGGCTTATGGCTGCTGCTGCCTGAGTTCGATCAACCTGACCCGCATGGTGGACAATCCATTCACTCCCCAGGCGGCATTCAATCATGAACAATTCAAGCAACTGGTGCATGTCGGCGTGCGCATGCTGGACAACGTGCTGGATGTCACCTCCTGGCCGCTGCCCGAACAACATCAGGAAGCGCAGAATAAGCGGCGCATCGGGCTGGGCTATACCGGGCTGGGCGATGCGCTGGTGATGCTGGGCCTGCCCTATAACACCGAAAAAGCGCGGATATTCGCCGCCGAGCTGACGCGCGTCATGCGCGATGAGGCTTATCTCGCCTCGGTTGATTTGTCCATCGAACGCGGCGCCTTTCCGTTGCTGGATGCAGAGCAGTACCTCGCCGCGCCGCGCTTTGCCTCGCGCCTGCCGGAAAAGATCAAGGACAAGATACGCAAGCATGGCCTCCGCAACAGCCACCTGTTGTCGATCGCACCTACCGGAACAATCTCACTGGCGTTTGCCGATAACGCCTCCAACGGCATCGAGCCGCCGTTCTCCTGGTTCTATACCCGCAAGAAACGGATGATGGATGGCAGCACCAAGGATTACCAGGTGGAAGACCATGCCTGGCGCGTATATCGGAAAATGGGCGGCGATGTAGATAACCTGCCGCCCGCATTCGTGACCGCGCTGGAAATTTCGGCCATCGACCATATGAACATGGTGGCCGCCGTCGCGCCGTTCATCGACACGGCAATCAGCAAGACGGTCAACGTGCCGGCCGACTATCCTTACGAGGATTTCAAGGAGCTCTACACGGAAGCGTGGAAGGCCGGACTGAAGGGGCTGGCAACCTATCGTCCCAACAGTGTGCTGGGTTCCGTGCTGTCCGTCACTCCGGCAAAAACGGAAGAGCAGCCGCAGGATCTGCTGTTCGACCAGGATCGGCGCATCGTGCTGGAAGCCGCGCCGAAACCGTCTCTCGCCTCATTGCGCTGGCCGGGCCGCCCGAAATTGCCGGGCGGTAGCGCGGGCTGGGCATCGCAGGTAGTCAAGCACCCGCTCGGCAGTTTCGTGACCTTTGTTTCCCACACCGAGAATGGAGTCAACCACCCGTTCGAAGTCTGGGTAAACGGCTCCGAACAGCCGCGCGGCTTGGGCGCGCTGGCGAAATCACTGTCGATGGACATGCGCGCACGCGACCCGGTATGGTTGCGCATGAAGCTGGAAATGCTGATGAAGACTGCCGGGGATGATGCCTTCGACATGCCGATGCCGCCTGACGGCGAAGTGAAGCGTATGCCCAGCCTAGTGGCGGCGTTCGCATATTTGCTGAAATTCCGCATCGAACAATTGGGCGCGTTGGAAGTAATAGAAGGCGTCACCACGCCGATGATGGACGCATTGTTCGCCAAAAAAGAACCGAAGACCGGCACCGATGGCACGATGAGCTGGACGGTGGATATTTCCAACGCCGGCACCGGCGATGATTTCGTGCTGGGCTTGAAGGAGCTGGTGCTGCCGGATGGGCAACGCCGCCCCTATTCGATGTGGCTGTCCGGCGTTTATCCGCGCGCCCTCGACGGCCTGTGCAAGGTATTGAGCCTCGACATGCGCGTCATCGACCCTGCCTGGATCGGCATGAAGCTGCGCAAGCTGCTCAATTTCGGCGAGCCGCTGGGCGACTTCATGGCGCGCGTGCCGGGCGGAGAAAAAATGGAAAGCTACCCCTCGACGGTTTCCTATGTCGCGAAGCTGATTATTCACCGCTACGCCATGCTCGGCATCCTCGACGAGCATGGCTATCCGGTACAGCAAATGGGCGTACTGGAAGTCCCCACGACGCAAAACAAGTCATCCGGGATAAAACCGATGACCGGCAAGGTGTGCAAGGAATGCGGCAACGCCACGCTGATCAAGAAAGACGGTTGCGAGTTCTGCACCAGTTGCGGGACGATAGGGGCGTGCGGTTAACTTGTGATTACCCGCAGTCTTGCTGCGGGGATACGTTTGCCCCCATCCCCTTCAGGGGATGGGTTAATGTATCCGTTGGAAAACTGCCGCTTGCAGGAAGGACACGATGACCAATGATGATAACGACCCGCTCGGTGTGTTTAGCACTATCGACGATGTATCGCCTATTCAATCCTTGCCGCCGCAAGACGGCAGGGAACACCGCAAGGAAACTCGCTACAGGGTCACGTGGAAAGTCGATGTCTCCGTCGAAGGCGAAGACTTGCATGACGGGAGACTTAATGATATTTCCCTGCATGGGGCATCAATCCTGCTTGGGCGCAACCTTAAAACAGACATCAAAGTAACGCTACGCATTTACATACCCTCAATAACCGGCCCTTACCCACCGACCATTCTGACAGTCCACGGTATGATACGCTACACTGTCCACGATTCAGATGATCTACTCTTTAGGGTTGGCATTGCTTTTACTGAATTTGAAATGGTATCAGACCGCGGCTACCTGAACACGCGTCTGACGAGCCACCATCTGGAAATTACATAGCGGCAAATTTTAAAAAATGGCACACTAAAACGCACCCTATCCCGCACCACCTCAAGCCACCATTTTGGGTTGCACTTCGAAATCTGAATCCATGCCTTACAAAAGTTGCGCTTCAGAGTTGAATCCGCCTGTTGTTTAATCGGCGAAAATCTGCGTAATCTGCGGACAACTGCTTTTTCTAGGTTCAGCCGTCCGCGTTGATTTTGGCTACCAACTCCAGAAGCACCTCCCCCGCTTTTTCCTTATCAATCTGGCAAGTACCGGCATTCGCGTGACCGCCACCGCCATATTGCAGCATCAATTCGCCAATATTGGTTTTTGAAGTGCGGTTGACGATGGACTTCCCGGTGGCGAACACTGTATTCTGGTGTTTTACCCCCCACAGCACATGGATGGAGATATTGGTTTCCGGGAATAGCGCGTAGATCATGAAACGGTTACCGGCGTATATGGTCTGCTCGTTGCGCAGGTCGAGCACCACCAGATTTTTATGCACCGTCGAACATGCTTTCAGTTGCGCCTTGAATTTCTCCTCGTGCTCGAAATACAGATCAGACCGCTCTTTCACATCGGGCAGTTGCATGATCTGCTCGATGCTGTGCTTCCGGCAATAATCGATCAACTCCATCATCAAATCATAATTGGAAATGCGAAAATCGCGGAATCGCCCCAAACCGGTACGCGAATCCATCAGGTAATTGAGCAGCACCCAGCCGCTGGGGTGAAGAATTTCCTCGCGTGAGAATTGGGCGGCATCGGCCTTGTCCACCGCGGCCATCATATCGTCCCATTCGCGCGGAAACACCTTGTATCCGCCAAAGTGAACGAATACCACGCGCGCGGCGGAGGGCGCATCAGCATGGATGATGTGATTGGTGCGCTCACCGGTGTTGCGTATGATTTCGGAAGAATGGTGGTCGAGCACCAGATGCGCGCCGGCGACATATGGCAGGTTGGTGGTAATGTCGCGCGGACCGATCTCGATCTTGCCGTCCTGCATATCCTTGGGGTGGACGAACTTGATCTCGTCGATCATATCGAGGTGCTTGAGCAACACGGCGCATACCAAACCATCGAAATCGCTACGCGTAACCAGACGAAATTTATTGCTTTCCATGATGAGCTCCTTTGATATTTAAACGATATTAGCCGAAAAAATTATACTGTAATTCCCTGCACCCCAAAAATTTGAGTAACCGTAAGGTGGACTCTGCCCACCATGCCTGCCCTGAACCTCCTGAGGTATCGAAGGGCGAAGCGGTCGGGCAGAGTCCTACATTTAGTTAAGGCATCCGGTTTAGGAAGCCGGACATTCTATGCAGGTAAGCCCCGTTTCAGCAACTCCTCGAATTCCTCCGCCGGTATAGGTTTTGAATACAAATATCCTTGCGCATAATCGCACCCGGCAATACCCAGCATATCGCGCTGGCGCTTCGTTTCCACCCCTTCGGCGATCACTTTTATGCCGAGCTTGTGCGCCATCACAATGATGGCTTCGCACAACACCAGGTCGTTATGGTCCGTCTCAAGATGGCGCACGAATGATTGGTCGATCTTCAAATAGTCGATATCAAATTTCTTGAGGTAGGACAGCGACGAATAGCCGGTGCCGAAATCATCGATGGATACCTGGATGTCGGAGTTGCGCAGGGTCAGCAACGCGCCGTTAATCGACTTGTTCGAATCCAGCAGTAACCCCTCGGTAATTTCGATGACCAGGCCTTGCCCGGATAGGTCGATATCCCGCAAGTGCGCCAGCCATACCGCATGTTCGTCGCCATCCTTGTAGAATTGTATCGGCGACTTGTTCACGCTGACCTGAAGCACGGGGTTGTACAGCGTTCTCCAGCGCTTGACCCAGCGCATTGATTCATAGAACACCCAGTCGCCGATTTCCAGGATGAGTCCGGTTTCCTCTGCCAGCGGGATGAATTGGGCGGGACTGACCAGCCCGCGTTCAGGATGATTCCAGCGAATCAATGCCTCCATCTTGTCGATGCGTCCGGTAGCCAGCTCGACGATGGGCTGGAAATAAACCATGAACTGGTCTGCAGCCAACGCGCCGCGCAAGTCGTTGATCAAGCGCAGCCGGATTTGTGCAGCCTCCTGCAGGGCATGGGTAAAATAGCTGTGGCGGTTGCGCCCTTGTTCCTTGGCGACATACATCGCCTGGTCGGCGTTCTTGAACAGCCCCTCTATGGTATCGGCATCGTTCGGGTACAACGTGATGCCGATGCTGGCCGACACGTAAGCCACCTCCTCTTTCAACTGGAAAGAAGCGGCGAGTTTCTCGATGATAGACTGTGCGATCCGCTCTACGCTGGCGACATCTTCAACCTCTACCAGCAGCACGGTGAATTCGTCGCCGCCCAGCCGGGCCACGATATCGGTCGCGCGCACACAATCGGCGATGCGGCGCGATGCTTCGATCAGCAGGATGTCGCCAATGTCATGCCCCAGGGAATCGTTGATTTCCTTGAAATGGTCGAGGTCGATGAACATCAGCGCTATCGGAATGCTACTGCGGTTGGATTTTCTGATTTCCTGTTCCAGCCGCTCGCGGAACATGCGCCGGTTTGGCAGGCCGGTCAATGTGTCGAAGTTCGCCTGTCTCCAGATCGTTTCTTCGGTTTTCTTCTTGTCGGTAATGTCTTCCTTGACAGCCACAAAATTATTGATCGTGCCCTGCTCGTCCATGACGGGAGAAATGGATACCTGCTCAAAGTACAGTTCGCCGCTCTTTCTCCGGTTGCACATCTCGCCATGCCATTCATTGCCGGCCAATATGGTTTTCCAGAGCTGCGCATAGAAATCCGCGCTCTGCTTGCCGGAATTGAGCATTCTCGGGTTCTGCCCGATGGCTTCCTCGAAGGAATATCCGGTGATTGCGGTGAATTTTTTGTTGACATACTCGATTGTGCCGTTCGGATCGGTGATGACCACGGTGGCCGGGCTGTTTTCCACGGCGCGGGAAAGCATGAGCAGTTTTTTCTGGGCCTCAACGCGCTCGGTGATATCCTGAATAATGGCTATGCCATACATGAGCTTCCCGTTTTCGTCGCGCATGGCGGAGACGGTCAGATCCCCGTGCAATATGCTGCCATTCTTGCGGATAAATTTCTTCTGCATATTGAAGTGTTCAATTTCACCCGCAAGCAGCTTATTTGCCCACATCGAGTTCATCTCAATATCGTCCGGGTGGGTTATTTTCTTGAAATCGTGCGCCAGCAATTCATTTTCTGAATAGCCGGTCATTTCACTGAATGCCCGGTTGATCTTCAGGTACTTGTAATCCGGGCCGATCAGGTTCATGCCCACCTTGGAATAATCGAAAATATAGCGGAACCGTTTCTCGCTTGCGCGCAACGCCTGCTCTGCCTGCTGGCGCTCGACCAGCTCCTGTTTTATCACCCGGGAGGCTTGCAGGGCGCGTGTTCGAGAAAATATCAGCAACCAGACGAACAGCGTAATAAACAGGCTTGCGCCGATGCCGATGGCGGCAACGGTGCGGGGTTTTTCCTTGTTGAGCCGCGCATCGAATTCGGGCAGGGAATGGATGCCGATCGTCCAGGTATGCCCGGCGATACTGGTACGCTTGAAGCTTCTGAAACGGGGATTTTGGTGCTGGACGAGGGGGTTGGCGTCGTACATCACCGTCTTGTCCGACACTTCCTCACCATCGTAGATTTCAATGTCGATTTCGCCAGTGCGCTCGCCGAGAATGCCGGTCATTAAGTCGCCCACGCGGAACACCGAACATATCCAGCCGATGATGTTGGCGCGGCGCTCGGCGACGGTGCCATGCGGCGCATCGTGCCGGTACACGGGCAGGAACATCACGAAGCCGACCTGCTTGTCCTTGTCGGTTTCGAACACCAGCCGGATCTTGCCGGAGATGGTGATGTTGCCGGAATCGCGCGCCTGCTCCATGGCGAGGTGGCGTAGCCCGATGCCGGAATCGCCGGGCCGCGGATATTCGAGATCGGAGAGCATGTCGTAGCCGAATACCTGCCGGTTGCGCTCGTCGTCCGGCTCGGCATAAACAACGGGGGCGTAAATGCCGTTTTGCGTCTCCGGCCAGATGGTGTATGCGGGTAAGCCTTCCTTGCGGATGGCGGCGATATGCCGGTCCTTTTCCGCCCGCCGCACGATCGGCACAAAACGGACGCTCTGGATACCGGGGTAACTTTCTTTCAACTGTAGCCTGGCGATGTAATCACGGAATTCTTTGCGCCTGACGGTGTCGGCATGGGCGAACAACCCATCCACCCCGCGCATCACCTGCTCGTAGGTCTTCATGCGCTTGTCGATATCGCCGGCGATTTCGTGCACCTGGTAATCGAATCTGGTTTTCAGTACCTGCGCGGCGTCGTGCTGCGCGTCTTTCCACGCCAGATAGGTGATAAACAGGGATATGGCAAGAATCAGCCAGGGTAATAAATGCGCGCGATACCAACCCGCCATATGCGCCGGGCTTGGCCGATCGGTAAACTTCGACCGGTTGGTAGATAAGGGTATGCTGGGGAGCGTCAAGTTATTATGTCAAATATTTTTGATAACACTGCTTTCTGAATACTGACCATATTGATAAGTGTAGCATGGCAGCAAAGAGAATTATGGCCTCTTTCTGAACGAAATCGCTAATGCCCATATGCACAGCGCAAGGTAGCACAGCAGCGACCATTCAGGGATGCCGAGCGCAAGGAATGTCCAGCCCTTTGCCGCGCATTCGCCGGAGCCGTGCATGAGTTGCTTCAACACCTCGGCCATCGGCATGGTTTCCAGCATGTAGTCCAGCCCGGGGCCACAGGCGGGGACTTGATCCTTGGGGAGGTTTTGCAGCCAGATATGGCGTCCTGCGACACCGGCACCGGAGAGCGAGAGAATCCCGATCAAAACGGCATACACGCGTTCCCCCGCGCGCTTCGGACCATGCAGTGTAGCCAATATAAACACCGCCATGATGGCGATAAAAATCACCCGTTGCACCATGCACAGCGGACAGGGGTCTTGATGTTTGACATATTGCAGGAACAGGCCGAAACCCATCAAGCCGCTGGCAAACAGTGCGCCGCACAGGTACAACCAGCGGTTGGAGGCGTTTCGCCAAAGTCTGAACATGCTACTCAGCTTCCTCTATCCACGCCGCCTGTATCGCTTCGAGAACCTTTTCGCCGCCGTGTTTCGGGTCGTCGTGGAAATCGTCCAGCGCCAGCACCCGGTTGTGCAAGTCGGTGAAGCGTATGGTCTTTGGGTCGACCTCGGGATGCGCTTCCGCCAACTCGATGGCGATCAGCCTGACATCAGTCCATTTCATTTCAATCCTCCGGCTCCAGATAAAATCAAATAACTCGTAGGGTGCATTCCATGCACCATTAGCACTGGTGCATGGAATGCACCCTACATGGTTATTGTTGTTTTGAAAAAAATGGAATTACTCCTTCGCCAGGTTAATAGTGTACTTCGGAATCTCCACCACCAGATCCTTATCCGCCACAAGCGCCTGGCAGGACAAGCGCGAAGTCGGTTCCAGGCCCCAGGCCTTGTCGAGCATATCTTCTTCCATTTCATCCGCCGGCTCCAGGGAACCGAAGCCCTCGCGCAATATGACATGACAGGTGGAGCAAGCGCTTACTTGCGCGCAGGCATGCTCAATTTCCACATCATGCTGCAACAGCGCATCGCAAATCGAAATGCCCGGTTCGACATTAAACAGTGCACCCTTGGGGCACAGTTCCTCATGCGGCAGCACAGTGATCTGCGGCATTACTTTTCATCCAGTTCGGAAATATTCCTGCCCGCCAGGGCACGCGCCACGCTTTTATCCATACGCGCTTGCGCGAAACCAACGGTAGCGTCGTTCAATGCGATAACGGCGCGCTTGATGGACAGGTGATCGGCAAGGTGCAAAGTATCGCGCAACGCACCCATCCGGATTTCTATTTGCGTGCGCCCTGCCTGATCGAGCAAACCGCCATCCTGCTCCAGCGCATGTTGCACCGCTTCGAGCAATTGCCCGGCTTCGGTTTGCTGCTCGCGCAACGCGCGCGCCTGCATGTCGCCCTGTGCGTGCTGTGTGGATTCCTGCAGCATGCGCGTGATCTCGGCGTCCGACAGCCCGTAGGAAGGCTTGACGGCAATCGCCGCCTCGATACCGCTGCCCATCTCGCGCGCCGACACGTTTAACAATCCATCGGCATCCACCTGGAAAGTCACACGAATGCGCGCCGCGCCCGCCACCATCGCGGGAATGCCGCGCAACTCGAATTTCGCCAGCGAACGGCAATCGCTCACCAGCTCGCGCTCGCCCTGCGCCACATGGATGCTCATTGCGGTCTGCCCATCCTTAAAGGTGGTGAATTCCTGCGCGCGCGCGGTGGGAATGGTGCTGTTGCGCGGAATTATTTTTTCGACGAGGCCGCCCATGGTTTCGATGCCGAGGCTAAGCGGAATCACATCGAGCAACAGCCAATCATCACCGCTACGATTACCCGCCAGCAAATTGGCCTGGATCGCCGCACCCAACGCCACGACCTTGTCGGGATCGAGGTTGGTCAACGGCGTTTGGCCAAAAAATTCTCCTACGGCGTGCTGCACCTGCGGCATGCGCGTCGCGCCGCCGACCATCACCACACCCTTGATATCCGCGATGTCCAACTTCGCGTCCCGCAATGCGCGGCGCAACGGCTGCAAGGTGCGCTGCACCAGATTCTGCGACATCGCATGGAACTCGCTGCGCGTCAGCACGCTGTCAATCATTTCGCCCGTCGACAGCACCGCTGTGATGCGCGCCTCGGCATGTTCGGTCAACTGTTCCTTGGCGGCGCGCGCATGGGTCAGCAGCAGACGTGTATCCCGTGGGCCGAGCGCGGAGAGACGATTTTTTTCCAGCAGCCAGCAATGGATGCGGTGGTCGAAATCGTCGCCGCCCAATGCGGAATCGCCGTTGGCCGCCAGTACCTCGAACACGCCGCGCGACAGGCGCAGGATGGAAATATCGAAGGTGCCGCCGCCCAGATCGTACACCGCATACACACCCTCGGCGGCATTATCCAGCCCGTAGGCGATCGCCGCGGCGGTCGGCTCGTTGAGCAGGCGCAATACGTTCAGTCCGGCCAGGCGCGCCGCGTCCTTGGTGGCCTGCCGTTGCGCATCGTCGAAATAGGCCGGCACGGTGATGACCGCACCGACCAGCTCGCCGCCCAATGCGGCCTCGGCCCGGCTGCGCAACACCTTGAGAATTTCCGCGGATACCTCGACCGGGCTTTTGATTCCCGCCACGGTGCGCAGTTGCAACATGCCGGAACCCTGTCCTGAGCCTCCTGAGGTAGCGAAGGGCGAAGCGGCCTGCCCTGAAGAAGGAGCATCGGCAAAGCGATAGGGCAGGCGGCTGATCTCGCCGACATCCTTGAGGCCGCGCCCCATGAAGCGTTTCACCGAAACGATGGTGTTGGCGGCATCCTCGCTCTGCATGGTCTGCGCCGCCTCGCCCACCGCAACGCCGCCATCGGCCAGATAGCGCACTACCGAAGGCAGCATGGCGCGCCCGTTTTCGTCGTTGAGCACCACGCTGATGCCGTTGCGCACCGTGGCCACCAGCGAGTTGGTCGTGCCGAGGTCGATACCCACCGCCAGCCGGTGCTGGTGCGGGGCAGTGCTCATGCCGGGTTCGGAGATTTGTAGTAAAGCCATTTTTGTAGTCGTTGGTTGGTAGGTTGCATTCCATGCACCCTACATTAGTTTTATTCTAAAAACTGCAATTCATCCACGAAAAACACGAAAGGCACGAAATAACGCAATGGGTTACCCTCATGCTGTGAACCACCCATTAGGTGTAGTTGAAAACTATATAGGTTTATGAATTTTTTCGTGTTTTTCGTGACTTTCGTGGACAACTGCTTTTTCTAGGTTTATAAATCTATCGCGTCGTAAGCGGCATGGATTTCTTCCGCAAGTTTTTCCATGAAGCGCAGTTTGCGCACCAATCCGGCGGCCGCCGCATAATCCTTTTCAGTATCGATTTTAACCGCAAGTTGCGCTTCAAATTCGCGCGTTTCGAGCTTCATGCGGGTTTCAAGTTGCGCAAGTGCCGCTGCATCCCGAGCCTGCTGTGCTTCGCTGACCGCTTCGCGCCACTCCATCTGCGCCGTCAAAAAATCCAGCGGCATCATGGTATTGTTTTCTTCCTGAATATCCACGCCGTGCAGCGACAACAGGTAGCGCGCGCGCCGTAGCGGATTGTTCAGTGTCCGGTAAGCCTCGTTCACCAGCGTGGCGCGCTGCATGGACAAACGCTGTTCGGCATCGGGCAGGTGTGCGGATTTATCGGGATGCACCTGCGCCTGCAAGGCGCGGTACTGCTGTTCAAGCTGCGCCGCATCTATCCGGTAGGACTGCGCGAGGCCGAACAGTTGGAAATGATTTTGCTGGAAGTCGAAGCTGGAAAGTTGCATCAGGGGTGCCTCTAAAAATTCAGAGTTCGCCCAAATGCAAGGCGCAGAAAAAATTTCGCCGCGCGCATATAGATAATATGTAAGCAAGAAATTTTTTCTGCAACGCAGCAGTTGGGATGAAATATGGGTTTTTAGAGGCGCCCTTAAACACCGAAGCTCTCGCCGCAGCCGCACTGATTCTTCACATTCGGGTTATTGAACCTGAACCCCTCGTTCAAGCCTTCGCGGGTGTAATCCAGCTCCATGCCATCGATATATGGCAAACTTTTCGGGTCGACCAACAACGTAACACCATGACTGGCGAACTGGATATCCTCGCTGCTCACCTCATCGGCAAACTCCAGTTTATAGGCCATACCGGAACAACCGCTGGTGCGCACCCCAATGCGCAAACCGACACCCTTGCCGCGCTTAGTGATGAAATTCTGCACATGTTTGGCCGCGTTTTCAGACAACGTGATTGCCATAATTTTTCCTTACTGTTCAGCAACTGCCCTTGCAGGCGGCAGTTTCAACATTTTCGCCGTGTTTGGCTTTGTAGTCCGCCACCGCCGCCTTGATCGCATCTTCCGCCAGAATCGAGCAGTGGATTTTCACCGGCGGCAACGCCAACTCTTCGGCGATTTGCGTGTTCTTGATTTGCAGAGCCTGGTCGACCGTCTTGCCCTTGACCCACTCGGTCACCAGCGAACTGGATGCAATCGCCGAGCCGCAACCGTAAGTCTTGAATTTGGCGTCTTCGATCACGCCGTCCTTGCCGACCTTGATCTGCAACTTCATCACGTCGCCGCACGCCGGCGCACCGACCATACCGGTCCCCAATCCGTCTTCGTCCTTGCCGAATGAGCCAACATTGCGCGGGTTCTCGTAGTGATCCAATACTTTTTCGCTGTATGCCATTTTGATACTCCTTTCAGTCGCAGGGCTTAGGGGTTGGGGACTAGGGGCTGGAACCCCGTAGTTTTCCAACCCACCATTCTCTAGCCCCTATCCTCTAGCCCCTGTCTTTCAATGTGCTGCCCACTGCACGGAATTCAAATCCACTCCGTCCTTGTACATTTCCCAAAGCGGCGACAAATCACGCAGCTTGCCAATCTTGTTCTTCAGCAGTTCGACGACGTAATCGACTTCCTCAACCGTGGTGAAACGCCCGATGCTGAAGCGGATCGAGCTGTGCGCCAGCTCATCGCTACGCCCCAATGCGCGCAGCACATAGGACGGCTCCAGGCTCGCCGAAGTACAGGCCGAACCGCTGGACACCGCGACATCCTTGACCGCCATCATCAGCGATTCGCCTTCGACAAAATTGAAACTCAAATTGAGATTATGCGGCACACGATGCTCCATGTCGCCGTTGATATGCACCTCTTCCATCGCCATCAGGCCCTTCAGCAGGCGATCGCGCAACATGCGTATCCGCTCGTTTTCCTGTGCCATCTCGGCCTGCGCAATGCGGAACGCCTCGCCCATACCGACGATCTGGTGCGTCGGCAACGTGCCGGAGCGCATGCCGCGCTCGTGCCCGCCGCCGTGCATCTGCGCTTCAAGGCGCACACGCGGCTTGCGCCGCACGTACAGCGCGCCGATGCCTTTCGGGCCGTAGGTCTTGTGCGCGGAAAACGACATCATGTCGACTTTCAACTGCTGCAAATCAATCGCCACCTTGCCGGTTGCCTGTGCCGCATCCACATGGAACAGGATGCCCTTGTCACGGCAGATCTCGCCGATGGCGGCGATGTCCTGAATCACGCCGATCTCGTTGTTCACCAGCATGACGGACACCAGCACCGTATCGGGGCGCAACGCCGCCTTGAACTTGTCCAGATCCAGCAAGCCGTTCGACTCGGGACCGAGATAGGTCGCGCTGAAACCCTCGCGCTCCAGTTCGCGCACGGTATCCAGCACCGCCTTGTGCTCGATATGCATGGTGATGATGTGCTTGCCCTTGCCCTGGTAGAAATGCGCCGCACCCTTGATGGCGAGGTTGTTCGACTCGGTCGCGCCGGAAGTCCAGACGATCTCCTTGGGATCGGCGTTCACCAGCGCGGCAACCTGTTCGCGCGCCAACTCCACTGCTGCATCGGCCTCCCAGCCGAAAGCATGGGAACGGCTGGCCGGATTGCCGAATTTCTCGGTGAGATAGGGGATCATTATCGAAGCCACGCGCGGATCGACCGGCGTGGTTGCAGAGTAATCCATGTAAATAGGAAGCTTCATTTTATCCATTGCACTTTCTTTGCGTTGAGCCGAAATCACTGCGTGTCAGATGTCTTTTTCCTCACCGTAATATGCGCAGTTCCGAAGTTTGCCCTGGATTGTGTTTGGGTTTGGCTATCCACCAACTGCTGTAGCGTGACAGAGGCCAGATAATCGAAAATCCTTTCGTTAAGCCCCATCCACAGCTCATGGGTAAGGCATTGCCGATCATCATGACAGTTGCCCTTCCCGCCGCAACTGGTCGCATCCAGAGGCTCGTCCACCGCCAAAATGATTTCGGCTATCGTGATTTTTTCCGCAGGCCTGGCAAGGTAATAGCCGCCGCCCGGACCGCGCACACTTTCCACGATCTTGCTGCGGCGCAGCTTGCCGAACAATTGCTCCAGATATGAGAGCGAAATCTTCTGTCGTTCGCTGATCGCCGCCATGGTCACCGGATTCTGTCCGCCGCACATCGTCAGGTCAGCCATTGCCGTCACGGCGAATCGCCCTTTGGTGGTTAATCGCATATCATTCTCCAACTAGTTGATTGCATTCTAATTACCATAAAAAATAATCAGAAATTACTTCCAAGCTTCGATGTGTGAATGATAAAATACCCCAATCATTTAGTCAACTATTTTATTCAGGTGATTAGGGTCAAATTTGTCGGCAGTGGCGCGTTCTTCATCCACGCGCACCCCCATTTTTTCGAGCTGTTGCAGGATAAAATCAATGCGCTGATCCACCGTCACGCTATGTCCGAGTAGGCCGTGCAGGGCTTTATTCACCGGGTCGTTTTGGTCGTTGCCGATGCCATAGGCATTGAAACCGATGGCATTTTTCTTCTCCTCATCGAGAATCCGCGCGGGAATACCCGCCGCCGTCGCCCCTGGTGGAACATCTTTCACCACCACCGCATTCGAACCGATTTTTGCGCCGTCGCCGATGCTGATCGGGCCGAGTATCTTGGCGCCCGCACCCACCACCACGCCGTTGCCCAGCGTGGGATGCCGCTTGCCTTCCTTCCACGAAGTGCCGCCCAGCGTGACGCCATGGTAGAGCGTGACATCATCGCCAATCTCGGCAGTCTCGCCGATCACCACGCCCATGCCGTGGTCGATGAAAAAACGCCGCCCGATGGTCGCACCCGGATGAATCTCGATGCCGGTAAACCAGCGCGCGAAATGCGACAGGAAGCGCGCCAGCCATTTCAGGTTGGCGTGCCACAAGGCATTCGCCATGCGATGCAGGACGCGCGCGTGCAAACCTGGATAGCAGGTCAACACCTCAAAAGTGGTGCGCGCCGCCGGATCGCGGTCGAATACGCTGGCGATGTCTTCTCTAATATTTTTAAACATCCTGATGCTCTTCCAGATAGCGTTTTTTAAGCCGCGCATTGTACCCGGTTGTCACGCTCAGTATGCCGCGCAGGATGTTGATCTCCTCCGGCTCCAGCCGCGCGCGCGCATACAAACGGCGCAGGCGCTGCATCAGGCGTGCCGGATTCTGGGTGGTGAAAAAACCGATTTCGAGCAGGGTTTTTTCCATATGCTCAAACAATCCCTCCACCTGCTCATGCGGCGCAGGCCATGTTTCCGGCGCGACCGGTATATCGCCTTGCGCCGCCACATTCAACTCGTAACCCATCACCTGCACCGCAGCCGCCAGATTAAGCGACGAAAAATCCGGGTTGGCGGGAATATTGACCAGCACCTGCGCCTTGCCCATTTCCTCATTGGTCAGGCCGGACATCTCGGTGCCGAACAGCAACGCCACCGGTTGCGCGGTAGCCTGTTGCAGCAACAGCGGCATCGCCTCGCGCGGGCTCTTCACTTCGATGGAAATATCGCGCAGCCGCGCCGTCATCGCCACGGTAAACACCACATCCTGCAAAGCCTCATCAATGGAGCCGCACACCACCGCAGCGCGCAGCAGGTCGTCGGCCCCGGCAGCCATCGCCTCGGCCTGCGGGTCGGGAAAATACCTCGGATTGACCAGATACAGATGGCGCAGCCCCATCGTCTTCATCGCGCGCGCCGCCGCACCGATATTGCCCGGATGGGTGGTGTGGCTGAGCACCACACGGATATTGTCAAAACTATTTGGTTTATTCAAAGCGTAATACCAACTAAAATGCGCAATCGGGATTTTCCGACCGCTCATTAAACTCAAGGCAACCCATGCATCCCATGCTCAACATCGCGGTGAAAGCCGCGCGTCGCGCCGGCAACCTGATCCACCGTTCCGCCGACAAGATCGACCACCTCACCATCACCAAAAAATCCCACGCGGATTTCGTCAGCGAAGTGGATCGCGCTGCCGAGCAAACCATCATCCAGACCTTGCTGGAAGCCTATCCGACCCATGCGATTCTAGCAGAAGAGAGCGGCAGCCAAGGCGAATCGGAATTTCTGTGGATCATCGATCCGCTGGATGGTACGACCAATTTTCTGCACGGCCTGCCACAGTATTCCGTGTCCATCGCGTTGCAGCACAAAGGCATCATCACCCAAGCTGTGGTGTACGATCCGGTCAAAAACGAATTGTTCACCGCCACGCGCGGGCGCGGCGCATTCCTCAACGACAAACGCCTGCGCGTCACCAAACGCCTGCACCTTGCCGACAGCCTGATCGGCACCGGCTTCCCCTACACCCGGTTCGAGCACATGGATGCCTACATGGCGATCTTCAAAGACCTGATACAGAAGACCTCCGGACTGCGCCGCCCGGGCTCTGCTGCGCTGGATCTGGCGTGGGTGGCGGCGGGGCGCTACGACGGTTTTTTCGAAATCGGCCTCAAACCGTGGGACATGGCCGCAGGTTGCCTGCTGATTACCGAAGCGGGCGGCATGGTCAGCGACCTGTATGGCTCGGACACCTATCTCAAGACTGGCTATATTTGCGCGGGCAACCCCAGCATCCACCCGTTGCTGCTGCAAACGATGGCACCGCATTTGACCCCGGCCCTGAGTGGACAGCTCACAAGGCCGGTAAAATAAACATTTATATTTTTAGGGATATAAAATTATGAACGACCCAAAACTTGACCTCCTGATCAAAGAGAAAATGCAAAAGTACGTCCCCTATCGCCCTGTCCAGGTAATGCACGGCGGCGTGATCGTGCTCGTATCGATCGCTATCGGCATAGTCTTCCTGCCTTCCGGGCAAGACGCAGCGCACAACGGGCCGGGAGCATGGCTAGGCATCTACCTCGCAGTTGCCGGCCTGGCGCTCTATATCGCATGGACCTACCTTCGCATCGACAAGGCCAAAAAAGAAGCCCATGCAGAATTTCTTGCTGCCTCCTCCAAAAAATAATAGAAACAAAAAAACGTAGGGTGAGTTCTACGCGCCATTGCCAAACAATGTACGGAATACACTCTACGAAATTATTATCGTTCCTAACTCAAGTTTAAATCAAACAACGTGGGTGAAAAAATCAAAGAGCCAGCTCACACCCCGATGATGCAGCAATATTTGCGCATCAAGGCACAGCATCCCGATATGCTGCTGTTCTACCGCATGGGGGATTTCTACGAGCTGTTCCATGAAGATGCGGCGCGCGCGGCCAAGCTGCTCGACATCACGCTGACCCAGCGCGGTGCATCCAACGGCCAGCCGATCAAGATGGCCGGTGTGCCGTATCACGCCGCCGAGCAATATCTGGCGAGGCTGGTCAAGCTCGGCGAATCGGTCGCGATCTGCGAACAGATCGGCGATCCCGCCACCAGCAAAGGCCCGGTCGAACGCAAGGTGGTACGCATCGTCACCCCCGGCACCGTCACCGATTCCGCATTGCTGGAAGAAAAACGCGACTGCCTGCTGCTGGCAATCGCCTCCTCCAATACTCCTCCCCTGACAAGGGGAGGCCGGGAGGGGTTGGGGAGGCCGGGAGGGGTTAGGGTTGGTTTAGCTTGGCTGAATCTGGCCTCGGGGCAATTCTTCGTCTGCGAAACCTCCGCCGAAAACCTGCCCGCCGAACTCGAACGGCTGCAACCCTCCGAGATTCTGCGCGCCGAGAACACTAACCTACAAACCAGTATCCACGCGGCTTTCAAGACACTGCCCGACTGGCATTTTGAACTCGAAACGGCGCGCCGCGCGCTGTGCCAGCAGTTCGCCACACTCGATCTGGCCGGCTTCGGTTGCGACGATTTCAGCGTCGGACTGGAAGCGGCGGGCGCGCTGCTCGGCTACGCCAAGCTCACCCAAGGCCAGGCCATCAGCCACATCCGCAGCGTGCAGGTATACAGCGCCGACCGCTACGTGCGCATGGATGCCGCCACGCGGCGCAACCTGGAGATCACCCAAACCCTGCGCGGCGAACCCGCCCCCACCCTGCTGTCCCTGCTCGACACCTGTGCCACCAACATGGGCAGCCGCCTGCTGGCGCACTGGCTGCATCATCCGCTACGCGACCGGAATGTGCTGCGCGCAAGGTTGGATGCGGTAGAACAACTGTTGTCACTCCCCTCTCACGCTTGCGGGAGAGCGGCGGCATCACCCCTCTCCCCCACCCTCTCCCCTCAAGGGGCGAGGGAGTTATACCGCAGCGTGCATGAGCAACTAAAACCCTGTGTAGATGTAGAGCGCATCACCGCGCGCATCGCGCTGCGCAGCGCAAGACCGCGCGATCTCTCCGGCCTGCGCGATACCCTACAGCGACTCCCGGCATTACACACCGCCCTGCCCCCTCTCCCCTCGCGGGAGAGGGTTGGGGAGAGGGGGGAATCACCCACCTTGCTATCAACACTCGCCGACGCGCTGCAAACCGACACGCAACTCGTCGCCATCCTGCAAACCTCGCTGAAACCCGAACCCTCCTCGGTGCTGCGCGAAGGCGGCGTGATCGCCGACGGCTTCGATGCCGAACTTGATGAGTTGCGCGGCATCCAGACCAACTGCGGCGATTTTCTGCTGGCGCTGGAAGCGCGCGAACGGGCGCGCACCGGCATCACCACGCTGAAGGTCGAATACAACCGCGTGCATGGTTTCTACATCGAAGTGAGCGCGGCCCAATCCGTGAATGTGCCGGACGATTACCGCCGCCGTCAGACGCTGAAAAACGCCGAACGCTACATCACGCCGGAACTCAAAACCTTCGAAGACAAGGCGCTGTCCGCCAACGACCGCGCGCTGGCGCGCGAGAAATTCCTCTACGAACAACTGCTCGACCAGTTAGCGCCGTTCATCCCACAACTGCAACGCATCGCCGCCGCAATTGCCGAACTGGATGTACTCGCCACCTTCGCCGAGCGCGCCACCACGCTGAATTTCAGCGCGCCGCAATTTTCAGATGAGCCGCAGATCAACATCATCAAAGGCCGCCATCCGGTAGTGGAAGCGCAAGTCGATACGTTCACGCCGAATGACACCTCGCTTTCTGACGCACGCCGCATGCTGCTGATCACCGGCCCGAACATGGGCGGCAAATCCACCTACATGCGCCAGGTTGCGCTGATCGCGCTGCTCGCGCATATCGGCAGCTTCGTCCCGGCACAGCAGGCGGTACTCGGTGAGATCGACCAGATCTTCACCCGCATCGGCGCATCCGACGACCTCGCCAGCGGACGCTCCACCTTCATGGTCGAGATGACCGAGGCCGCCAACATCCTGCACAACGCCACCGAAAAAAGTCTGGTGCTGGTGGACGAAATCGGCCGCGGCACCTCCACCTTCGACGGCCTCGCGCTCGCCTACGCCATCGCGCGCCACCTGCTGGAAAAGAACCGCAGCTACACCCTGTTCGCCACCCACTATTTCGAACTGACCCGCCTCGCCGAAGAATTCCAGCAACTCGCCAACGTCCACCTCGCCGCCATCGAACACCAGCACAGCATCGTGTTCCTGCACAGCGTCAACGAAGGCGCCGCCAGCCAGAGCTACGGCCTGCAAGTCGCCGCGCTGGCGGGCGTTCCGAACGATGTCATCAAGGCCGCCAAGAAACAACTGCGCAAACTGGAACAGAACAGCGCCGCACAAAACCCGCAGGGCGACCTGTTCGACCGCAAACCGGAGATGCCGGAACCGGAAGAGCATCCGCTGCTGGGAGCGCTACGCGAATTGCAGCCGGATGAATTGAGTCCGAAGGAAGCGCTGGAAAGAATTTATCAGCTGAAGAAGCTGGTGTAGCCATCATCCCATGAATATCACGCCAAAAAACTCAGATTCAGACTTATTGATCGGCAACTACTGCGTCAGTTTTATTGACCTGCTGGGGCAAAGAGCCGCTTTGCAAGGTCAAGGGTTGCTGCCCACGTTCAAGTCTGAAGATGAGCAAAAGAAATTCAACGCGATATTGAGAGAGAGCATTGGCGCAATCTCCAAACTCCAGAGCCAAGCTGAAGACATGCTGCACGGCATTCTTAACCCAAACCCAGAGTCTCCTTTTAGAGCCTCACTTCCTCCAGAGCAACACACCATCTGGGACGAGATACAACGCGCGCAAGTAAAGACACAGCGATGGTCTGATGGTTTGGTGTCATTCGTGTGTTTGGGTGATAGGGAAGTGAAGTGCCAAATGAACGGGGTATTCGGGTTGTTTTGCTTGGCAGGAACCCTCTGCTTTCTTGGTCTGGCAACTCAGCGTCCAGTCCGAGGCGCTATTGAAGTCGCATGGGGTGTCGAGCTTCATCCTGGTGAGTTGTATGGCGCTGCCGTGGCTCGCGCGTATGAGCTTGAAAGCGAGGTCGCACAATATCCCAGAATAGTAGTCGGCTCAGAAACTGTGAAACTTCTGGAAGCTCATCGTGCTAATCTAGAGCAGGATCCGTTTGCGCAGACCAACAAAGCATTGGCCGAATTTTGTCTCGGAATGATTGTTCAAGACGTAGATGGTTTTTGGTTGTTACATTACCTCGGCGAAGAATTTCAGCATGCAGTAAGTCATGATCATCACACCGAGCTTTACGATGCCGCTCGAAAGTTCGTGTGCGAGCAATTGGTTAAACACCAGACTGATCTCAACACAAAGCTTGCGTTTCGTTACTCGCACTTACTTGAGTATTTTGATGCTCATCCGCCTATTACGCCAAGACCAGCACAACCCGCATAAGCAAAGCTAATAGGGGCAGCATCGCATTTGATTCCAAAAGCATGGTGAGCGCAGCTCACCATGCTTTGTTGCTTTTGGGTTTTGATTTTCATCCCCTGAGCGCCGCCTCGATCAGCCGCAAGCAGGCGGAGGTTTAGGCGAGGACTGTCTGAGCACATAGTGCGAGTTCCGCAGCCCCGCTTGCTTGGGGTTGAGCGAGGGAACCCCGCAGGGGCGGCAAACCGGGGTCGCCTTCTTTTTGGTTATTTTTTCTTTGGCGAAGCAAGAAAAAGTGACTAGCTGCCGGGCTACCCCCGGCGGTGTTGATTTGTTTTTGCTGCAAATATTGCACCCTTCGATACATCAGGGCGAACGGAGCTAATGGGTAGAGTAGAGAACAGGCTCTCGCCTGCCCTCCCTCATCAAACCGTACGTGCGGTTCTCCCGCATAC